>Ga0209121_10002710_pt1 | contig 17694 bp, 10 predicted proteins | sample Cruoilmetagenom3_FD_187292 | JGI IMG/M metagenome (GOLD analysis project Ga0209121, IMG submission 187292) | Oil polluted marine microbial communities from Coal Oil Point, Santa Barbara, California, USA - Sample 3 (SPAdes) (version 2) | ecosystem: Environmental > Aquatic > Marine > Oil seeps ... | reverse complement strand
AGATGTTACGCTTATTTACGCAAAGCCAATAGGAGTGGATGACCGGATTGTGGACATATTACTGGATCGCGTAAAAGATGCGACGGAAGGAGAATGAATGAATAGTAATCTGAAAAAGGTATCGGCTCAAAATTCGGTGGAATTTTGAGCTGATAATGAAAATTGCAAAGTGCAAAAGTCAAACTTCGACAGACTCACCTTTCACCTTTCCCTTACTAATCCCTATTCTTCCCTATTACAAATACGAGCAGATACACGGTCAACAATGCTATTAGCATAAGTACAGCATCAAAACCGGGCACTGGTAGATTTGACGAATTTGATGTTGGCGAGTTCTCTGGCTGTGTTGTCGGTGGTGTTGATTCCGGTGCTTGCTGGGACGTTGTTGACGCAAGAGTATTCGTTGGAGCTGGTGTTGGCGATGCCTCTGTTCGAACCGGCGTGATGATGTTTACCGTTGTTGTATCCACATGTCCCTCACCGTCATCTGCTTCTACGGTGTATTCACCGGTTAAAGCATCAGACGTGCTAAACGTGACTTTGAACTTGCCATCTTCAACCTTTGTGAACTTCGTTCCAAGGTCTATCGGTCCCTTCACTTTGACAATAATGGTGTGTCCTTCTCTGTTAGAGGTCCCTGAAATCGTCAGATTATCACCGATAACCACATCCGGAAGAGAATAGAGCGCTACCTCTGCATTACCAACTGTTAATTTCACCACCTTCGTATAATCATCGCTACCCGCAGCTTCGATAGTTGCATCTAAAAGAATGGCATTTATCTGCTCTTGCGTCTTCGCCGCAAACGTGTTGAGGTCACCTCCAAGATATTTATCCGCTATGCCCGCCAGCAAATCATCGGTCACAATCTCGTCATATTCCTGGTTCTTTCCCGGACTCAGCACGAACACGAGATATGTTCCCGTATCCGCATCTTCGTCAACGTCAATATCAATTGACCACGCATCCGTTCCACTGCTTACCGATGCTGCTTCATAAACAATGCCGCTGGGAAGGCCATTCTCTTCGGAATTCGTTGGATTCATTCCGTGTCCACTCCCGCCTTTCGGCGCCACAATGAGGATGTCCACCACTTTGGATCCAAGCGCTGTACCGCCGAGGGTAAAAGAATCTCCTGGAGAAACAATCGAAACTGATAATTCCGCAGTCAAGCTCCCGGTTACCATCAATACCATAGCTGAACCCTCGTCTTCGACTCCCGAAGCATCATCTCCTTTGGAAAAATCTCCGTCTATAAACGCCTTTATCTTTATGGCATCCTCCGTACCCGTGCCAGGCGTATCAGGAGTTGGTAGTTTTACCTCAAACTTACCTTCCTTATCAATTGCTACGTCAACCTTCACAATGATGTCGTCAATGGCAATGTCAACAGTTTTTCCGGTGTTTGCCGTTCCGTTAATCATGAGATCAGCCCCTATTGCGCAGGTCTCTGGCATCGTGAACGTCACTTTCTTCTTTGAAACTGCTATGTCAACAAAGTCCTCCGTCTCACTGTCCAGGTCCTTCGCCTTCACCGTGTAAGAGCCTATCTTGTCAAAATAGACCACATATTCCATCTTACCATCAGCATCTATCGAGCCGTTGAAAGTGCCGATTTTCGTGGATGCGGGATTATCATTTATGCTGGCCGGGAAAATAGCATGTTCTGCATTTCTTTCTACAAAGATAGATATTTCGAGGTCAGGCACACCCGTTACCGTCAACTTCACATTCTCTAACTCAACTATCTCGGTCTTTTTTGCCTCAATCTTAAGTTCACTGCTTACTATCTCCAATTCCACTTCGTTACTATCCTCCTCCAGTCCACGTGCATAATCCTTCTCAGTTGATACTTTGAAGGTATACGTTCCCAGTTCCCATCCTGCGGTGTTTATCTCCAGGTCGGTGATATGAGCGATGTTAACCTTATCGAAGACCGTTCCATCTGCAGGGTTTACTTTCACCGTATCATCGCTGGGATTGGTCACCTCTAAGGTTACACCATCGTTCGGGTCTAAAGAATTGCTAAACTTAACCACGATTCCCGGAGTTCCTTGCGGAATACTGCTTATTGTTGTAGTTCCTTTCTTCAGCTTTAACTCCATACTTGTTTCACCAATGCTAATCACCGCTGGCACGCATCCTGTAGCTTCACCCGTGACATTGTAGTCTCCCGTCTTTATCCCTGATATGTCTATCCGCCCATTAAGGTCCGAAAACTTTACCTCACCGGCGTTGTTATCACTAATCCCATTTAGTGTTACTTTCCCGGAAGCTTCACCTGTGGTATTATAAAACTGTATTACCTGACCGACAATTGCCGATGACGAGGTTCCATCCAGCCAAATCGTAATATTGTCGTAGTTGACGACAAAATCCTGCCCATAGCTCGTAATAGTCTGCGTTGCCGGGACTGTGGTTGCCGATGCGGGCGGCATTACGGCCCCGAAAGCGAAGGCTACCACCACTGCGATCGCTGCGATTCCAAACGTTACTCTTCTCGCTTTTACTATCCTCTTCTTAACACCTTTCATTTTTTTGTCACTCTTTTTGTTTCCTATTTTTGTGAAGACAATATATAAAGTAATATCAAAAGGCTTTCTGTTTTGTTAAAAATCATACATATTTAAATATAGAATAACAAAAGACATAAAAATAAAGATTTTGTAAGAATAAAAGGGGCGATAAAGAGATGATGGGAAAAAGCGGAAAATGGAAAGGATTGATGCTATTGTCTTTGTTCGTGCTGTTAGCGGCGACCGTTTTACTTGTGGGGACAGCGACGGCGGTGACGCACACGGAAGTAGAGGGTGTAACGAGGTATGCCCCGGCGGGTCCCGCCGCGGATGAAGAGTTTGAGGTGACGCTAAGGATTAGTTATAGCGAACTTCCTCTGGTCGTTGGTATTGTGGAGACGATTCCGGAAGGGTTCCGCTTTGTGAGCACAACACATCCTTCGGACCAATACGAGGTTTCCGGGCAGAAAGTTGCTTTTGCAGTGATAGACGAGACGGAGATAACGTACAGGGTGAAAGCGCCTTCTTCAGGCGAAGGCACTTTCACGGGCGAGTGGGTAGACCTGTTAGTGCTGAGTCCGAAACTGGAAGAAGGCAAGGAAAGATGGGAGACGATAGCAGATACTATAGTTATAGTTGGTGGCGGTGGTGCGGGCACGATAGACGAAGGGGTTACAGCACCAACACCAACGCCATTTGTTCCAGCGGTGACGAAAGCGAGCAGGAGTATTCCTGTGATGGAAGCGGGAAAAGAAGTGGCTATGGTATTCGAGGATATGGACGTTTCAATGATCGCGCTGAAAGCGGATAAAAACGTGAGCGATGCGAAGGTCGTGGTCGAACGTGTAGAGAAGTCTGTTGAGATACCAGAACCTTCGGGCATAGGTTACATCTATCTCGACGTAGAGGTGGAAAATGCAGGGGATGCGAAAATAGAAGGCAGAATTGAGTTCAAAGTACCGAAATCGTGGATTGCTGATAACAGCATTGACGAGGCGACCGTCACGCTGAGCAGATATGATAAAGACGATGGATGGGGAGTCCTCGCCACTTCTAAAACAGGCGAAGATGCTGACTTTGCGTATTTCGAAGCGGATACGCCGGGATTTTCAACGTTCGCAGTGACAGGGGAGAAGAATGAGGAGGCGGTAGAGGCAGCAGCGGCAACACCAACGCCAGCAGCAACATCAACACCAAGTCCAACAACACCGCCTTCGTCTGAGGAGGTGCCGGGTTTCGAAGCAATTTTCGCAACGGTATCGCTGCTGATAGTTTACACGGTGATGTTTAGAAAGAAGGGGAAAGGAGGTGATATGAAATGAGAAAAATATTAGGTATTGTATTGGTAACGGTGCTTCTCGCATCTGCTGGGTTGCTGGCGGTTACGCCTGCCACTGCACAGGGTATTATAGTTCCGGGCGATAAAAATGAAGATAAGATTGTATCAGAGGAAGAGCTTGCGAGTGTAATCATTCCATACATGCTTGGAGAACCAGAGCATCTTGGATTGGATGAGGTGAGAGAGATTGCACATATTCATGCGTATTATCCGAGGACGATTACGGATTCTGCGGATAGAGAAGTAACGATATACAAACCGATAAAACGAGTTGTCTGCACTTTAGCACACCATATTGAAGCGTTACGAATCATTAAAGTCTCAAAAGATACAATTGTTGGCGTACCATCAAGTTCTTTAGACCCTGATTTTTTCCCTGAGTTCGATGATGTACAGGGTATCGGACATTTAGCGTGGGACCTCTCTTCTTCTGATATTGAAATGATAGTGGCTTTAGAGCCTGATGTCGTTCTCCTTCCCGCTGCTACTGGACCCTGGCATACTACTGCTGATGATGAGCAGGAAAAGCTGGAAGCCTTTGGTATAACAGTGATTCGTTTTACCTTCAATCAAGTAGAAACGATTCCCGAAGAAATAGAAGAATCTGGATACATCTTCGAGAAAGAGGATGAAGCCGAGGAATTCATTGACTGGCATGATGATATTCTGAATTCGATCCTAGAGAAGACAAGTAGGATTGAGAATAAAACAAAAGTGTACTCAGAACACTCAGACTACGAGGTTTCTAAGGCTGACGACGATATAATTGCAGCAGCAGGTGGTAAGGACGTCTTTGAAGGTAAAGAGAACGAAATAGAAAAAGAAGCAGTGCCGCTTAAAAATCCCGTGATTATACTCAGAGCTGTATATAGAGAGGAAGGTTATGGTCTGGATGCTGATGATACAGCGGCTTTAGAGGAAGTAAGAGATTATATTTTGGACAAAGAGGAATTGAAGGATGAACCGGCAGTGGAAAATGAAAGCGTTTACATAGTAACTTCTCACGTCTGGACTTTTTTACCTTACAGTGGATGCAGACCTCTTATAGGTCTATGCTACCTGGCAAAATGGTTCCATCCAGAGCTATTTCCAGATACAGAGCTCGACCCTAAAGCAATACATCAAGAATATCTGACAAGATTCCAGGGACTGAACATTGATTTGGATGAGAAAGGTGTGTTTGTGTATCCCGAAGAATAGGAGCAAATAGGAGAGATAAAGAAGAAATAGGAGTAGTAATATGGAAGCAAAAAGCGCAAAAATGGAAAAGGGAAGAGAAATAAACCTTTTCAAGAAAAGATTTTGCCCCGATGAGGGGCGCAAGAATATAAATACGCAAAACGAAAAGGAGGTGATAAAAAATGAATATGAGAAACAAAATAGTATTATGCGGAGTATTAGCATTGTTTGTTGGGGTATTAATAGTAGCATCGGTGTCAGTGTCTGCATACGACCAGAAAAAAATACTGGTGGACCTGACACATGCAGAGCGCATATCCATTGACGGTATAACGTCACCGAACTTGGATAACTCCAGTAACAGTAGAGCCTTCAACTGGACAGATTGGGCTGAGTACATTAGAGGGGAAGGGTACACGATAGATGTACTAACATCAGGACCGATAACTGCTGAAAATCTCAGTGGCTACAGTGTATTGATCATTGCAGAGCCGGATGTAACAGTGAGCGGACCGGCATACTTCACAACAGAAGAAAGCGCTGCAATCGCGACCTTCGTTGAGAACGGTGGAGGACTTCTTCTGATGGGCACCCAGCTCGTTGGTGGAAGCTCACAGTCTGAGTTCATGGCTGACTATTATACGGTCTATCACTACCCGGAGGTCCATAATGCACTGCTTGCGAACTTGAGTGTTGGCATGAGATTTGCCGTGGGCATGATAGGTCCAGACCCATACGATGTGATGGTGGACGATGATATTCTGGATCGTGTTGGCGGTCCAAAAGGGAACATCTGGATTCACACTGGTAATAAAACACATCCAATATGGGACAACGTGACAGACGGCAAGTTCGCTTACTGGCATGGATGCTCCATCAATGTGACAGACGAAGGCATTGATAAGGTAGCAACTGGTGACGATGACACCTATACAAGCGTAAAAAATCTGGATTACAGCCCGATCGTAAAACCGGAAGGCAGCTACCCGGTTGCAATAGCATCAGCAGAATACGGAAATGGACGGATAGTGGCATACGGTGATGCGGGCTGCTGGCAAGGTATTACCCCATTCGGTCCTGTTCCTATAATCACCAATCCAGATTACCATGAGCAAGAGATTGCACAGAACATTATAGAATATTTAGCAAGACCAATTCCAACCGGAAATATAACGGTATTAGCAAGAACAACCGCTGATAGCAATGGAAATTATACGTTCTCTAACCTCACTGCTGGAAGTTATGCCATAACAGCGGTACTTTATTCTCCAGTGGGTTGGACAATGGGAGACGTAAATACAAGCATAGGAAAGGGAGAGCTGCTTACCGATACCGATATATGGCTAACCACAGCCGAGGAAGAAGCGGTAAACGAGATATTGAATGCAACTGTTGACCCAAGTGGTTTAACTGGCAGTGCTTCTATTTCTGGCAGAGTGCTTGCACAAACACCTTTTGGCGTACTTCCGGGAGCAAATGCAACGGTCGTTATAGTCCAAACGGGTTTCTTTTTTGATACCGACACTCCAGTTAACCCGTACCCCAGCATTTCTGGCATTCACAATGGGACATTAGAGGTAACATGTCCCATCGTAGTAGAAAGAATGTACACCTATGCTTGTACTGGAACTGGTGGGCATTCAGAATCCGTCAAGATTTGGAATGCCACGACAGGATGGAACGTGAGTGCGAGTTGGAATGGCTATAAAGACGATTGGCATATCATTACTTTTGATGCGCCATTCACCTTAGAAGCAGGTAAGACGTACAACTACACAATAAGAACAGGCTCGTATCCGCAGATTCATCATACTGATGAATTAGAAGCTGACGGTGGAACAATTTGGTGCACAGAATTCGTAGACGCAAATGGGAAGGTGTACAACAATTGGATACCGGCAACAAGGTTTGAGGGGAATTGAGACTCCTCCCTTTTTATTTTTGAAAATAGACGATAAAAAATGAAAATCACCTGTATCTCTACGGTCGCAACTCCAAGTATCTTGGAGGCGATAAATGAGCTGAAAGGAGACTTTGAGTTAGATATAGATTTCAAAATATACTATCCTAATCAGATAGATGAGGAAGAAGTTGAAGAAGAAACCCTAAAAGACGATTTGCGAAGTTCAGATGTCGTTTTGATTGACATAAGAGGTGGCGGAAGGTCAAGTGAAATCGCTTACGATGCGTTAAAAGATGCGAATAACATCGTTTTAAACCTTATAGGTCCCATGAGCAAGCTAATGGAGATAACAAGGTTAGGGTCTTTCTCAGGTGCGAAAATTGCTGCTCGAATAAGTACTTCCACTGAAGTTGACAATCCAGAAGAACTGTGGCAAAAGATAGAGCGAACTCAGGATATTGTAGAGACCGCTGGCAGGATTTTACCTTTCAAATCGGTAAAAGATGCAGGAAATTACATAAAAGCACTAAAATATTGGAGGTATGGCGGGAAAGAGAATTATTATAATCTGTTTTTATTTCTTCTCAGAGATTACCTTAAATATGATTTGCCGAAGGCAAAAGAACCCGTTGAATTCCCTGATTATGGCATCTTTCATCCCCAGTGTGGATATTTCACGGACTTGGAAGAGTTCATAGAGGCATCAGATTTTGAGGAAGTGCGTTCAACGATTGGCATTCTTTTCTACGGTGGAATGCACTTTGACCAGAGCGTATCAACCGTGAGGGCTTTCGTAAACGAGTTAAAGGAATTCAACATCATTCCTGTTTATGCTAATGGCGTCCATAATTTAAGAGCGATAAAACGCTATTTTTTCAGAAATGGCAAACCTCTTGTTGATGCAGTCATAAATTTGATGTGGTTCAGGATAAACGGGGGTCCTCTTGGTGGAAATCCCGCCTTGACCAAAGAATTACTGACTGAGTTGAACGTGCCAGTCTTTGCTCCCGCACCTATGCTCATGCGAGAAGTAGAAAAATGGAAAGAATCACCAACGGGTCTTTCACCAATCGAGATTATCGCTGCTGTGATCTGGCCAGAACTCGATGGATGTATTGAGTCTATACCTTCCTGTGGAATGCAGGATATAATGGTTGGAGAGATGGAGGCAAAGGAAGTTGCACCAATTGACGACCGTGTTGAACGTATTGCAGGCAGGATAAGAAATTGGTTGAAATTGAAGAAGATGCCAAATAACGAAAAGAGGCTTGCTATTATAGTGTATGGTTATCCGCCCGGTGAAGGTAATATAGGAAAAGCGGCTTATCTTGATGTTTTTCAATCCGTGAAACGTTTGTTGGAACGTTTAAAAGAGAGCGAATATGAGGTCGAGCTTCCAGAGAAAGAATTACACGATTTGTTTGAGGAGAAGGCAATTGTAAACTCTGGAACATGGTTCAGAGAAGAGGAAACGCTAAAAAATTGCTATTATCTCGATTTAAATGATTATCTCGAATTTTTTCACGCACTGCCTGAGGAGGTGCAAAACGATGTTATAGCGGATTGGGGTGAACCTCCGGGAAATGTAATGACCGTTGATAATAAACTCCTGATACCTGAAATCGAGTTGGGTAATGTATTCGTTGGAATTCAGCCGGCAAGACCCCCGCTTGGTGAATCTGACTTAGCTAAAGCTGCTCATGACAAAACAAAACCACCTCATCATCAATACCTCGCATTCTATTTCTGGTTGCAGGAAGTTTTGGGTGCAGATGCAGTGTTTCACGTTGGAACTCACGGTCTGGCAGAATTTATGAAGGGTAAGGAAGTAGGAATGAGTGCAAATTGTTTCCCAGATATCTTGATTGGAAATATGCCGCATCTTTACATTTACCATGTGTTGAACACGTCAGAATCAACAATCGCAAAGAGACGACTTTATGGCACGATGATAAGCTATAATTCTCCCCCTTACACCACTTCAGACCTATATGAGGACTATGCTGAGCTGCAGGATTTGATTGACGAATATCACGAAGCCGTGTTGCAAGACCCTTTGAGAAGCGAGAAGGTGAAGGAGAAGATTTTTGAACTCGCAAAGGAATTGAAATTTGAGGGTGCAAGCATTCCTAATATTCATCAAGATCTCTACGAGATGAAAAGAAGCATCATACCAAAAGGTCTCCACGTAGTTGGACAGCAATATGAGAAAGAAAGCCTCAAGAAATTCGCTGAATTCATCCTGAGATACGACCGGGAAGACATAAAATCACTCAACAGAATAATAGCTGAGTCGATGGGCATTGATTATGACCTTGCATTGAGAAACAAAGAAAAATATGCCTCGCAGTTGGATAAAATAGATAAGAAATGTGCAGACCTTGTAGATTGCTGTGTTGAGGAATCGGTTGAAAGTGCAGTCAAGAAAAGCAAAGCGGATAGTAAGCGCAGAAAGGAGTTGAATAAGACATTAGCGTTTGGAATCGGAGTAGCAGAGAATTATACGGATAATTCTAATGAGTTGGAAAGTTGCTTGCGTGGCTTGAATACGGAGTTTATTGAACCATGTCTTGGTGGGGATGTGGTAAGGACACCTGAAGTTCTTCCTACCGGGAGAAATATCAATCAGTTTGACCCTAATAAAATACCAACTTCGACAGCTTCAGAAAGAGGAGCGGAAATAGCAGAGAATACGATAAAGAGATACCGGGAGAGGGATGGTAAATATCCTGAAAGTGTTGGTATCGTGCTATGGGGATTTGAAACGACAAAAACCGGTGGAGAGTCCATTGGACAGATACTTCATTATTTAGGTGTGAAGATTATTAAAGAAATAGGCTCATGGTATCCAAAATTAGAGATTATATCCTTAGAGGAGCTTGGAAGACCCAGAATTGACTGCCTTCTCAATATCTGTGGCTTTTTCCGTGACATGTTCCCAAACCTCATTCAACTGCTGAATCAAGCATTTGCACTTGTGACAAGTCTCGATGAACCAATCGAAATGAACCTTGTCAAGAAACACTCGCTTGAAAACCTTGATACGCTGAAAACCGAACTCGAAAAAGGTGTGATAGACGAAAAAACAGCAAATAAAATTGCTTGCGGAAGAATATACGGACCAAAGGCAGGAGAATATGGCACAAGAATGCTTTCATTGGTCGAGGACTCCATCTGGAAAGAGGAAAAAGACCTGGCAGAGGTCTATATCCAGTCTATGAACCATTTATACGTGGAAAATATTCATGCGCAGAAAAGAGATGACTTGTACAGGAAGAACCTCGCGAAAATAGATTTGGTGTCGCAAGTCAGAGATTCGCATGACTACGAAATAGTTGACCTCGACCATTACTTCGAGTTCTTTGGTGGACTATCAAAAGCTGTGGAGACGGTTAAAGGTCAAAAGGCGGCGATGTTGATTACTGATACCACAAAAGAGGTGATAAAAACTGAAGACGTTGGCGATGTTATAGTAAGAGGGACGAGGACAAGATTGCTGAATCCGAAATGGATAGACGGAATGCTGGAACATGACTATCATGGAGCACAGCAAATCGCTGACCGTGTAGAAAATACGTTGGGCTTGGCTGCGACTACCAATGCCGTCCCTAATTGGGTATGGTCTTCTATTGCAGAACGTTTTGTTTTCGACGAGGAAATGAGGAAAAGATTGGAAGAGAACAACAAATTTGCAGCCGTTGAAATAATGGAAAGATTGTTTGAAGCGGAAAAAAGAGGATACTGGAAGGCAACAGAGGAGGAGTTAGAGAAAATGAGAGATGTGTATTTAGAAATGGAAGGAGGCATAGAAGAGGCATTAAAGATGAAATAAAGAAAAGGGAAAGAAGTAATGACACACCACATTAGAAGGGAGATATTACCATTTACGGCAATTGTAGGGCAGGAGAAGATGAAGAAATCGCTTATCTTGAATGCCATTAACCCACGTATAGGCGGTGTGCTTATTCGAGGAGAGAAAGGAACCGCAAAGTCCACTGCTGTTCGTGCACTTGCAGAGCTGTTACCAGAGATCGAAGTGGTTAACGGCTGTCCGTTCAATTGCAATCCTTATGACGGGAGCGAGATGTGCGACCTGTGCTACGCTAAGAAAACGAATGGTGAGAAACTGGAAGTGGCGAAGCGAAGGATGTGGGTCGTAGACCTCCCGTTAGGTGCGACTGAGGACCGGGTCGTGGGTTCAATAGATGTTGAAAAGGCAATAAAAGAAGGGATAAAGGCACTGGAGCCGGGGATATTAGCTGCTGCGAATAGAGGCATTCTCTATATTGACGAGGTAAATCTTTTAGATGACCACGTTGCTGATGTCATTTTAGATTCGGCTGCGATGTCAATAAACGTGGTTGAGCGAGAAGGTGTCTCGGTTTCTCATCCATCCAAGTTCATTCTGGTTGGAACAATGAACCCTGAGGAGGGTGAGCTCAGACCTCAATTGCTGGATAGATTCGGTCTGCAAGCAAGTGTAGAAAGTATAGATGATGCAGAGAAAAGAGTGGAAATTGTCAAACTTGTGGGAAGCTTTGAAAAAAGCCCGGGCGAATTCAAGGAAAGATTTGAGGAAAAGCAAAAAGAACTAAGAGAAAAAATTGTGCGAGCGAAAAAAATAGTTAATGAGGTGGAGATTAGCGATGATTTACTGAAAATAACTGCTGATACGTGCATTAAACTCGGTGTCAGGACACACAGAGCTGAGATCGTTATAGATAGAACTGCAAAAACGATTGCGGCACTTGATGGCAGGAAAAAAGTCAGTTTTGAGGACATAAAAGAGGCGATGGAATTAGCACTGCCGCACAGAATGCGCAGAAAGCCATTTGAGCCGCCGAGTTTGGATACTGAAAAACTCGATGAGATGATGTCCGACAAAAAAAAGCAGCATGAAGATAAGAAAGAAGAGAATAAGCAACAGCAGAGGAAAGAAGGGGAAGAGAAAGAAGAAAAGAAGGAAAATAACGAGCACACGCATAAGAATGAGCACCTCGACGAGAATCCAAAAGGTCCAGATGACAATGGTGATACAGAAGAACAGCAAAAAGAATCTGTTTTTAACATAGGCGAGCCAATTGATACAAAAGCAGTAAGGCAAAAACAAAAGAAAGATAGAACATATCGCAGGAAGATATCAGGAAGGAGAATACCCACACTCTCTCTTCGCAATAACGGGAAATATGTGCGCTATGGATTTCCGAAAGGAGAGATAAAGGACGTTGCGCTTGATGCTACAATACGCGCAGCGGCTCCCTATCAGAAAGAGAGAAGTGTTGATTCTAACTCTGATTTAGCAGTGGTTATAAAAACCCAGGATATTCGAGAGAAGATTCGGGTAGGAAAAGTATCAACTGCAACGATGTTTGTTGTGGATGCTTCTGGTTCAATGGGTGCGAATCGAAGAATGGAGAGTGCAAAAGGTGCTGTTCTATCTTTACTATTGGATTCATATCAGCAAAGAGATAAGGTTGGAATGGTTGCGTTTAGAGGTAACCAGGCAGATACCCTGCTTCCACTATCTTCAAGCGTAGATTTAGCATATAATAGATTAAAGGAACTTCCAACTGGTGGAAGAACACCGTTAGCTGCAGGTCTGGAAAGGGGACTAAATCTTCTGATGGCTGAGAAGCAGAAGGATGAAGGAGCGATACCTGTCTTGCTGTTAATATCTGACGGTCGTGCAAATGTTTGCTCTTCAGATAAAGAGATTAAAATAGAGTTATTAGCGCTCGCTGAGCAGGCACGAACTAAGGGTATACATGTGATTGTGATTGATACTGAGGTAGTTAATAAATCGTTTATACAACTGCAGCTTGGATATTGCAGAGAGATAGCAAGTTATTCGGGGGGAAAATATTACCCTATTGTGGATTTAACATCGCAGAAAGTGCATGATATTGTTATTCAGGAGCGAGAGCGAAGCGTATTGAGTGATTTGCAGGCTGTTTTGGGATGAAAATGGCATCAAGCACCGAGACAATAACTGGAACACGAACAAGAAGAGCGGAAATAAAAGAGGAATACAAAAGATTTACTGGAAGGAAAATCCTATTTATTTTTTCTTCCCTCATCCTAATTTTTATCATCGCAGGCGTAGCTGCAACGCTTGGCTCTTATCCTATCACAGTCACTGAGGTATATTCAATAATATGGCATGGACTATTTAAAAATGTCGAAACGACAAAAGAGATCGTCGTCTGGAACTTGAGATTGCCACGCATTCTCATGGGGATTTTAGCTGGCATGGGACTTGCGATTGCAGGCACGATGATGCAAGGTATTTTAAGAAATCCACTTGCAAGCCCCTTTACCTTAGGAATCGCATCAGGTGCTGGATTTGGCGCTGCTCTCGCCATCCTTTTAGGTGCAGGTATTATCGCTGGTGGGACTGGTAAGTATCTCATCATAGGAAATGCGTTTGTCTTTTCTCTCATTCCCACATTTGTTATCATCGGATTGACCCGCTACAAAAGAGCTACTCCTGAGACGATGATTCTCGCTGGTATCGCAATGTTATACATCTTTAATGCGGCGACGACATTATTAATGTACTTTGCTGAAGCAGAAGCGGTAAAAGCCGCATACTTCTGGATGGTCGGCAGTCTTGGAAAAGCTTCATGGGATGCCATTCTCCCTGTTTCTATCGTGCTTGCAGGCTGTGTTCCACTGCTCATGTGGAAGTCGTGGGACGTCAATGTGATGGGTGCAGGGGATGAGACTGCAAAAAGCCTTGGCATAAATATCGGGCGAACCAGAATCTTTATAATGATAATTGCTTCCTTGTTAGCTGCGGCCATCATAAGCTTCACCGGAACCATTGGATTTATAGGATTGGTTGCCCCGCACATGTGCCGCATGGTTATTGGTGGGGATAACAGATTTTTAATCCCTGCATCTGGTCTTTTCGGTGCTGCCCTTTTGCTTGGTGCTGATACCATTGCGAGAACAATCATCGCGCCTGTAATTCTCCCGGTAGGTGTATTAACCGCTTTCATGGGGGGCCCTTTATTCCTTTACTTGATAATGAGAAGAAGGAGGGAGTTTTGGTAAATGGTAAAACTAAAAGTAAAAGATGTGGAGTTCAGCTACGCAAGTGTGCCTGTTCTCAATGGTATCTGTATAGAGCTTGCCGAATCGGAGATGTTAGGCGTGGTGGGTCCAAATGGTGCAGGGAAATCTACGCTGATCAGATGTATAGACAGGATTTTAGCCCCCCAGAAGGGAAGTATACTGCTGGATGAGCGGGATATAAAGGAGATGCGGCTGATGGAACTTGCCCAAAAAATGGGGTATATTCCACAAAGCACCTCACAAATTTTCCCTGCTACTGTCTTCGACACTGTTCTCATGGGCAGACGTCCCCATCTTGGCTGGCGAAGTAGCGAAAAAGACACTGAAATGGTTTTAGATATGCTGCAGATGCTGAACATTGAAGAGTTCGCCATGCGTGACATTAACGAGCTTAGCGGCGGTCAACAACAGAAAGTGTTCATTGCACGCGCACTCACACAAGAGCCTGATGTCCTTTTGCTCGATGAGCCTACCTCCAACCTCGACATCAGACACCAGCTTGAAGTAATGGATATAATAAAAAACATCGTGAGAGAAAAGCAGCTTTCAGCGATAATGGCTATCCACGACCTCAATTTAGCGTCGAGATATTCCGACAGGATAATAATGATGAATAGCGGTGAAATTTTTTCTGCTGGCGACCCTGTTTCTGTCCTCACACCGGATAATATAAAATGGGTTTATGGGGTGGAGGCTGAGGTGAACAATAACAACGGGAGACCTTATATTGTACCGATAAAACCTATAAGAGAAGATGGAAAAAGGACATAAAATAGAGGAAGGTACTGTAAAGCGGAGCAGATAAGTGCATGTCTCAGTGACGTCTTAAAACAATGACCTCCATGCGAAAAGAAAGGAAATATGCAATAGAAATCGCGAAATTCAGCAAGAAGTTCGGTGATTTTACAGCGGTTAATAATATCAATCTTAACATTGAGAAGGGCGAAATATTTGGTTTACTTGGTCCTAATGGTGCGGGCAAAACCACGCTCATCCACATGCTATGCACGATTTTGAGACCAACTTCTGGAACTGCTTTAATCAACGGATTTGACATAATTAAAGAACCTGACAAAGTAAGGAAATCAATTGGAATTGTTTTTCAAGACCCGAGTTCCGACGATGACCTCACTGCTTATGAAAATATGGAGTTCCACGCTATGATCTATGATATTCCCATAGAAAAAGAGAATATATTAGAGCTTTTGAGGCTGGTTGAGCTTGATGAGAAGGCAAACCGCTTTGTCAAGACTTTTTCTGGTGGTATGAAACGGAGGTTAGAAATCACACGTGGTTTATTGCATCACCCTGAAGTGTTGTTTTTGGATGAACCTACTCTGGGCTTGGACACGCAGACGAGACACAAAATCTGGGAATATATACGTGAAATAGCGAATGAAAAAGAAATGACGATTATTCTCACCACACACTATATGGAAGAGGCTGATAGCATTTGTGATAGGATAGCGATAATAGATGAAGGTAAAATAAAGGCTGTTGGCAGCCCGAAAGAACTAAAGAACGATTTGAACGATTATAAATTTATTATAAAACTCATTAAAAACCATGATTATTTTGAGTTCGAGAAGGAACTTGAAAGAAGCATTAAACGTAGAGAAATTGGAATTGAGATAACAGATGTCAATATGACTCAAAACAACGCTGTGAATGGAGTTAGTGCTAACGCTAACGAAATTGTATTGGAAATCGACCTGAGAATTGATAACGGAAGTAAAAATTCCGATGCCTTACTGATAGATGCTCTTATTTCGGTCAAAGATGCCTTAAAAGAGTTTAAAAACTTCGACATAACCACTGTTGATTTACACAAACCAACCTTAGATGACGTTTTTATACATTACACGGGTAAAAAGCTCAGAGATGAGAGGGCACCACCGGATCGAAGATTGCGCATGGTTGCGAGCAGAATGACATCTGGGGTGAGAATAAGATGAATATAAAAAGAACGTAAAGGCGATCTATATCATTTGGCTGCGGGGGATAAAAATATCTTCGAGATATAAGGTAGGGTTCATAAGTCATTTAGGGCAGCCACTACTTTGGCTGCTCCTCTTGGGTACAGGGCTTAGAGGCTCGGTAAGCATGGGTAGTATGGGTTTAACGGAATCAGCGGGGATAGATTATATGGCTTTTATGTTGCCCGGGATATTAGGAATGAGCTTACTTTTTTCCTCGATGATGGGCGGAATGAGAATTTTGTGGGACAAGAAATTTGGTTTTTTAAAAGAGATGATGGTAGCGCCTATATCAAGAGTAAGTATAGTATTGGGAAATAACTTCAGCATTGCCACAATCTCAATTCTGCAGGGAATCATTATAATATTGTTGGCGCCATTGATAAGTGTTGATTTAAACTTATTCTACATGCCAATTGCTTTGTTATTCATTTTGATGATTGGATTAACTTTTACAAGTGTTGGTATAGTAATATCAACGCGAATGGAAGACATCGGCTCGTTTCAAGGCATACAAACATTTTTGACTCTTCCTCTTTTCCTCTTATCAAGCGCATTTTTTCCCATAACTAAACTGCCGTATCCAGTCCAAATAATAGCTTACCTTAACCCCCTGTTCTACGGAGTTGATGGTTTGCGTGGCGCATTAATCGGCGTATCTACACTGCCAATGTGGTTTGACCTTTTTGTAGTAACGTTTTTTTGTGTGGTTTTGACCTTTTTGGGTGCTTATCTTTTCAATGGTAGCGAAGGAATATAAAGGGGAAGAGAATAAGTGAAGTCTTAGATTTGGTTGAGCTAAATGATAGAGCTGATGTTTTTGTTAAATTAGGGATTGCTCTGCTTTCAATGGCATTTTCGTGGAGTTAACAGCGTCTAAGTCGGGATTTAGGGAAGTAACTGGAGGAGGTCTGGGGAATTTAGCGTGTTTAGGAATTACATGGATAGCTATTGGAGTTCATGCTGGGGTATGGGTACCGTCAAAATTTGCACCAATTCTTATGCTTGCCGCTTTTATTTCCGGATGTGTTGGCTCGCTAATAGCGTATTGGATTGCAAAAGTGAAAAATTGGTTTTAACTCCGGGATTTGAGTTTGTGTGAATAAGTGGCAACGCAGATTTCGATCGCTGTGAAGCGTAGGCATAGTTGCCATAATCACATCTTTTAGCTTTATTGTAATCGCAAGTAAGAAAAAATAGAAATACTTATATATACCCTCGAAAATAAAACTATAATGTGGCACTTTTGGGCTAAAAATAAAAGAAAAGTGCGAACACAGAGGGGAGAGATAAAAAGAGGTGAACAAAGAAGATGAAAAGAAAAAGGCGAGAAGAAGATAGTGAGAGGAAAGGGGGTGTAAGAGAATAAAATGCATATACCTGACGGATTTTTGGACCTCTGGATGTGCGCTCTGATGTATATCATCTCAGCGGCGGTGATCGGATATTCAGCCAGGAAACTGAAGGGTAAGTTGGATACCCCACAAGTCCCGTTGATCGGTATAGTAGCAGCAGGGATTTTCGCAGCACAGATGTTGAATTGGCCAATTCCCGGAGGGACAAGCGCGCATTTCGTTGGAGGAGCGATTGCGGGAATACTCCTTGGACCATACGCCGGTTGCTTATCAATGGTCTCGGTCCTGACTATTCAGTGCCTGGTGTTTGGAGACGGAGGGATTACCGCACTCGGAGCAAACATTTTCA
>Ga0209121_10002709_pt1 | contig 17702 bp, 18 predicted proteins | sample Cruoilmetagenom3_FD_187292 | JGI IMG/M metagenome (GOLD analysis project Ga0209121, IMG submission 187292) | Oil polluted marine microbial communities from Coal Oil Point, Santa Barbara, California, USA - Sample 3 (SPAdes) (version 2) | ecosystem: Environmental > Aquatic > Marine > Oil seeps ... | reverse complement strand
TTGGAGATATCTGTACCAATTTTTTTGATATCCAGGGGAATATTATTAAATTTTCCCTACATAATAAAATGATAGGTTTAGGATTAGAAGAATTAATACACATACCCATTGTGATAGGGGTAGCGTGTGGTGAAGATAAAAAAGAAGCTATTTTAGGCGCACTCCGTGGTGGTTATGTAAATATGATTGTTACTAATGGAAGAGTAGCTGAGTATTTAGTAAACAATAAAACAGTTAAATAAGCAGTAGAAAAAGCACGTAGTGGATGCGGCCCTACTTTGGTGGAATTGGTATAGCCTGTCGGTTAGGAGGACATTCAGCGGGAGATTTAGCTCTTTACCGGCCAAAAGGAGAGGAAGAAGAATAGGGGAAAATTCATGATACAATTAAGAAACACAAAACACAACTTCTCGAACAAAGAATATTAAATTTTCAGGAAGTAGAAAAGATAGAAAGGGAAATTCAAAAAGAGATAGAAGAAGCAGTAAGATTTGCCATTGAAAGCAAAGAACCGCTGGCTGAGACAGTTGGTAAATATGTGTATCAGGAGGACAAAAATAATGAGTAAGATTATGTATATTGAAGCCCCAAGAACTGCTTTAAGAGAAGAAATGTGTAGAGATAAAAATGTTTTTGTCATGGGAGAAGATGTGACCAGATACGGATTTGGTATAAATAAAGGATTGGTAGATGAATTTGGTCCAGACAGGGTAAGAAATACTCCTATTTCAGAAGCAGCAATTATCGGTTCAGCAGTAGGAGCGGCCCTGCGAGGGATGAGACCGGTAGCAGAGATAATGTTTGTGGACTTTATTATGATAGGGTTAGATCAAATTGTAAATCAAGCCTCTAAAATGAGTTATCTATCTAATTAATGCTATATTTTCTAAAGTATAATATTAATTATTTTTTTATTAAAGGGTTTTTACGAACATAAAAGGAGGGATAAATTATTGTATTTATTTATAGGCTCTGATAAAGTTGGCTATCCCCTGAAAAAAGTTATTACTGATTATCTTACTGAGAGAGGGATAAAATTTGATGATATAGGAGTTTATTCAGAGAATGATGAAACTATTTACCCAGAAATTGCATTAAAAGGTTGCATAGGAATTAGAGAGAGAAAATATCAATATGGAATCCTTATTTGTGGAACGGGGATTGGTATGTCAATAACTGCTAACAAAATTCCTGGAATAATGGCTGCTCTGTGTGACAATATTTATGCAGCTGAACGAGCAAAAAAGAGTAATGATGCTAATGTACTAACTTTAGGAAGACATATAGTAGGCCCGGAATTAGCAAAGAAATTAGTAGATGCTTGGTTAGGAAATAAATTTAGAGGAAAAGGTTCAACAAAAAAAGTAGATAAAATTCGGGAATATGAAAAGATTTTTCTAAAAAAATAGAAAACGAAAAGTAAAAAAAGGAAAGAGCAAAGATACAAAGAATTATAAATGAGCCAAATGATGTTGTTAATGACATGATAAATGTTTTCATCAAAGTTCATGGAGAATAAGTTATATAAATCTGGTAGAGCTGGGAAATTTTTTGCGACAAAAAGCAGTAGGGGATATCCTGGGGCAGTTCTTCAATATTTAGGGAGAAAAAATTGATAGCGAAATTCACCAAAGAAATGTAGCTTTTCCTTAGAAGATCTGCGGAAGATGAGAAATTCCGTTAATATTGCTGGTGGTAAAAGTAAAGTGCCAGCAATCCTGGGAGCTTTTGGGCAGGTTTACAAAAATTCTTATCAGCGATGAGGAGACGATAAAACTTCTTCTTAATAATTAAAAATAAAAATTTCCTAGTTTCAGGCTGCCAAGTAGGGAGGTGAGGCGGTGAGTTGAACGTCGGAAAGTATTAAATCTAAGTTACCAAAGGAGGAGAAAAAATGAAGAAATCGAGAAAATGTTTAAAAGAGTTAGTGATTTTACTCATTGTAATAGGTTTAATTTTTGTTGGGTTAGTTGGGAGCTCTATGGCAGAGGATAAATACATTCAGGCAGCGAAAGAAGCGGTAAAGGAAATCGGGTCTAACACTGTTCTTACCCCGGAGCAACTGGAAGATGAATTGACTTGGTTTGCCAAAACGTCTGCACCGTATAGAGGGAAAACAATAACAGCAGCTTATGAGTCGTCACCTTTAACTGACTGGGAAGAGAAGGTTTTGGTTCCAATGTTTGAGAAAATCACCGGTATCAAGGTATTAATAGAAGGAATGTCCGGTGATGATACCATGGTTAAGGCAAGATTAGAGGTACAGACCAAGGCAGGAGCTTATGATACTATCTCTATTGACCAAGATTGCGTTGGTATGTTTTCTACTAAGGGTGGTGCTATTAGTTTAACTAAGTTTATGAAGGATAATCCTAATCTTGTTGGCCCATATATTGATCTTGAAGATTATACTGCCAATATGATTTCCAGGAACCCCTGGACCGGTGATCTTTATATTCTTAATGATTATCAAAAGGCAACAGGAACTGTATACAGAAAAGATTGGTTTACTAATCCTCAGTACCAAAAAGAATTTAAAGAAAAATACGGTTATGAGCTAAAAACTCCCAAAGAATGGTTCCTCACAGCAATGAAGACAAAAAATGTAAGAGATGACTGGACTATTCAGAAAAGTCTTGATGTGGCAGAGTTTTTCACCCGTCCCGAAGAGAATATGTATGGAACTATTACAGGGACCAAACCAGGCTGGCATCTTGCTTGGTATACTAATGACCTGATGGGCCGTCTTTTTGGATTTGGTGACATAGCATCAGGACCTTTTTTAAGTACTCTACCACCTGTTAGCAGACCTCATACCTGGACTTATGGGGTATATTTTGATGGTGATGAGATGAAAGGGGCTTCGGTAAAACGTGGAGGAAGACTGAACGGCCCAAGAGGTGTAGCCATGTGGGACTACTTTATCTATCAGCTCCCTAAATACTCTCCCCCTGGCACTGCTGAGATAGATAGTGTGGAAGCATGGATAAAGTTCGGAATATACGGAAATGCTGCCTTTACTCTCCAGCACATGTGTATGGTTCCCACTTATCTTGCGCCAGACTCCAAAGTAAAGGGTAAGTTCGAGATTGCTCCTCCTCCTGTGGATGAGAGGTGGTTTGAGTATGGAATGGCAAGAGGTTACTGGGATACTGAAGGTTGGATTATAACAGAAGGTAGCAAAAACAAAGAAGCCACCTGGCTTTTTAGCCAGTTCATGACTTCTAAATCGGTAGATGTGTGGAAGAATCTCATTGGACTAATGCCTCAAAGATACTCTAGCATAAATTCAAAACAGTTGATGGCACACGATGAGGAGTGGGGTGGATTAATCAGTCTCTACCAGAATAAAGATTTTACAGATGGTTGCGCAGGGACAGATGAGATGTGGCCAGGTTTTCCTGACACAAACGAGATTGTGTCCACAGCAGCTGCAGAAGGTATGGGTAAGAAATTGAGTCCACAAGAGATAGCGGATCTAGTAGCCGAGAGACTGGACGGGTGGCTGTTGAAGCAAGGTTTAATTAAGGAATAGAGAAATAAGAGTGGTAGATCTTAAAAGATCTACCACTCTTATTAGATAACATTATTTTGTAATATAGCAATAATTAACTTTTAATATTTTAATCAGATACTAATAACTAAAACTTACTAACAAGAAAATTGTTAATGAGATGAAAGGAATGATAACTGTGTCAGATAAAAGAGTCCTGTTAATACTGCCGGCTTTAATTATTTTGTTTTTTAACTCCATTTTCCCCATTTTAATTGTTGTTAACTATTCCTTCCAGGAACCTTTTGCTGCAGTTTTAAAGTTTGTGGGGTGGGATAATTACATTCAAGTTTTACAAGACTCTGCCTTTTTGGCTGCGTTTAGGAGAAACGTATACTTTAGTAGTGTAACTTTGGTTATAGAGATTCTATTAGGTCTGGCATTAGCTCTTATTATTCGAGAAAGAGGAAAATTTGCCTCTATTGTCTCGGCTGCAATCATTCTTCCCAGTTTAATTCCTTATGTTTCTATCGGAATTTTGTGGCGACTTTTAGCTATGACTAATGGACCCCTAAGTTTAATTCTTAAATTGCTTGGAATTAATTACAGTTTGATGAGTGGTAGTAACGCATTATGGACAATTATTATAATGGATGTATGGCATTGGACCTCTCTTGTTTTTTTGCTTGTATCAGCAGGTTTAATGACTATTCCGGATGTATATTATACAGCTGCCAGAGTTGATGGTGCCAAAAAATGGCAAACCTTTAGACTTATAACAATGCGGGGCCTTAAACCTATGTTGATCCTGGTAACTCTTTTAAGGATAATAGACTCATTTAAAATTTATGACGAGAACGTGATTCTTACAGGTGGAGGACCGGGCAGGAGCACAGAATTTTTGAGTGTATTTCTTGTAAAGAAGATATTAAAAGAATGGGCCGGGGGTTTTGGCGCAGCTGCCTCTTTAATTTACCTGGTACAGGTTATAGTTATATGTTATGTTATTATTACGCTTCTAACCAGAGGAAGAGGGATGTTAGAACGACCTATCCAATAATTAGTTGGACATATAGAAAGTCTGTTATCATAATAAATATATGTATTATTATAATTATATTTTTGAGAAGGGACATAAGCTATGAGAAAAAAAAGAAAACGAGCAGGAAAAATTTTGAAGGTAATTTTGTATTTATTTATTATTTTTGTTTTCCTTTTCCCAATTTACTTCATGCTTATTACAGGACTAAAAACAGGGGCAGAAATTGAAACTCAAACCACTTTTTATCCACATAAGTTGAATATGTCTAACTTTAAACAAATGTTTGATGGGGTCTGGTTAAGGTGTCTACTAAATTCTTTTAAAATCTGTTTATTAAGCATTGCTCTTTGTCTTCCCTTATCTTTTTTGGCCGCTTATGTATTCTCAAGGATAGAATTCGTAGGAGATACCCATTTATACTTCTGGCTTATAACCAATAGGATGGCTCCTGCTGCATGTTTTGTCCTTCCATTTTTTGCTATTTATAATAATATAGGGTTATTTGATACAATATGGGGTCTTACGTTAGTATATACCCTTTTTAATTTGCCTTTATCAATCTGGGTAACTATGGGTTTTATGGATGTAATACCTAAGGAGCTGGATGAGGCAGCATTTTTGGACGGGTACAGTGTTTGGGGTTACTTTTGGAAAGTTTTGATACCGGTAATGAGACCAGGATTAATTGCCGTTGGACTTTTTATCTGGATGTTTAGCTGGACAGAAATGATATTTGCTTCTACATTAACATCTGTTCGGGCAAAAACACTTCCGGTGCAGTTGCTAGTTGCGGTAACTAGATTAGGTTACGGAGTTGATTGGGGGATGGCTGCCGCGGGAGGAACTATCTCTATAATACCAGGACTAATCTTAATTTTTATTGCGAGAAAATATTTAATAAGGGGATTTGTTCCTCTTAGAAGGTTTTAGGAGTAACAATATGTTAGATTGGATTCGCCCAATACCAGTAGTCAGCGTAGGTATAGCAATATTATTTAGCGCTATTCTGGTTTTGAATCTTTTAGAAAAGTATGGGATTTTGGAGTCATACCCTAGAAAGGGTTTTTTACCTATAATATCTACACCGGGGACGAGGCTTTTTATAGGAATACTGACGCTTATTTACATATTTTTAATCGGGCTAGTATTCACTCCATCTTTTTTAATTCCCACTTTTTTAATAGGATTATTAGTTTTAATAATAATAATAATATGGGGTTAGACTATGACTATACTAAGACTTGAAGGAATAGAAAAAAGGATATTTCGCAAAGAAATCCTGCAAGATATTTCAATACAAATTAAGAAGCGATCTTTTACAGTAATACTTGGATCTATGGGTGCAGGGAAGACAACTTTATTTAAAATAATAGCCGGTTGTATAAAGCCAAATAAAGGCAGGATTTATCTTAGAGGGGAAGACGTAACTGACCTTCCTCCCCAAAAAAGAAAAGTGGCAATGGTTTTTCAAACCTTTAATCTTTACCCTAACCTAACTGTATATGAAAATATTGCCTCGCCATTAAGGGCTGTACACAAATCCAATCATGAGATTAAGAAAAAAGTGTTAACTCAGGCAGAAATTTTGGGCATAAGCTCTTTGTTATATAAGCATGTTTATGAGTTAAGTGGTGGGGAAGGCCAGAGGGTTTTAATAGCGAGAGCTTTAGTAAAAGAGGCCGATATATATCTTTTTGATGAGCCTCTCACCAATCTGGACTACAAATTAAGGGAAGGCATGGCAAGAGAAATGAAGAATATTTTGAGTGCCGAAGGATTTGAGGGAACTATTTTGTATGCCACACCCAATTACGAAGAGGCACTTTCAATGAGTACTACTAATAGTAATACTATTCTTCTTCAAAATGGCAGGATAATATGGAGTGGGCCTACCTTATCTAGCTATTTAAAGCCGCCATGTATTACTTTTGCAGAAAATTTTCCCTCTCCTCCCATGAACTTTTTTGAGTCTAGATTAATTGAAGAAAAAGATGATGTTTATTTATTTGCCAATGATGATATTAAATTAAAAGTGACTCATTTAAAAGATGTGTTTCAGGAGAATGAATATATCCTGGGTCTTTATCCTTACTCTTTACATATAGAAAAAAAAGATGAGAAGATGATACCTATTATCTTTAATTTAATCCTGGTTGAGGTTAACCCTTCAGGAACAACGCTTCATTTAGAATATGATGGTAAGAAAGTAACTGGTTTTCTTCCGCATCCTCAGGATCTTAAGGGAAAACAACTAAAGCTTTTTATTTATCCTCATGATTTTTTCATATTTAGCAAAAAGACTGGGGAACTTATTATGAAATATAGGAGTATTAATAATGGCAAAAATTGAACTTAAAAATATTGCCTACTCATACAATGGAAAAATAAATGCAGTTGAAAATATAAATTTAGCTTTCTCCAAGGAAGGAAGGTACTCTTTACTTGGACCTTCTGGTTGCGGAAAAACAACCTTGTTAAAAATAATTATAGGACTTCTGCATCCTCAGGGTAAGGTTTTCTTTGATGGGCAGGATATGACAGATACCTCTGTCGAGGACAGGGATATTGCAATGTTGTTTCAATTTCCCGTGGTTTATCCTATGAGTGTTTTTGAGAATCTTATGTTTCCACTTCAAAGAAAGGAAATATCCAGAAAAGAGAAGGAAAAAAAGGTTTTGAAAATAGCTGAATTACTTGAGGTAAAACCAATGCTAAATGAGCAAGCTAATAAATTAAGTCTAGCAGATGCTCAAACAGTTGCACTTGGTCGGGCGTTGATTAAGGGAGCAGGAGTTTTACTGCTTGATGAACCACTCTCAAATGTTGAGCCTGAAAAAAGATTAGCATTAAGGGTAAAAATAAAGAGAATTCAGGAGGAAGAAAAGAAACTATATATCTATGTGACTCATGACCAATCAGAAGCTTTAACCTTGTCAGATGAGGTAGCTGTCATGAAGCATGGTAAAGTTGTTCAATTTGACCATAAAGAGAAAATTTACGATGAGCCTGCTGATTTATTTGTGGGATACTTTATTGGAAGTCCGGGCATGAACATATTTAAAGGTGAGTTTAAAGATGACAGGCTAGATTTTGGAGATTTTACTTTACCTGCTTTTACACATCTGCAGAAATCTCTGGAACGACATAAAAAATTTAAAGTGGGAATTAGACCAGAATATCTTCGTATTAGCAAAGAAGAAAGGAAAGGTTGGATTCCTTTTACCTGTGATGAAATTGAAGAGAAGGCGGGAGGAGTAAGGCTTTTGTATCTGAGGTCAAAGAATAATCAAAACGAGATAAAAGCCTTAGGAAGTTATTTTGATATATCTGTGAAAGATAGGTTATGGGTAAAGTTCCCGGATGAGAGAGTTAAAATTTATGATGAAGAAGGAAAGCGAATTGTTACCTGATAGTTGGTGTACCTAATTATTAATATAAGAACCCATCAATTCAATTGTAGGCAATTTAATAGGTAGAGCTATCTTGCCTTTTTGTAAAAACAGTTTATAAATAAGAAAAACTTTTAAGGAGAAAATAACTGCTGTTAAATATTAAACAAGAATTATTAAATATCCAAAAGATAAAACAATATGGTTTGATGAGCCTTTTGATGAAAAATTCCTTATTATTTTTTACTAAAAAAACTACCTCCAAAGCTGTTGACACTGACAAAATTTTTTGAGATGTGCAAAAATGTTTAACAGATATAAATTTAGTTTACAGGTGAATAGATGAAAAAAATTAAAATTGCTGTAATGGGCGCAGGAGTGATGGGAACGGCTTTAGCTTTTCATCTAAAAGGCTTAGGGCATAAGGTTAATCTTTGGGGAACTGAATTTGATAATAGAGTAATTGTTACAAGGAGACAAGAAAAACTTGGTTTGAGTATACCCGCGGACATTGATGTTTTTCGCTTTGACCAGATAAGAGAGGCTGTTGAAGGAAGAGAAGTTTTAATATTTTCTATTAAAGCAGAAGGAGTGGAAAAACTCTCAGAGTGCATAGCATCTTATCTTAAGGAAGGAGTAGTTATTTTAAATATCGCTAAAGGAATTCCCGACCCTCCTCACCTTACACTTTGTGATTTAATTGAGAGTAACCTCCCCGAAAATTTATTGGATAGGGTAGCTGTGGTAGGTATGGGGGGAGCTGCTCGAGCTATAGAGATAGTCAGGGGAATTTTTACCGAGGTTGTTTTTGCCTCTTCAACCCTAAAAGCGGCGAAGATGTGCTGCAGAATTTTTCAGAGCCCAATTTTTGTCACTAATTTTACCTCGGATGTAATTGGAGTTGAGTTGTGTGCTGCCATGAAAAACTCCTTTGCTATTGCTGTTGGGATAGGAGATGGACTGCAGCAGGGGAGTGATAACATAAAGGCGGCTTTTATGGCTCGCTCTATAATAGAAATGGCTAAAATAATCACATCTAAAGGTGGAAAAATAGAGACGGTTTTAGGTCCAGCAGGAGTGGGAGACCTTTATGTTACTTCTCAGGGGGGAAGAAACAGAACCTTAGGGAAACTTTTAGGGGAGGAGAATTCTGTGGAGGATGCTTTGAAAAAAATGAAGGGACAAACGATTGAAGGATATACAACAGTTAAAGGGATACGAAGAATAGCTGATGAGCTGGAAAAAGATGGAAAGTTAAAGATTAAAGATGACCTTTTTCTTTTCCGTAATCTCTATGAGATTCTTTATGAGGGGGGAAATGCTCGGTTGTTAGTTCAAAATTATAGATAAAAAGGGCTTAAGAAGTTATGAAGATAGCAGAATATCACAGTTTAAATGATATAAGGGTAGTTGATTTTCTTGTACCTAAAATTAGAAAGGGAGATATCCTGGTAAAAACAAAGGTATGTGGGATATGTGGAAGTGATGTGTTAGAGTGGTACAGAAAGATGAGGAAATCGCTTTTTTTTGGTCATGAGGTGACTGGAGTGATAGAAAAGGTAGGGGAGGGAGTAGAAAAATTTAAAGAAGGAGACAGGGTTTTTATTCATCATCATGTCCCTTGTTTTAATTGTCATTACTGCCGAAGAGGTAAATACACCATGTGTCCTACCTATCATCACACTAACTTTGACCCGGCAGGTCTTGCTGAATTTGTCAGAGTTCCAGAACTTAATGTTAAAAATGGAGGGGTAATAAAATTACCCAATAGTGTTTCTTTTGAGGATGGAAGTTTATTTGAGCCAATAGGATGTTGCTTGAAGGGACTTAAAAACACAAACTTACATATCGGGGATACTGTTTTGATAATTGGTGCTGGATTCACCGGACTTGTGCATGTTCAGCTTGCCAGGATGATGGGGGCAGGCCTTATAGTTGTATCTGATTTTTTTGATTTTAAACTGAAAAAAGCTAAGATGATGGGGGCAGATGTCGTTATTAATCCAGGTAAAGAAGATGTTAGGGAAAAGCTTTATGAGGTAAATGAGGGAAGAGGGGCAGATGTTGTGGTAGTTACCCCTGCTTCCATCAGAGCTATACAGGAAGCTATGAAGTATCTTGACAAAGGAGGCCGTCTTTATCTTTTTGGCCCTACTTCCCCTGATGATTACCTGTCTATTTTGCCTTACACTTTCTTTTTTTCTGAGTTAAGTTTAACTACAAGTTACTCAACAACGCCTATAGAAACTAATGCTGTATGTAAACTCATGAAGGAAGGAAAGATAAAAACAGAAGGACTTATAACTCATAGATTTAACCTAAATGAAGTTCAGAAGGCTGTTGGTATTGCGGCGAAAGGCGACAAGTCCTTAAAAGTGATTATAAATTTTGAGTGAGTAGGGAGGAAGTAGCCGCAGGCTTTAGTATGCGCAAGGGAAGTAGGCGTCTCGCCTGTCATTGCAAACCCCTGTTAGCGCAGGAAACAACGCAGACTAAAGGGTGCGACTATATAGGTGATAATATGATTTCTTTGGATCTTAAAAATAAAGTGACCGTAATAACAGGAGCTGCTCAGGGAATTGGGAAAAGTATTGTATTAAAATTTGCTCAGGCTGGCTCAGATATTGCTATTTTTGATGTGCTGAAAAAAGAAGGGGAAGATGTTATAAGTGATGTTATTGCCTTAGGGAGAAAGGGTAGCTTCTATAAAGTTGATGTAACAGATGAGGCGCAGGTCAATGAGGCTGTGAAAAGGGTTTTAAATGAATATGGAAAGATAAATTTTCTCATTAACAATGCAGGTATAACCTCTAAGGTTCCTTTTGTTCAGCTTTCCTTAGGTGTCTGGCAGAAAACTTTAGATGTAAATCTTACAGGAGCTTTTCTCTGTTGCAAAGCGGTAGCTCGTGCAATGGTTAAGCAAAAAAATGGTAGGATAGTCCTTATATCCTCTGGCTCAGCTATAACTGGAAGCGGAGGGGGTGCCCATTATGCCTCTTCCAAAGGAGGGATTAATTCTCTGGTAAGAGCTCTATCCCGTGAACTTGCCCCTTACAATATTTTAGTAAATGGAATTGCCCCCAGAAATATTATATCAGGAACCTTAAAGAATGTATATTCCAGGGAAAAGCTAAGAAATCTTGCTGATAAAGTGCTCTTAAAAAGATTGGGAACTTCTAAAGAAGTGGCAAATGTAGCATTATTTCTCTCTTCAGAATTTTCTACCTATATCACAGGCCAGATTATACTTGTTGATGGGGGTAGAACATTTGGTGGAAGTTGACCTTTATAGTATAGACTAGCTATGTTTCTTTTCTTTGCCGGAGAGAAGTGACATTCTTTTCTATATCTCTTGTGGGAGAGCATCAAGGTAGGCACTTATTTTCTTTCTCTTTTCCTCCCTTGAGGGGGGAGGACTTAGGTGTAGGTGTGAAAAAAGCACTCCATAAGATAGGCGTCTTGTCTGTTATTTTAAATTAATGTAGCCGCAGGTTTCAACCTCTGTAAAATATTGCGAAAGGAGTAGTCAATGACAAAGGATTACATAATTGGTGTAGATTGCAGCACTACTGCGGCAAAGGCAATTGTATGGGATAAAGAGGGAAACCCTATAGCAGAAGGAAGAAAAGTTATGCAGCTTCTCACCCCGAAGCCAGGGTGGGGTGAACAAAGATGTGAGGAATGGTGGTCTGCTATAGCAGAGGCTATTAAAAAAGCGGTGCTACAGATTGATCCTAGCAGGATTGTAGCAATAGGAATAACTCATCAGCGTGAAAGTTTTGTCCTTTTAGATAAAAATATGCACCCTTTACGAAATGGTATTTCATGGGTAGATACAAGAGCAACGTCTCAGGTTCAAAAGTTAAAGGAAACTTATGGAGATAGGATCCATAAAATAACAGGACTTTTTCCCAATGTATATACATCCAATGCTAAAATCATGTGGGTAAGAGAAAATGAACCTTCCATATTTGAGCAGACTCATAAAATTTTAGATGTTTATGCCTATCTTGCTTGGAAGTTAACGGGCCAGCTTATAACAACTTGGGCTTCTGCCTGCCCTTTAGGGCTTCTTAATATTTCAAAGCTTTGCTGGAGTAAGGAAGTTATGGAAATTATAGGGGTGAGGGAGGAGCAGTTTCCTGAGCTTTGTCCACCAGGAGAAGTTGTGGGCACTCTTACCAGGGAGGCAGCTTCTTTATTGGGTTTACCCGAAGGTGTCCTGGTTGCAGGAGGAGGAGGGGATGGTCAGTGTGCCGCACTTGGAGCAGGCGTGGTTGAGGAAGGTTATGCCTCTTTAAATTTGGGAACAGCAATTTGCTCAGAGTTTTTTTCTCCAGAATATGTAATAGGACCCACTTTTCGCACTTTATGTGGATGTGTACCAGGAACTTATATAGCTGAAAATCTGATCCCCGGAGGAACTTTTACTATAAACTGGTTTGTAAAAGAATTTGGACAAAATGAAAAAAAGCTGGCTGAAATTGATAACATTAGTGCAGAAGAAATACTTGACTTTTTGGCATCCAAGGTTAAACAGGAAGGTCCAAGATTGTTGATGGTTCCTTATTGGAAAGCTGCTGCAGCTCCTTTCTGGGACCCTTTTGCCCGGGGTGTTATAATTGGATGGAGCGCAGATATAGAAAGAGTTCATCTTTACCGGGCTATTATGGAGGGTATAGCATTTGAACAAAAGTTTTTGTACGATGAAATGGAAACCTCTCTAAATAAAAAGATTGAAAAAATTATAATTTTAGGGGGAGGAGCAAAAAGCACTCTCTGGCGACAGATCTTAGCTGATCTAATAGGAGTCCCTGTTTTTACCCCCCACACATTTGAGGCTACCTGCCTTGGGGCGGCAATGCTTGCAGCTTATGCAGCAGGTATGTACAAAACTGTTCAGCAGGCTTCTAAAAAAATGTCAAGATTTAAGGATAAGTTTTACCCAGATGAGAAAAAAAGGCAGTTTTATATGAAGATATACGATAGGGTCTACAGACATCTTTTTCCTAAAATTCAGGAACTGGTGGATGAGTTTACTAAAATTACCCTGGAGCTTTAAAAATGGGTGAATATGTAACAAAAGAATAAAGAATGAAAAATGTTTTATTTTTATACTTAAGTTTTCGTTTCGTAAAAGATAGGGATTAGACGCAAAAATTAAGGCAAATTAATAGTATAAAATTTTAGTAGGGGTTTTAAGAAAAAACATTTGCCGAGAGGTAAATAAAAAAGGTAGACTTACCTCTATTCTTGTTAGGGATCCAGCGGCTATTGCATCTACTATGATTCTTGTGTCGATTGATGTTATTTTTACGGTAATTATTCCTCAAAATCAAATTGTTTTTGGCGTGGATCTTGCAGTACTTATGTATATGGTTGTTATAACGATTCTAATAACACATGGAAATATACTTAAAATTATATATTATTGGGAGAGTTATTATCACGGGATGATTGTTAATTGAAACTAATCTTTCGCCATTATTTACTAAAGCAACTATCCAGACTCAATTTAATATGCCAAGCGGAGCAACTCAGATTAGTTCAATATGTGATGGTTCTAACCTATTGAGTTGGCTCATTGTAAAATTTATGAATGATGGCTTTGTTATAATTATGTTAATTGCTATTTTCTTCTTATTTCTTTACTTCTATAAAAAGCACGAAAAAAGTTGGGGAATAATCGTAGGAGCTTAAAAGGAATATTTAGAAAAATCAGAATAATTTTAAAAAAAGGGATGGGGGATAACCCATCCCTTACCAAAAGGATAAAATATGAAAGTAAACTATAAAGAACTTGTTAAAGAAGAAATAAGTGAGGGAATTTTTAGAATATGGCTTATTGATGAGAGAGCAGGTGCGAGCAATTTTTTTATGAGGTTATTCGAAATTTTACCTGGGTTTGGGACAAAAGAAGATTCGCATCCATATGAACATGAAATATTTACATTGGAAGGTAAAGGCTCAGTAAAAGTAGGAAGAAGAAGTGAAATTATTAGAAAAGGAGATGCTTTGTATATACCTCAAGGGGAGGTTCATAGTATCAAAAATTTAGGCGAAAATATATTGAAATTTCTTTGCGTGGTCCCATATTCGTATTTAAAAATAAAGGAGGAGAAAAATGGGTGAGATAAGTAGAGAGTGTAAGCTGGAGATGTTATATAAAATGATGCTTATCAGAGCCTTTGAAAAACAGGCAGAAAAACTATTTATGAAAAACCTCGTTCACGGAACAATGCATCTCTCTATTGGAGAAGAAGCTGTGCCGGTGGGCTCAATCTTTGCAGCAGAAAAAACAGATTATATAACAAGCACTCATAGGGGCCACGGCCATATGATTGCAAAAGGTGGAGATATCAGAAAAATGTTTGCAGAATTCTTAGGAAAAGAAACAGGATACTGCCATGGAAGAGGTGGGTCTATGCACATTGCGGATTTTAGTCTCGGTAATTTAGGAGCCAATGGAGTTGTGGGAGCAGGTATTCCTATTGCGACTGGTGCTGCCCTTGCTTTAAAAATGAAAAAAAGAAAAGATATTGTGCTTACATTCTTTGGTGATGGAGCAGCAAATGAAGGTACATTTTATGAATCCTTGAATATGGCAGCAATCTGGAAACTTCCAGAAGTCTTTATCTGTGAAAATAATATGTATGCAATGTCGTCACCTGTCTCAAAATTTGTTCCTACTCAGAATATATCTGATAGAGCATCTGCTTTTGGTATACCTGGTATTACCGTAGACGGGATGGATGTAATTGCAATATACGAAGTTGTAAGAGAAGCCGTAAAGCGAGCGAGAGAAGGCAAAGGCCCAACACTTATAGAAGCAAAAACATACCGGTACAGAGGTCATTCTAAAAGTGATAAAAATCTCTACAGAACAAAAGTGGAGATTGAAGAATGGAAGAAGAAAGATCCAATTATAAGGTTTATAAAGAAGGCAACAGAATCCGGGGAAATAGACGATGAAAAAATAGAAAAAATTAGGAAAGATGTAGCAAAAGACATTGAAGAGGGTGTTAAATTTGCCTTAAACAGTCCCGAACCTTCAACCGATGCATTACTTGAATATGTTTATGCGGAGGAAGGTGAAGAACAATGAGAGTAATAACATACAAAGAAGCATTAAGAGAAGCTATTATAGAGAAGATGAGAGAAGATGACGAAAATGTGTTTATGATGGGTGAAGATATAGGTGTGTATGGGGGTGCGTTTGGATTGAGTTTAGGTATGCTTGAGGAATTTGGACCAGAACGTATATTAGATACACCAATGAGTGAAGCAAGTTTTGTAGGTGTTGGCGTCGGAGCTGCAATTATGGGCATGAGACCCATTGTAGAAATTATGTTTTCAGATTTTCTTACATTCGGTGCCGATCAGATTATTAATCAGGCAGCAAAGCTTAGGTTTATGACAGGCGGACAATTAAAAATGCCTCTTGTGGTACGAGCTCCTCAGGGATCTGGAGCAGGAGCTGCTGCTCAGCACTCTCAAAATATTGAAGCATGGTTACTTAATATTCCAGGGATAAAGATAGTTGTACCATCAAATCCCTATGATGCAAAAGGTCTTCTAAAATCTTCTATTGAAGACGATAATACTGTGATATTCCTTGAGCATAAACTTCTTTATTCAATGAAAGGAGAAGTACCAGAAGAGGACTACAGAGTACCCCTAGGAAAATCGAAGGTAGTAAGAAGTGGGAAAGACGCCACAATTGTTGCTACATCTATTATGATAAAAAGAAGTTTAGAAGCAGAGGAAATATTAGGAAAAGAAGGAATACAAGTAGAAATTATAGATCTTAGAACTTTAAAACCTTTAGATTTAAGTCCTGTAATTGAATCAGTAAAAAAGACGCATAGATTACTCGTTGTTTATGAGGGGTGTATTACAGGTGGGATTGGCGGAGAGGCTATATCTCAGGTAGCAGAAAGCGAAGCGTTTTTATATTTAGACGCTCCTCCATTTAGGTTAGGAGGATTAGATGTTCCTATACCATATAATTTAAATCTTGAAAGAAAAGCAACACCACAAACAGAAGATATTGTTTCTAAAGTAAAAGAGATAGTAGGAGGTGATTGGTATACCAGAATTAGTAGAGATGCCTAAATTAGGTATGACAATGGAAGTAGGGACAATTGTAAAATGGTGTAAAAAAGAAGGTGATTTTATTAATGAAGGCGAACCTCTTATAGAGGTAATGACGGATAAAGTAGTTATGGACGTTGAATCACCTGCTACAGGAATTGTATATAAGGTCCTTGCAAAAGAAGGAGAAGAGATAGAAGTAGGAAAAGTAATCGCAGTAATAAAACTTAAAACAGATTCAGAAGAAGATCTAATAAAGTTCAACACGTTCAAAGAAGAAAAAAAAGAATTGAGGACAAAAACGGAAAAAGAATTTACAAAAAAACCCAAAAAGAAAAATATTAATACAACAAAAATACCCACTACACCTTTTGCAAGGTTTATAAAAAATAAAGAAGCAGTTAACTTGGAGGGAGCATTAAGAAATAAAAATGGAATAGTCACCAGAGAATCTACAAATAAGACAAAACTAACTTCAGATAAGGAAGAAATATCACTTTTCCCAATGCAGAAAGCGATGGCAGAAAGAATGACTGAAAGCGGAAAGATTCCGCAATTTACACTTTACTATGATATAGGTGCAGATAATCTTATTAATTTAAATAATCAATTTAAGAAAGAAAACTTAAAATCAAGCATTACTCCTATACTTATAAAAATTCTGGCACGGGTTATGGATTCATTTCCAATATTTTGTTCAAACTTTGATGGAGAAAAAATTATAAGAAGTGCCCATAAAAATATAGGTATTGCTGTGCAAACAAAAAAAGGACTTGTTGTGCCTGTAATTAAAGATGTTGATTCTCTTAGTACAAAAGAGCTTTTTACGAAATTTAATATGCTTACCCAAAATGCTAAAGACGAAAAATTAACCCTATCAGATATGGAGGAAGGGACAATTACTATTTCAAATTTAGGAATGTTTGGTGTGAGTTATTTTAGACCATTACTTATCCCAGGACAAACAGCCATAATTGCCATATCAACGATTCAAGAAAAGCTTGTATTAATAAATAATGGTATATTTATTAGAAAAATGATGAATATAGCGATTTCATGTGATCACAGAGTTGTTGATGGTGCAACTGCAGCAGAATTTATGCAAAGTTTAAAGAAGACAATTGAAGTAAAGATAAGCGAAGTATTTAACTAAACAACCCACCCGCTAAGCAGGTGGGTTTAAGAGGCCTCTAAACGAGGCCAAATTCCTGTTGCTCACTCTCTTCTCTTTTTTCTTTTTCTTCTTGATATTTTACGTATTTTCTAATTTTATTCTCATCCAAACCTATAGAACTTACACAATACCCCCGACTCCAAAAGTGGTTTCCCCAATAGGGTTTCTTCCTGAGAGCAGGAAAACTTTTGAAGAGTTTTATCGCTGTCTTACCTTTTAGCATTCCCATTACTTTGGATATTGATAATCTGGGAGGGATAGAAAGTATCATAATATGCCGGAATGCTGTCCGGATAATTCCGAAACAGTGTCCGGATGTTACCGAAATATGCAGTAAACATACCCGCTCTTTCCGGACTAGATCAGGGTAAACCCTAGGTGGGTGTTTTGCGAAAACTATCTGAGGCAGAATATTATTAAGCCGCATAAAACTCCAGACTCCTGTCTGGAGATGTAGCGGCAGCCCGAAGGGCTCAAGCTCGTTTTTCGCTTGTAGCTAAAAGAAGCCCC
>Ga0209121_10002708_pt1 | contig 17707 bp, 18 predicted proteins | sample Cruoilmetagenom3_FD_187292 | JGI IMG/M metagenome (GOLD analysis project Ga0209121, IMG submission 187292) | Oil polluted marine microbial communities from Coal Oil Point, Santa Barbara, California, USA - Sample 3 (SPAdes) (version 2) | ecosystem: Environmental > Aquatic > Marine > Oil seeps ... | reverse complement strand
AGTAAAAAATAGTTTAAAAAAAGATACTAAAACATTAAACTACTTAAACAGTTTAAATACTTTAAAATATAAAGTTGGAAATACTAAAGTGTTATTATCAGATATAAATAAAATTATTAAAAAAATGGAGGAGGTGAAATAAAAATTATGGAATTTGAAAAATTATCAATAATGCTTTTAGATACTGCAAAAATTGCTTTTGTAGTTGGATTATTAGTCTATCTAATCAGAAAAATGTTACCAGACAAATATTGGTTATGGTTACTGGATAGACCTTTTATTGTGAATATATTTGTTATTCTATCATCAGTAGGATTATCATTTCTCGGAGGTTGGTTAAATCTTTTAATCTTTCAACCAAGAGAGATAGTGGAATATATATATTTTGGACTCTTCTCAGCTGGTACGAACTCCTTGGGATATGAGTTCATAAAGAACTGGAATAAAGAGATAGCGAGACAGACAAGAATAGAAGATGAGGAAATAGACAGTATGTAAAGAAAATTAAACACGTGTAAAGAAAAGTTAATATAGGGACGATAGCTTAATAGGTAAAAGCGGAGGTCTGTGAATCCTCAGACGAAAGTTCGAATCTTTCTCGCCCCTCCAAAGCGTAGCGGGATATATCAGTGGTAGATAAGTTGCCTCATAAGCAAAAGGTCGTGGGTTCAATTCCCACTCCCGCACCCAAATAAAAAAAGGATTCACATTTTAACTATGTGAGTCCTTTTTAATTGGTTGTGTAACCATTATTGAAATCTACATAACTGGTGTAACTATTCCCAATAATATACAATAATAGTATATTTGATGAAATAAACATTACTAAAAGAGGGAACAACTATCACAGGAAATATATGTTAAGTTAAAGATTTGCAAGTTTTAGTAGCGAAGTTTGTGCGTAACATATCTTTAAACGCAAGATTTGGTATGTTTAAGGGCTTTACCCCCCCCTGTACGTATTGTAAGTGAAGTATCTATGGTGTTTTAAGAAAAGGGAAGTAATTTGTATGAAGAATAAGGGTGTGAATTTTCATATGACAAGAGGTACATAAAGAAATAAGATTGTTTGGCTCACAATTATCTTTATCCATATCTATATGATGAACCGATAATTTCTTTTTATATTTTTTAAAATTTTCCTTTTCTGTTCTACCACAATTTTGACAAGTGTAATTATCTCTTTTTTTTATATCCTCTTTTAATTCTTTTGTCCACTCTTTTGGATAATCTTTAGTTTTTAATTTTATAATTTCAAATATATCTGCATTTACACATTCTGAACATATAGAGCATCTTCCTGTTTTTTCAGTTTTATCTTTATAAAAATCTTTAATATTTTTATTTTTTTTACATCTATAACAATATTTAAATTTTTCTTTCACTTATAATCTCCTTACTTGATAAGGGATAGAGTAAGGATGCTATCCCTTATCGATTAAATATTTAGTTATACAATAAAATTTTAACATATAATTATTTATTTTAATATTAACGAGTATAAGCTAAATAACCAATCATTGCTACAACTAAAACAGATAAAATAGATATTACTCCTTTAATATAACCAATTGCAGTTTTATTCTTTCCTATGTTTTTCCATTGGTTATTTATTCCTGTATTAATTTTATCTATTTTACCACAAACACTCTTACAAATTTTCTCTAAATCATGTGTTTTTATATATAGGTTGAGGAGGATAGTCTTATTTGTTTGTTTAAGTATATCCTCAACTTTTAATTTACTTCCATTAAAGTCTATTTTTTTATTACTTTTTGTCATTATTCCTCCTCAAATTCACTCTCAATTGCTTTTATAGACTTCATAAATAAAATTAAAATATTCAACATTTCTTTCAATCTCTTTTTAGTTAAAACTGTTTGAACATTTTCTGTTTCTAATTCTGTTATTGCAGTCTTAAAATCTTGATGAACATTTTCTAATTCGTTTTTATGTTCATTCAAATATTTAATTAATTTTCTTCTATCATCTAAGCTTAACATTTTTACCCCTAATATTTATTTATAGAACAACCACCACTACTGGAACTTATTGGTGGTTGGTAAACATATCCTGCACCTTCCTCACAACCTGTCCAACCAGTTCCTGAAGTTTCTGTAGAAACACTTGTGCTTGTAGAACTACTTCCAGAAGTAGAACTACTTGTAGATGAGGAACTACTCGAACTTGCTCGTTGTGTTTCTTTAACTGTTTTTTCACCAGAACCTTTTCCACCACCGCCAACCGATTTTCGTTCTATAATTTTTTTTACTATTTCCCTTTTAGGAACAGTTGGATAAGTAATTTCTAATGGAGTTCTTCTAAGTAATATTCTTTTTCTATCTATTGCAAATTCTCTAATTATTCCTTTTATTAACATTATAAAACTCCAATTATACTTTTCATTATGTTTGGTGTTGTTTCTGCTTCAGTTTCTAAAGTTAATCTACAAACATCTTTAGAATAATCGGTTTTAATTATTCTAAAAATTGGTAGTTCTTTAATACCTAAAAATTTAACATTATTATTTGGTTCAATTTCAACTGGACTAATTCTTCCACCATTTTTATCAAAAACAAAATTATCTATTGAACAACTAACTTGATATCTTGGTTTTTTATGAAATGAAAATTGTGCTTCTCCAATCATTTTTGCACCTACATCACTAATTCCCCCTAAACCAATAACGTGTTCCTTATCAAACGGAATTTTAGAATTTTCATCTACTAATTCAATCTCCTGTCTTTTCATCATTTCATCAAAATAAACTAAGTAAATTTTATTAAAATAACTTACAGAATCTTCGTCTATAGTAAGATTTTTTATAGGACAGATATAATCAATTTTATCTTTATCAACTTCAAAAAACTTAACTTTTTTATCTTTTGTTATAGTCCACTCATAATCTTGATATGCTAAAACATCTTCTAAAATATTAATTGGAGCAGTTCTATCTCTATAATATGCAGAAGTTATTTCAAAATTTGCTCTAATCCAATCTACATAAAAAGTAAATGCTGAATTAGTTACAATTTCGAATTGAATGTATTTTATTGCATCTCTTGTTTCTATTGGGAAATTGTTTAAATCAATTATTTTTTCTTCCCAAGTATCAGCAACATCAATAGTAATTGTTTTTTCTATTCTTTTATCTCTTAAAAATCCTAAATTATAATAATAAACATAATCCCAATAACTTTTTCCTAAATTTGCTGAATTATCCATACCAAATTTAAACCATCTATCAGTTGTTGTTTGGGTTTCTCCACAAAGAGCAAAAATGCCATCTACATAAAGAATAAAGAAGTTATTTTTCATAGTCAGCCAAAGTTCTCTATATTTAGTCATATCAACTATGTATGAATTAGTAGTGTCATTCCAATCCTCAATTTTATTTGAATAAATTGCTAATTCTACTTTTGCAATGCCATCTAAAATTTTAAGGAATGTAGTTTTTGCACTATTATCACATTTCATTCTTGTTATGATTGTATTTCCTTTTATGTTATGTCCAATATCTAATCTTTTATAACTGCACTCATTTGCTCCTATTTTATTTATTGTTAAAATTCCTCCGCTAACAGAATCATAATCAGTTCCTGTAAGTGTCCAAGCAGGGTCAGCAATATCTGGTTCTTGGTCTGCTTCATACTGACAACTCCAATCAGGTTCATATTGCATTCGTTCATTTTCTGCAAATTTTGCTTTTAAAATATCTCCAGTAATAGTTGAATAAACCCAAAATCTAAATAGATTTTTGTTTTGTAGATTTTGAACTGGTGATAATGTTTTTAGAAGATATTCATTTTTTGAGCTTATCCAAGAATATTTAAAATTATCATAATAATCTGGAACTGCAGCATAACCTTTAAGCATTAAATGTTCTATAGCTCTCGCTGTTCCGTAATCCCAACTTAATTCTGTTCCGCTATCTATTGAAAAATAATAGGCAGTGCCTACGCGTCTGACTTTTGCACTATACCAAGTGCCAGCATTAATTGTAATACCTTGAGTTGCTCTTGTAGAACCATTATAATAAATATACATTGTATTACCTGCTTCATCAACAATAAAATATAGTGGGTTGGCATCATCTACTAACTTAATTTCAAGTCTTCCTTTTCCAGTAGCAGCCAATTTAACATCGTATTCAATTATAAAATCATTAGTAGAACCAGAATACCAATTAGCATCTGGACTTCTTTGTCCATAACCATTAAGAGCAGTAATATTTAAAGTTCCACTTGAAATAGTAGCATCACTTAATGTCCAATTTCCGTCATCAGAAGCAAAATCAAAAGAATAAATGCCAGTTCCTGCAATAACCTTAATTGATTTTTGTCCTTCTTTTACAATTGAACTTTCTAATGAAAGTGTTAATTTATCAGCATCACTAACAGTCCAATCATCTATACTTTCGCATAACTCAATATCTTTATAATTAAAACAATCTTGAATTAGAGAAGTATTTAAGTCTAATTTTTGTGTATGATTAATTAATAAATCTTTTAAAATATTTGCTGCATTTATTTCGTCATCAGAAGTTAATAATTTTAAATTTTCTAATTGAGCGAAATATTTATCTGATGAAATTGCTTGATTAGCTATGCATTCAACTCTAAATTGAAGATACCTTTTATTAACTTCCATTAATCCTGACGGAGCAGAATAAACAACTTTTATATAAGGTTTATAAGTTCCTTCTCTACTATGAAATCCATGAAGTATTAAACTACCAGATTGATGCATTCTCAAACCATAATTAGTCCAAGTTCCTTTCCACCAGTTTTCAAACGCTGTTTTAATGTTCATAGTTTTCCAACCAGTAGATGAAACAGCGATAGAACCTATACTATTACTGACTGCTGGTTGATTATTCCAGGTAATTCCTGTTTCTGTCCAAGTAGCAGCAACCCTATGTAAATAATCTGTAACAGAATCATCTCGACTACTACAATATATATATAAAGTTGCTGAAATTATTGTTGCATCCGCAGGAATATCAGTTGTAGGAAAATATAAAAATGGTCGTCTTGCTCTAATGTCAGCATCACCTTTAACAAATAAACTTGTAGCAGTTCCATAATTAGAATCAGGAGAATATTTATAAACGTAACTATCTTTCGTTGGATTAATTTCTTTTGTAAATGTTCCTGACCCTGTTGCTTCTTTAGTAATATCTAAAATTACATCCTCATCAACTTTTTTAGCATTTTCCCATTTTTTCTCTTCTGTAGGATTACTATGATTTCCATCTAATATTACAAGTTTTGTAGTAAAATTAGCAGGTTGATTAAGTAAAATTCTTACTTTTAATCTTTCGATATTCTCATCAATTTTAAGTTCAAATAATCCATCTTCGTTGGTATTATAACTTCGTTGAAGCAGACTTATTTTTATTCCTTTTTCCTCTCTTGCTTGTGAATATCCATATAAAATCTCATCACTTTCTTTATTATCCTTTTCAGACCAATTTTTAAATTCTCCAATATCGTCTAATACATAAGTCTTTTTAATTCTTTTATTTTTAAAATCAATAAATAACCCAGATGCTTTTAGAGTGAAATTTGATTTTATAAAATTTCTTTGGAATTTAGTAATATAACCTTGCCAGATAAGTTGAGAAAAATTGTATAAATAAATGTTGTTAAATAATTCAACTTTGTGGTTTTGAAATGAAGGATTTTCTTCTAACACACAATTTAATTCGCTTGCTCCACCATAGTGAATTTTTTGCATACTAAAATTTTCTATTTTTTGTGGAAAGAAATTATTGTTGTTTTTATCAATTATTCTCAATATCAACATTAATTACTCCCCTTTAAATAAAAATATCTTGAAACATAATTAAGCCAGAAACTTACACTATCTGTTATTTTGTTATCTGTATTGTTATCTGAAACAATTACAATACGATTATCGCCTTTAGGCAAGAAAAAGAAATTTCCTCTATCATAGTAGTTGTTATCATTAACATCTTGTAAATATGTAGAGAAAATTTTCTTAATTGTGTTTACTAAATATTTATCATTTTGAGTTATTGGATTTAATTCACCTTTTCTAATTCCAAAACATTCGTCAATTGGAAGTAGAACAATATAATCAATTCCAATTCTATCTGTAGCATTTCCCTTTAATTGAATTTCGTAATCAACGCTTGTTTGTTCAGTTTCTGAATATGGAACTTTAACTTCTCCTAAACTAATTAATTGCCATTTATTATTTTCGTCTTCACCAAAAGGATATTCGTCATTATATAAATTTCCATATTTTAATCTTGCTTTCATTACATCTGCAGTTGTGCATTCATTTTCAACTCGTATTAGAACTAAATATCTACCTTTATAATTATCTTTATTTAAACTAAATTTAATATAAGTAGCCCAATCTGCTATAGGATAAGTTGCGTCAGAATATGCTTTATTACCACCCCTACAATCTGCATCAGCAGTTAGAGTCATATTGGTTAATGTTTGACTTTCTGCTTCTAAAATAGGATTAAAATTTGTAATATCAGCAATTAATTTTTCTGATTTAATTCCGTAATAAATATTGTGAACATCGTTTGCAGAAGTTAATTTCATAAATATTTCTGCAAATGCATCAATTTCGCCCTTGATACCACTTAAATCAAAATAATTTGGAAGTGTTTTTGTTGCTTGTGGTATTCCTTCAGAACCCAAAGCGACTTGAGAAGCATAACCGTAATTGTCAACTAATATTGTTAAAATATTTGAAAGTTTTTTAGTTGTAGCCAAAATTGTAAATCTTTTATCTACAACTCTACTTGGTTGAAGTGAATAATTTAAAATTTCAAAGAAAGTGGAATTAGTTGTTTCTGGTTTAATTTCTAAAATGCAATCTTTTTTATTATCTTTAATTTTATAAAGTTCATCTAATATTGCTTTTTGTTTATCAAGTGCATCGTCTTGTGAGGTTCCTGCAATGTTAATTTCTAAAACTATTTGTTTAGTTTTTTGATTTCTTTGTGAGTGTGGAAATGAAACTACTTTTGTGCTATAACCACCGGTCATAATGTCTAAGTCGTTTATTTTTATTACAGTTGTCATTACATAACCTCCTCACCTTGTTTTAAAGAAACTAATCTTGCAATTTCGTTTATCATATCTTCACTTTGCACACTATCTAACATAACATCGCCTGCTACTGTATAATTATAATTAACCCTGGGTTGTCTTAATAAAGCAACAAGATTTCTTTGCATAGTAGTTGATAAAACCACTTCTCCACCGTGTGCCATAATTGCCTGAGTTTTTGGAATTATTCCACCAAATTGCCAGCTCCCACCACCTCCACCACCATAACCTCTACCAGAACCTCCTACTGTATGCATTCTATATGTCATTGTTTTAGAAGTAGGTAAAGAATGATATAAATTCATTATAGAATTGTAGCCTTTTTGCATCATTGTATATGTAAATACCTTATTTAAAGGTAATTGATTTGCTGCACTTCCTGCTCTATCAATAGATTCTTTTGTCTCATTTATTTGTGAAGTTGATTTAGTAGCTGATTTGGTAACTGCATCAAAAACTGAAGTTCCAGTAACTCCCATTTCTGACAATACTCGATTAGATTCGTTTCCTGCAGCTATAAAAGCGTTCCAAGATTTCTTGATTTTTGAAAGATTCTCTGGTGTAGAATTTACTAAAAACTCAAAAGTAGCAATCACAACTTTTGATAAAGCAACTAATTCAGTAAACATCCGTGAGAAAAAAGTAAATATTGTTCTAATGCCCTTAACAAATTTTGCTGTAGTACTAATTATAATAGCAAGTGAACTTATAAATCCATCTGCTGTGCTTTTAGCATCTCCCATGTCAATAGATATACTTCCCATTGAAGTTGCTAATTCTTCAAATCCTTTTTGAACTCCAGACCAATCACCTTCAGCTAAAGCTAATAAGAATTTTTCTATCCAACCTATTATGCTTTCAATAGTGGGTTTTAGTGCTGTATCTATATAATCATTTACAGCTTTCATTGCCTTTTCCCAACCACCAAATCTGTCAACAGCTTTTTGGATTGCTCCCACTAATCTTTCCCCTATAAATGCTTTCAAATCTGCCCATTTAGTTGTAAAAATACTTCCAACCTCTGCTAATGTCAAGGTATCTTCACCCAATTTCTCCACATTTTCTCTTGCGATTTTCATAGCATAAGCCTGGAAACCTAATTTCTTTTCTACTTCTGTTAATTCCTTAGAAGTCTTTCCCAACGTTTCTGCATACCATTCGTATGCATCTGAGGTTTGAAAAACTATTCCTAAATTATCTAAAATCATTTTTGATTGTCTGCCTAAGCCCATAGCTAAACTTTCAGTAAGATAATTAATATCTTGCCCAGTTGCCTTTGCAGTTCTACGAGCAATTTCCATTACCTCATCAAAAACACTTGTATCTAATCCCATTAACATCATCTGATTAGCTTGCGTCATTAGTTGTACTTCTGATAATGTTCCTCTGGCTGCAGTTTTCATGCTGGCTAATAATTTTTTAGAATCCGTATCTACTGATTTTGCTAAATTGTTAAAAGAATTTCTTAGTGAAAGAGATTTATCTCCTAATATTACTAATTCTTTACTAACCTTAAATACTGCTTTACCAATTTTAATAGCTGCCGTAGCTACTGCAACCACAATGACAGACTTCCATAAGCTTGCTACATTTTTAGCAATGGATTTATTTGTTTTCTCAAAGCTATTTAAAGCCTTAGAAGCCTTTTTAACTCCAGCCTCAAATCCTTTGCTATCCGCAATTATTTCAGTTTTTATTTTTTCTGTTTTTGCCATATAATACTCTTTTTATTATTAATTCTTATCGTTAGACTGGAGAAATGAATCAATATCATCCTGCCAATCTAAAATCTTTTTCTTAGGATTTAACTCTTCATGTAACATATCAATGAAGTAAATAGCTTCACTTAATGTTAATTTACTTAGTTCCCACGGCTTTATATTAAATTTCGTTAGAAAAATATATTTTATGTTTAATAAGTCGTGAGAACTATCTATTTTTTTCCTTTCTTACCCTTTTTAAAGGTTATATTTAAACCTATCTTATTGATTGCTTCCATTAACTCAATTGTAGTCGGATTAATACTTTTAATTGAAGGGTCTATTGACTTTACCAATAAAAATACTATTTCAATCAGTTTATTAGGATTTTTAAATAACTCAGCTGCATTGTCTTCTTTAAATTTACTAAAAGCATAAACTATAGGAAAACCAACATTAGCTGGAGGATCGCAGGGTATATCATACTCCTTCCCCTCAATCTTAATTTTAAAAGTCTTACTCATTTAACCTCCTTTTATATATAAGAAGCTGTAACTGCATTACTTGCTGTTACAGTTATTATTTCACCACTTGATGGTAATATAGCCTTTGCTATACAAGACATTTCTAATTCTGCAGGTTCTGGATCAATAAATTTCTGTGCTGATAAGTGTTTGAGAGATGGTAGTTCTATTTTAAGTCCCTTTAAAGCTACTCCTGTCCCATAAGTAAAATTAACTTCAATTTTTCCACTATCAAGAGTCGCTACTGCGGTTGTACTTCCACCATAAAGAACTTTTTTATAAAAATCTGAATCAATAAATTTTAATGTAAATTCAACATCAATATCTGTCCCTAATTCCACTATATCGCTTCGTATAAAGTCCTCAGTCTGACTTTCTGATGTAAGATTTCTTAATATAGTTATTCTAAAAGAATTAATATTAGCTACTACTACATCATCAATTTTATAAAGCCCTTTACCATGATAATATAAAAATTTATCATTTGCTTCATACGTTGGTGTTGCTGGTTCTGTCTCTATACTGGGGAGTATTCCCAGAAAATTAACCTCCACCGAAATCGGTTGACCTGAAGTTCCTTCTATAACTACCTGATTTATTTTACAATCAGTAATTCTTTCAACGGTGTCCAAATATTTTTCAATTGTTAACCACGGAATTGTATTTGCGTGTGTTATTGTATGCGTATACGGTGCTTCTGCTCCACTAATTGTATCATTTCCTAAAACCCAAGCAAATATTGCCGCAGCCAAATCAGGTCTTGCGAAAAATGAAAAAGTTCCATCTGGCTTGTGAATATTTTTTACAATATTTGAAATCATTTGGTCACCTTCAAGTTCTCTAAAAGCACCGATTTCCTGTAACATCTCAATACTTTCTGCTGAAGATAGTTTTGCAAATTTAGTAGGAGGTACACCAGTCCCCTTACTTGCCTGTTTAGCTATTCCAATATATCCTTCACTCGTTCTTTTACCCATTATTTTTTCACCCCCTTATTTTTCTTTTCAAAATTTATCATATCTTTCCTTTCTAAATCCCTTTTAACTCCCATGAATGACTCCCCCTCTTTTATTATTCCCTGTTTAGGAATCCATATAGGGATTACTCCTATATATCTTATTTTTATTTTTTTTACCAAAATAAACCTCCTTTAACTTAATTTGTTTCTTTTGTAATATCTAAATAAAAATTAACTACAGCTACGGGATTTGTTCTACCCGTTAAATAATCAACATCAATAGAAGTTATATTATAAAAATCACAACTCCCATTAAAAGAGGGATATTCTTGTAATTTATTTATAACTACATCTATGATATTATCAATATCTGCTTGTGTGTCTTCTGCATCTAATAATTTAATATACGCTTTAATAACTATTTTATAAACCCTATCAAAGGCAGTTATCTCGCTTGGTAAAACATTACTTAAGCCCAGTGTAGAAATAGTACAAGTGGGTAACAGGGAAGGGATTCCCTCTTTTCCAGGTTCATAACCATAAACCTTTTTAAATTCCCCTATCTCTTCTAAAATTATTTTTAAATTATTTTTTATATCTATTAACATTTTACTTAAAAATCCTGTTTATTGCTTTTACAAAATTAGTCATAATCTCTTTTTTACTTTTTTTTAATGCTTTCTTAAAATATTCTCTCTTTTTAATTCCTGGATGTAAAACGGAGCATCTTATAATATCTCCAAATTTTACTGCTGTTCTTTTTCCTTTTCCTTTTCTCCGTTTATGAGGACTTATTATGTGTTTCTTAGTGCCATATTCCAAAAATGGTGCATAAAATCTATTAGAAAAAACCACCCCGAATATTTTCTTTCCCTTCATTATCGCTTTTTTATTTTCTATACTTTTTCTTAATTTTCCACCTTTAGATGGCACAATGCTCTGTGTTACTTTAGCTAAATCCTTGGTACTCTTGTCCATCGCTTTTAAAAATTCTGGTATTGCTTTTCTATAATTAAATTTTAATTTTAACTTTTTAATACCAGTCGTCTTAAATCTCACACTCACAATATTATTCTCCTATAAGGGTCTAAAAAGTCTTGTATGAAATAAGGTATTCTGGATATTGGATATTTAACTACAAAGCCTTCATCAAAAGTATCAGAAAAATCTAAATTATGTCTTTTCATATAGAAACTTACTAATGATATACATGCCTGTTTTATAGGAGTTGGGATATTATCTCTATCTATACCATAACCTGTAGTATAGCTAATTTCTATATTCTGGTTATCTTCTGTGAAAGAGTCATCCTCTAAAACTATTTTTCCTATATTTTCATATACATAATAATCAGCTACATCTATAGTTTCATCGTCTATTTTTAAATAAGTAATACTAACTATAGGACAGAAATCTAAAAATAGGGTATCTTCCCCATTTCCATCATATTTTTCTACCAAATCCCTATTTATTACATATTTATGTATATAATTTTCTACAATAGGGGAATAGGCTTCTATTATCGTTTCTATAATACTATCCTTCCCTATTTCTAAAGGGTCAATATTCATATCTGCTTTTACATCTTCAACTGTACATAAAGCATATGTAGAAACTGCCATTATACCTCCTTAAATCTTTTTTCTTTAAAATTTACTATAGCTTTTATTATAGAATTTTCTGTAATTAATTCCCCTAATACATCTTTTTCTTTAAGTTCAATTATATCTTTTAATTGTATCGTTACAATATCGTTTTTCTTTCTTTTAATACCATCGATTATAAAGTCTTTTTTTAATCTAAATTTCATATTATCCTTTGTTTTTTTAGAGAAGGGCACTAAAAATGCCCCTCTCTATTAAGAATTTTAATACTATGCTGCAGCTAATGTTACTCTAACAAATGCTTCACCTAATACAGGAGCTCCATCGCCTTTCTTTCTTGCAATGTAGCCTATCTGATTTGTTTCTGCATATAATTCAACTAATCTCTGCATTTCTAAATCAAGAGCATCTGCTATCCAGTAATAACTAAAGTTTCCTAATATTCCTACATACAATCCAATTGTAAATGTGTGTGGACAGTATTCACTGGTATAAAATGGTATACCTAATAGTCTATCGGGTTGTCCCAGCTGAACATTGTGTTCCCAAATATAAGCTCCATTAGTATCTTTTAGTTTAGCTAACATTTTTAAAGCATCCCTGTGAAATATCCAAGCACTACCCTTTAAATATTGTCCTTTTAGAAAATATTTAGCATTAATTAATCCATCAATTGTTATTGCAGTACCAGTGTTACCTTCAGCAACATCTTGTCCTACAGGAATTCCGTTTGCTGAAGCTGTAAATAAACCTAATGGCTTTGAAGAACCATCACCAGTTAGATATGCTTTTTCCTCTGCTATACCAAATTTATAAGCAAATCTTTCCTTTACTAATTCCTCAATAGATATTGCGGATGTGTTAATGAGGTCTTTAGATATTTTAATTTTTTTAGCTAATGGGTTTGGAGTAAACTCTCTTTTACCAAATGCCATAGTAGAATCAAAAGGACCTGTTAAAAGTTCTGTGGTCCATTCTGCATCACTTGGGTCAGTTGCTATAGTAGGAAATCCTAAAGTCTTAGCTCTTTTCAGTAAGTGCTTAGTAGCTAACTGTCTTATAAAAACAGTATCGTCTATAGCTTTTATTAAAGAGGCCACAAAGTCTTGTGGAGGTATGGTATAACCACCCTCTGCATCTATTCCTGAAGATAAAGCTCTCTGCTCTTCTGCATTTAAAGCTCTTTGTCCCCCTATAAGGAACTTTCTAAATGCTTTCGCTCTAATTTCTTTTTCATCTTTTTCTATAGTAGTTCTACTCTCATCTTTAATAGGTTCGCTGGTAACCTCAGCCATCTTTGCTTCTACTTCCAGTAACTTTTGCTCTCTCTCAATCTCAGCTGATAGTTTTGTAACGTCTGCAAGGATTTCCTCATACTTTTGCTCTTCTTCATTAGTTAGGTCTCTTTCTTCGTTTTCGGCTAAATCAATTATTTCCCTTGCGGTTACAACTAAATTAGCTCTTTTTTCTAATTTTTCTTTCATTTTTACCTTTTTGTTTATTTTTTTTAAATTTTAATTTAATACAATCGCCCTATACTCCTGTAATTAGGCATTTTTTCGTCGTACCAAATAACTCCTGTTATCTTTCGACTAAATTATCTACTAATTGTAGATCTTTTTTCTTTGTTTTAGTTTTATAGTTTATTTTCTTTTTTTCTTCTGTTTGCTTTCTTGTTTCTTCTTTTTCCCTTAATTCTACAAAATCCTTATAAACATCTTCCCTTGTTCTATAGTTTGCACTTGTTTTTATATATGCAGGATGTGTTACTATAGCAACATCATATAATTTAGCTTTTTCTAATGATCTAATTACATTATTCTTATCTTCATCATTCCAACTATCTTTTACAGTAGCAAAAGCAAACGAACATTGATTTATATCTCCTCTCTCCATACTCACAGCTAAATCCTTCGCATAAGTAGTGTCGGGAGGCTCAATAACAAAATATAATCCTCTTTTATCCTCTTTTAATATTAAAGTACCACTCTTATTCCTACCCAAAAGCATATTTTTGTCATGATTTCTCGTAGCAACAATATCATCCTCTAATATTGAATCCTTAAAAGCTCCTTTTTTAATTATTTCCCTAAACCCTCCTAATGGCTCAGATGGTTCATTAAATAAAGCTGCATATCCTGTTATTTTTGGTTTCTCTATATCATCAGAATCAATTCTTAATTCTATTGGATAAGATCTATATTCGATTCGATTATTCATTGATTTCTTTTCCTCTTTTTCCTTTTCTCCATGATAAAACCTTATAGATTGAATCTCTGCTGTTCTTTTTCCTTCTTTTTGATATATACCATATACTATTACTACTCCATCGCTTTCTTTGAAATCAAATGGGGATTTATCCAGTTTGAATTCTTTATATTTCTTTGGATCTGTCTGTCTAAAACTATGGTAATTTGCTAATTTTTCATAATTCCCTGTTTTAAAATCATGTTTCTTTAACCAACTTGCTGCACTTTCTTTGCTCCAAACTTTGATTTTTTGTCTTTCTGATTTCTCCTTATCATTCCATCGTTGATTGCAAATTGCATATCTTTGATCTTTTTTTGGATATTCTTTTAACATTATTTTATCACTCATACATCTCTTTAAAAAATCATCTTTTTTTTCTTTTATTTTTGGTCTTGGTATTGGCACTTAATTCTCCTTTTATTTAAATTTAAATTTTTTGTTAACGCATTGGTACTATAGTACAAACACAACCATCATGTAATGGAGGGTGAAATCTTGGAGTAGTTATTTTCATCGGTGTATCAGCTCCCTCTGGTTTAAGATTGGTATTAGCTTCAACAAAAGTTTTTTCTATTCCTACAACCTTTCCATCTAAACTACTACAAAATAGACACGATTTACCACTTGTTGTTCTCCATACCAATTTTAAAATTCCTGCTATTTTATAAACTACTATTGAAACAGCAGATGTCATTCTTACTGTTTCTCTTGTAGCTATAGCAACAGGTTTTTTTAATTCCCAGTTATCAAATTCTATTTCTAATGCCCTTAATGGATCATTACCCTCTTTTATTGCCTTTGCAACAACCCTTCTTATAGCACTTCTATTTATTTTAGCGTAACGTACTTCGAAATAATCTTGATATTTCTGCATAAATTCAAATATTTGTACCTCATCGCCTAAACCTTTATTCTCCAAATTCAAATCAAGTCCCACTTCTTCTGCAGCTTGCAGTGCTATTGCCTCAGTAAAATTATAAAATATAGGTTTTGTTTGCTTTCTTACAAAATTTTTATGTTCTTCATAATATTCATATAATTCATTATCAAAAATATCGGTATTCTTATTATTAAGATATTTTTTAGCTAACTTGGTAACATCAACTCTTTCTCTTTTAATAAGCCGTGTAACAGCATTTTCAAATGGTTTACTATAAGCTTGTGCTAACTTAATTTTTATTATTGCAGACTTTTTAAGTTCTTTGTCCCTCTTTTCTTTATTATTATTAATATCTTTTTTTTCTATAACTTTTGTAGTCTTTATAGGTTTATTTATACCTTCTACGGGTTGCATATTAAATTGGATAAAATGTTTATCTCCTCCCTCATACGTATTTCTATTTTCAAGTTCTAAAATATCATTGGGAGAATATATTCCATTTTGTATTCCCTGTGTATAAGCATTAAATCTTGCAGTTATATCTCCTCGTAATAATCCATCTACAACGAACTCAAAAAATAAGTTTTTCTTTTCTTTAGCAGATAATAATTGCATATTCAAACTTTGTTCAATTCTAACCAACCACGGTCTAATTGTATGTACCACAAAAGCAATATCTAAATGTTCTATATTGCTAAAGGTCGCCCTATCAACATTTTGTAACATAAATAGGGGGACTCTAAATAGTCTTGCTACTTCCTCTAACTGAAATTTCTTCGATTCAAGTAACTGAGCATCATTTGGATTAATACTTACTTTGTTGAATTTTAAATCCTCCTCTAATACCATAGTTTTAAATGCTTTATTTAAACCAGTATATTTCTCCTTTAACTCTTGCTTTAATCTATCATAAGTCGGTTGTTTTAAAGATTTTGGAGTAGTAAATATACCACCGGCACTTAAACCTCCAGAAAAAAATCTTGAAGAATATTCTTCCATAGCAAGTCCCAATCCAATTTGTTCTCTATACCAGCCTAAAGGAGATTTACCAACTAATCCATCAAAAGATAATCCGGGTATATGTAAAATTTCATTTGGTTGTAAAATTACTTTTCTTCCACTTAAAGGTTGATAGATATATTGTTTTTTATTATATCGAGTACTCTCTCTATCTTTTATCCTTTCAGGCTTCATTCTCTCAGGTAACAATGGATGCAAAGATTTAACTCTATTATAACCATCTCTCAATATCTGACTATAATGATTTCCCCATAAGAGTACATGAGCCATTACTATTTCTCTCCATGAAAAAGAAGTCAGTTCTTCATTTGATTGGCTATGGAGTAAGTTATAAAGATTATTTTCTGTTAATTTTGTTTTTCCTCTTTTAGTTCTTTTATATAAGTTTAAAGGTATAGAAGCTATAGTTTCAGCTAATATCCTAACACAGCCATATACAGCAGAATATTTTAAGGCTGTCTCTTCGTTCACACTAACACCCGATAAACTTTCTTCTCCTCCAAAATATTCTCTTAACCATTTACTCGGATTTGCAGGTGTACTACCTCTAAGTGCAAGCCCTAAATTTTTAAAATAATCTTTTATTTTCACATTCCCGTTCCTTTTATGTTTTTATATGGTTAATATTTCTCTTTTATCATAAATAGAATCTGTATCATCTTTATTATTCATTAATCTATCTATTGCTATTATAAGACTTACAATTCCATCTATTTTATTGGTAGATTTCCCCTTATCTGGTTTAATATTACCAGCAGGATCCGTCTTTACCATTACATTATCAAAATTCCATCTTGTTATGGGATTACCACCTTGATTTATACCTTTTTGTAATATTTTAGATTCTAAATACTTAGTAGGTGAATTCATGGATACAAAACCCATTCCCATAGGAGTCATTGTTACATTACCCTCTGCTATTAACCTTTGAACCAAATAATCCGCATTCCACCTATCATAACCTATTTCCCTTAACTGATATTTTTCCAAACTCTCTTTAACTATGTTTTCAATATAGGCATAATCAATAACATTCCCTTCGGTTACAGTTAAGAAACCCTGTCTTTCCCATAAACTATAAGGAACTCTATCACTTTTCTCTTTTTCAACCATTCTCTCTCTGGGTATAAAATAATAGGTTATGATTTTAATTATCTCGCCAGGAAATACCAAACTAAAAGCTGTTAAATCTGTTGTAGAAGACAAATCTAATCCACCAAAACAAACTTCCCCCTCTAATTCCTTAATATCAAACTTGCTTGGACATTCATCCCACTTTCTAATAGGTATCCATCGTGTCTCTTGCTGTGTCCATTGATTTAAATAAAATCTTCTAAATATACTCTGTAATGCAGGTATTTCCTTTGCTTTCTTAGCAAATGCTCTTATCTCACTTAATTTTCTAAATTTACCAAGAGAGGGATTAGCTTTATACCATTTTTCTTCATCTTCCCAGTCATCATCCTTATCGGTTTCAAAAATAACAGGGAGAAAAGTTTTGTCTTCAATTACACCGGATAATATTTTCTTTGCATAATTATATTGCTCATATAATATTGATTTTTTATCAAAACCAGCTGTAGTAATTATAATTAATAATGGTTGTCTCCGTGTACCTCCAGCGGTAGCAAATATATCAAACATTCGTCTATTAGTAGCTGCGTGTAATTCATC
>Ga0209121_10002707_pt1 | contig 17710 bp, 18 predicted proteins | sample Cruoilmetagenom3_FD_187292 | JGI IMG/M metagenome (GOLD analysis project Ga0209121, IMG submission 187292) | Oil polluted marine microbial communities from Coal Oil Point, Santa Barbara, California, USA - Sample 3 (SPAdes) (version 2) | ecosystem: Environmental > Aquatic > Marine > Oil seeps ... | reverse complement strand
GGCAATCTACGCTTGTATGTTACCCATAGCATACCATGGCTACCCATGCTTTGCCGGACGTTCCAAGAATGTATCTGAAACGGTTCTCCAACGATGGGCATTGCATTGGCAAAAAAGGGATTTGCCCCAGTGCCTTTCTTGTACTGGCCGGGGAGTCTTCCTGACCCTGCCGAAGACCCCCCGGCCACAGGTATAACCTTATGGTGGTGGTATCGTAGGAGGCTTCGACGGCGGCGATGTCGGCCGCGGCTGCGACGGCTTCGACGGCTTCGACGTCGGCTGCGGCGCGGCCGTAGGCGGGACGGCCGTGGCCCGCCAGGGCCTCGGCGTGACCGTTGGGGTCGGGGTCGGCGTGTCGGTCGGCATCGGGGTCGGTGTCGGAGCGACAATGGTGAAACCATCGGGCAACTCGTTCCGCATGCCGTCGGGGTTCCTTACCTGCACACTGCACAGCCCTGCCTTGGCCTTGCTAATGTCGAAATTGCACCGTATCGTGCTCCCGCCGGGTAAGACCCTCACCCCTTTGCACTGGATGTCGCCTTCGCCGGGGCAAATCAGCGATACCTCTGGAACTTCTACCGGAGTTTCTACGAAGTTCCCGCCCTCAATGGTCACCCTGACGATTTCCTCTTCCGTCGAAGCGGAGGCGGGCCTGATCTCGCTCACCCTAGGTGGTAATATCTCCACCGTTGGCGTCGGTATCGGCGTCTCGGTTGGCGTCGCCGTCGGCGTCGAGGTAGGCGCCAGTGGCCCCATGCCCATCCCCCGCCCTGCAACCCACAAACTTCCTACCACAATGATCCCGACCGCCACCGCGCCCCAGGCCCAGTGCTGCAAACGCTCGGCCAGCGACGGCTTCCGCTCCGGCCTCTCCACTACCGGTTCTGCCGCGGGACGGCGTCGCATAAACTCCAACTGCCCGACAGCCTCGCCTGGTGATTCGGCACTGGGGATCGAGGGTGCCCGCACGCCAACCCGGGGAGCGGGCACAGCCCTGTCCAGCATCGTCACCATCTTTTCCACGGTCGGCCTGGCAGCGGGATCCTTCTCCAGGGCCTGGAAGATGATGTCCTCGATCACGGGGGGAACCTCGTAGTTGAAGTCGCTCAGGGGAATGGGCGATTCCTTGAGGATGGCGGTCTTGATGCCCTCCGCGTCCTCAGCAACGAAGGGCAGGTTACCAGCCAGCATCTCGTACAGCACCAATCCCAGCGCATACACGTCGGCCGGCCGCTGATCCATCACCTGATCATGGGGTATTTCCCCCAGATGTACCCTCAAACGCTCTGGGGACATGTAGCGCACACTGCCGGCCACCACTGCGGGCTCATGAGTGCTCCTGGCGATGCCGAAGTCAGTCAGAACCGCCTCTACCGCGCCGTTTTCAGATCGAGGGTGGCGGAACAACACGTTGTCTGGCTTGACGTCCCAGTGCACGTATCCTCTAGCGTGCATGTAGTCCAGCGCTGACCCGACCTGGTAGGCAATCTCCACCGCTTCCTCAAGCGGAAGAATCGTCAGTTCCCGCAGGCGGGTTTCCAGTGACCCTCCTCCCAAGTGCTCCAGAGCGCAGAACCATGGCTTATCGGGCACATTGGTAGCTCTCGAGATGTAGTGTTCTCTTCGCCCGTTCCGGGAGGGGATGGGGTAAATCTTGACGATGCCAGGATGTCGAAGTTTCTGTAGTATCTCGACTTCCTTCCGCAAAGCGTTGAGCTTCAAAACACTCTCTTCACCGCCCCCCTCTTCCACCGGAACGATTTTGAGGATCACAAGCTGAGTCACGTCCACCTGCGCCAATTGGGCTATAAACAACGTGGATGTACCCGCTATGGCTCCTTCTTCCAGGGGCGCTATGACCTTATAGGGCCCCACTCTACTACCTGCTCTTACGTCTAACATAACACATCCTCCTTAAATTGGGCAATTTGTCTCACCCATCCTAACCTGGACCTTGCTTTTCGCCCGCGGCCTCACCTTCCTTTTCGAAGCGAAGCCGGATGCCTCCTTGCCCCAGGTCAACGATGTCTCCGGTCTCTAACACCGCGTGTCCCTTGAATGGCAGTCTCCGTTCATTGATCCAGGTACCGTTCTTGCTGCCTTGATCGTAGATCACGAAGTCATCGTCTTCTTTCACCAGTGTCGCATGCAAGCGAGACACCCGCGCGTGGTCGAACGCTATGTCCACTCTACTCTCATCGCGTCCCATGTGCGTGACATCATACACTGCATAGGGCCTCCCATCCTTACCATCCTCGATCAAAATGAGCCGCGTCCCCTTGGTAGCTATACCCAGGAATTCCGTGACCTTTCTGACACCTACAGTAACCGTCCTCACCGCTTGCCGGGGACCTACCACCAGCACGTACACACCCAAGGCGATGACAAGAACAAGCGCGAGCCACGCTGGAATCAGGCCGAGCTGATCCCTGAAGAAACGGCCTACCGCCTCCCAAAAGGTCTCAATATGCACACTGAGTGTCAGTGGGATCTCAGCCTCCGCAAACAGGCCCAGTTCATCAACCACCCGAACTTTCAGCGTGTATTGTATCTCTTGTACCTCTTTATCAACGGACCCCAGCGCTGAGATATCCAGTTCATACGGATCCAAGGAAGCCGCCCTGCCGACCAGCTGCCCATCCAAATAGTACTCCACTCGCTCAATAGCGCGACGCTGACCAGTCCGGGTCACCACAGTCTGTACGGACAACCCCTTTGGCGTGGTGTCTTCCAACTCGGTCCGCCATCTTCCGGTGCGCTCGATGTGCGCATCGGCCATAGGGTCAAGCGTCATGGGATCAAGGATCTTGACCTCAACATCAGGATGCAGGATCTTCACCTCGAGGCCAGAGACCTCGTCCTCTGCGGAGTTGCCTTTCTGGTCAACGGCCACCACTCGCACAGCAACGTCCTTGATCACGCCGTTGCCCTGCGCATCCACTTCCACCGGCCCGACGTTCTCATTGTCAGGCAGAGTCGAGGTGTCCCAGTTCCAGGTAAAGGGGGTGGCGAAAGTCCCCGCTTCTTTCCCATTAACGTAGTAGGTCACATCTCTAATGGGACACTGCTCGAGCACGAATTCGGGCTTCAACTCCTCCAGGATCCCCGAGACTCTCTGGCCCGCTTCCACGCTGCTCAGCCTGATAATGGGCTTAACAGACGGTATCTGGACCTCCGCTTCGTCCCACCGCCCGCCGACTTCAACGTGGAGCGTCACTTGATCAGCACACGCTTTTGTGTCATAGCGAATGACGTATTGTTCTCCTTGAGTGAGGAAACGATCAAACGCTGCGTTCAGTTCCCTTTGTGTACCTTCTTCTTCCTGCTCAGTCCTGCCGAAGTAGTGAATGAACTCGCCCTCTGTGATATCGGCCAGGTTCCTCAAGTCGCTAAAATCGCCCGTTTCCTCGGGACCCACGCCAACAGCGTAGACCGAGATCTTCCCCTTTGGGTCTCTGGCTATGAGCAGTTTCTTCACATCAATGAGGTCGTGCAGGCATGGGCCCTCGTCCTTCCCGTCGGAGAAGACAAAAACGGCCTTTTTCATGCGAGCAAATTCAGATTCCGGTTCCTCCTCGCTGCTGGTCAGGTCCTCGATCGCTTCCCACATGGCATCAAAAAGGCAAGTGTACTGTAGCGCAGGATCCTTCGGTACTTCGATGGTGATCCCACTGCCCACGCCCTCCCGGACGGATGTCAGCGGTTGGACTTGCTCGACCTCTGTACCAAAAGTGAAGATGCCCGCCATGTCCTCTTCACGCAGGCCTTCCATAAATTGTCCCCACGCATCCTGGACATCTTCCAGCTTGTCCTCAGACATCCCGGGACCCTTCATGCTGCCACTCACATCAACCAACAGCTCAACCGCCACGCCCTGCCTTTCCTGAGAGACCGAAATCCCAGAAACCTCTTCGGTAAACTCTCTGACCTCGAAATCGCCCGCCCCCAAGCCTGACACGTGCTGGCCCTGACCATCCAATACGGACACGTAAGTCGTTATCAACGGATGCTTGCCTGGCCTGTCTTCGGCTGCGATACCGGTGATAGTGACCTGGGCTACATTGGCTACATTGGATTGCGATTGGGCTGATGGCGCCATCCACGCGAACAACAGGGTTAAGCAAACCATCAGACCGGCGATTATGCTGCACGATTTCCTAAACATAGAGAAAACCTCCCTTATCATCTTAAATCAAACTAAATCAAGCGGTGCATCACTGTTGCTGAATAGCCCCCCCGTGGTGGCTTTCTAGCTCACCTTGATAACGATGACGCTGATGTCGTCCGTGCTTCCCCCGTCTACAGCCCATTCGACCAGTTGCTCCACAGCCGATGCGGAGGAGCATTCACTGACTACCTCTTTGATCTCATCGTCTCCGACACACCCCGTCAAGCCGTCAGAGCACAAGACGATAATATCTCCCGGCTCCAACTTCCTCTGGAAAACATCCACTTCAACCTGGGCATAAAGGCCCAGTACGCGAGTGAGCAGATTGCTCTGCGGATGATGTTCGGCCTCCTCAGGGGTCATTCTGCCCGCTCGGACTTCCTCCGCTACCCAGGAATGATCCAGTGTGATTTGGCCAATCTCCCCACCACGGATTAGATAGGCCCGGCTGTCGCCCACGTTTGCTACGTGTAGTTCCCGCCCCCGCACCACCGCAGCCACCACTGTGGTACCCATATCTGACTGAGTGTGATTCTCCCTGGCTTGCTGATAGATCACCTTGTTGGCTGCTTCAATGACGTGAGTCAGACGGGAGGAGACATCCTCCATACCATTACCATTGGCATAGTACCCTCCAACGATCTCATCCACCGCCAAGTGGCTGGCTGTGTCTCCGGCGCTATGTCCTCCCATCCCATCAGCTACAATGAACAGATTGCCACGCCGATTATCCCGGGGGTCCGATGGCATGTAAGGCCCCAGACAATCCTGATTGACGCGACGGTGGAGTCCTGTCTGAGTCTTTTGGGCCACTTCTAGCTCCAGAGGCTTGAAAACGAGGCTGGGGACTGTTTCCTTCACCGCCTTGACTTTCTCGACTTCCCTGACCTCCCTGACCTCCCTGGCTTCGCTGACTTCGATTGCGCTGACTTCCCCAAACCCCGTCGCCCTCTTCAAAAGCCCCGTTGCTTGCGCCTCAATCACCGTGAGGCCCTTGGTTGCCCAATAGCGCACCAGTGTGTCAGATGCCCCCCTTTGAGCAAAGTACGCAGATTGCGCAGTCTTGCTGAACTGAGGAGCAAGATAGTGATACATATGGCGGAAGTCACGATGCGCCAAATCGCACCCGATGAAGAGCAAGGTCTTGCCGGAAAACCCCCTGCTCAGAATATCCAAAACACCAGGCCATTTGTCGAAAAACTCAAACTGATCCTCTTCAGTGATAACCATCGAGTCCCGTTCCGTGATACAGCCATATAGCTTCACCAGCCGCACCCTATCTAGCATCCCATGCTTAAGGTTGTAGATACCTAGGATCTTCTGATAAGCGACGCCCTCTTCATCGAGGGCTTTCTCAAGCAACGTATCGTAGTTAGTAGTCAGAATCAACCGGAAAGGCAACGCCGCGATGGTTCGATAACAGGCCGGAGGTTCCTTCACCCTCCCTATCTTTTTCTCTATAAGAGAGATCAGCGAGGACCTTCCATGCTTCAGTTCGTAATATTGAGCGGCCCAGGGAAAAGACAGACCGCTCGAGGAGTCCCATCCCCGGTAACTTACCAAGTCCCGTGCCAACCTCGCCCTGCCAGGCAACGCCACCGAGGTATCGGAGCCTATATCAGGGCCTATGAACAGTACACAATTCCCAGCGACGATCTGCTCTCGCAGTACCTCCTCCTCGCGCCCAGAAAGAAGTGGCTCTGTCTTGGTCAGCATAGTCTCAGTCGGCATGTTTCAATTCTCCTCGCTCGCCTCAACGTCGGCCATATCCTCTGTCTCCTCCTGTTCCGATGCCTCACCATAAACAAAACGGCGAGGTCTTGCTTCTTCGCTAAGCGAGCGATATGGGTTTTGCCGGACGACAGCCACGCTCCAAAAGTACTCGTCCCCTTCTCCAGGAAGCTCGAACGCAAGGGTAGCCAAATCTGTCTCCAACTCAGGCTCTCTCTGGAGTTCCCCGACTCTATCGTGACTTTGGTCTTCTCTCCACACCCTCAACTCAAAAGCCTCGTTGTCCTTTAGCTCTCTCTTCCAGTTCCAAACGAAGGTCACGGCCCCCTCGAGACTCGCTCCGTCCTCCGGCTCAAGCAAATCGGGAGCCGGAGGGGTCCTGCGAAAGATGGCCGACCAACGGGCCTTAAGCCTCTCGGAAAACGACTGAGCAGGCGGGGTTATGCCTTCCACGCCGAAAGGCTGAGCGGCAGCCGGAGCGCCTCGCTTGCCGCTTGAGACAGTGACTCGAGCTCCTACTGTCCGCGGAGGAGGTACACTCTTGTCGAGGTTGATCAACAGATGCTCCAGCGAAAGCCTCTCTGCAGGATCCTTTTGCAGAGCCTGGAAGATCATGCGTTCAACTCCGGGAGGGACATCGAAGCGCTGCAGTGGAGGAGGATCGGCTCCGAGGATCGCTCTTCTCACGTCCTCGTCACTACCGGTGAAAGGGGGAGCACCGGCGAGCATGTGATAGAACAGAACTCCAAGCGAATAGATATCCTCGGGGCGGCTGTCGAGTGGCTGATCGGAGCTGACTTTACCTGGTTTGATGCGTTCAGGGGGCAGATAAGATCTGAGCTCTCTTTTTGCCATCCGCCCGTCAACCACTTCCTGATCGGCTCTTGTGGCGCTCGCGAAGCCCGTCAGCACCAGTTCCACGCCCAAATCCGAGTCCGACAGAGGGTGGCGGAAGAAGACATTCTGGGGACAGACGTTCAGATGGACAATGCCTTTGGAGTGAATGTAGTCTAACGCCATTGCAACCTGATAGATAACCTCAGCCGCCTCCTCCAGGGGCAATCTCCCCACCTGCTCCATCCTGCTGGCCAGCGAACCGCCCTCCAGGTGCTCCGTGGCCCAGAACCACCAGACCTCATCCTGGAGCTCAACTTGGGAGAGATAGAATTCTCCTTGACGGCTTACCGCTTTAGGGTGAAGGGGGTAGATCCTGACAATGTTCAAATGTCGCGATCTCTTGAGGGTTTCGACCTCGTTCTTCAAGGCTGCATATGCACGTCTATGTTCTCCATCGAGGTCACCGTGGGGGATTCTAAGGATATTGAGAACCACATCTCCCTGCTTATCAGGGAACTGCGAGAGCCAAGCTTCAACGAGGCTGTCCTTGTGTAGTGCCGGAAGGCGCTGGATGGTGCGATACGGACCCACATCGTAATTTTCGCGAATAGGCGGCATAGATTTCCTCTCCTCTTCCACAGGGTGCCAAGACCCCGTGATAAGTACTCACTGCCGCACTGGCAGTGAACATCCGTATGCTATCGTAGCACGCTTCGGTGCATGTGCGGTTGAAAGAATGTTAAACATTTATTAGAACCAGCCAGTCATCGTATCACGATACAGCGGATTTGTCAAGCAATTAAACGCAGAGTAAACAAAGGTTTCCACAAACATCTCCGGTTCCCTCTCGCCCTGTGCATTGCGGATAACACCACATCTAAGGTGTTACATCCGAGATATTACGTTTATAGCTTACCACATTGACTCATACCTTGCTGAACGTTCCGACAACGCCAGTGAAACGATTCTTTAACGCTGGGCGTTGGAATAGCATAAAGGATGAGGAGAGGCTTGATGCCTCTCCCCGGAGCAACTGGCTGGCCTGTGCCTGCTCACATAGATGTTGAACGCAGCAAACACAAGCATCAATTGACCCAACCTGACGCTTCAGAACCTTCAGTTCGAGGACATCTCGAGCCGATACCCCTGCCCTCTAATTGTCACAATGTAGCGAGGATTGAGCGGGTCAGGTTCGATTTTCTCGCGCACTCGCTTGACGAGCTGGTAGATTTGGCCGTCAGTGATGCCCTCCTTTGACTGATCGGTCCATACCTTCTCGGCAATCTCGTCCTTCGTGCAGACTCTGCCTGGACGCTGGCACATGAACGCAAGTAGCGCATACTGATCCGCGCTGAGTTCTCGCGTGATGTCCTTTTCATCCAGCCAGATCTGTCTTGTCTCCTCATCATACCACGGTCCACGGAATGCAGTTTGCCGCTGTCTACCCAGCTCCTGCCGCACAAACGCCTCAAAGACTGGGCTGAAGATGATCAGACTGCCTCCTTCTCGTTTGACAACCAGGCCCTTGGCCTCCAGACCTTGCCTCCCCCTCGCAGTCCTAGGTCCCAGCTTACCACCCCCGACCAGGACCAGCAACCCCTCGCGCTCATCCTCTTCAATCTCGTCCCATAACCGCCCGCACTCTTGCTGGATTGGCCATTGCTCGCTTAACTCGGCCACCACGGCCTGCAAGGGGGTAGTGGGATCAGGACGGACCCTGCGGAGAAAGTCATAGACACACTCTATGAGCCCCGGGTGACCGCCGGAGAGATCACTGACTAGAGCGACGCGCTCCCGCTTGGGGGAATAGCCCCGTTTCTCGGCCAAGTATGTGACAAAGCGTTCGACATCCGTCGTGTGAAGCGGACGCAGCATCCGGGTGCAGGTCTGAAACAACTCGCGAAACTCGTACGTGTCTGGATCTGAGCGCAGCCGTTCCAAGCAGCGGGATGTCGCCACCACGTAGCATAACCGGCTGCCATACGTATCCCTGAGAACCCGAAGCTGACGAAAGGGCCAGGGGGCTAGAGTGCGAAAGACATCGTCGAACTCATCCAGGACGACAATCAGTGCAGTCTCCGTCTGCCACATCAATTCGCGCACACTCCTGGCGAAAAGGGAGCGGACTGCAACATCGGTGATATTGTCCATCACCGCACTGTACAGAGTCCTGAGCATGGTTACAGTAGGTTCAGGTGTATTCGAAGCCTCTAGCGCTTCCAGAATACAGCGGAGAAATAGCTCGTAGAAGGCCTGCTCGCTGTCACCAGCCTCGAGATAGTCTACGAAGACCACGACCGGTGGCCGAGCCCTCTTCTGCGCACACTGCTGGCACACATCTTCCTTCAATAGAGACTTCAAGAGCAGGGACTTGCCCATGTTGCTTGGACCCACCAATGAGCAACACTGGCCCTTGCGGACACAGCCTACGATGTATCGCAAATCCTCTGCCCGTACCGGCGCTTCTGGAAAAGTTGTCTGGGGGAAGTTCATCTCAAACATTAAGGGCCTCCCACGCCGCCTGAGCCGCCGCTTGCTCGGCCGCCTGTTTACTATGCCCCGTCCCCTGACCTGTCGCCTCTTTGCCCAGGAGAACCTCCGCCACGAAGGTCTTGGCGTGGTCAGGCCCTTTTTCGGTGACGATGCGATAATGAGGCGTGACTCCCCGTTCGGCCTGGCTCCACTCCTGGAGGCGACTCTTGGCATCCCAATCCGCCTGCGCCAAAAGCGTCGCCTCGGCCATCGGCTCGATGAGTGGCTCAACGAAGGCCGCAGTGACTGCCAGCCCGCCGTCGAGGTAGAGTGCCCCCACGACGGCCTCAAAGGCATCACACAGGTTGGCGTCTCGCCCCCGCCCCCCGGCCTCCTCCTCCCCGTGACCCAGTCGCAACACCTGCCCAATCCCCACCTGCCTGGCCAACTGCGCCAGCATCTCTGTGCGCACCAGAGCCGCCCGCAGGCGGGTCATCCGTCCCTCGTCGAAATCGGGGTAGCGGCAATAGACCCACGCGCCAGCGACGAAATCGAGCACTGCGTCGCCCAGGAACTCAAGGCGCTGATTATCGCTAGTCTCGTCTTCAGGGTGCTCGTTGACATAGGAGGGATGGGTGAGGGCGCGACGGAGGAGGTTCAGGTCGTGGAAGTGATGTCCGAGCGCCTGCCGAAGGGGTTCGAGGTCAGTGGCAGGAGGCAGGTTGTTGGTTGTTGGACTGTTGCTCATTCCGATCCTGCTCCTCCCCGTTCTGCCAGCCGGTGCTCGTACTTCTCCAGGGCGGCGCTGAGCGCGCCGTCGGCATCCACGCCGCAGGCTTCGGCCAGCGCCAGCAGACTGTAGAGCGCATCCCCCAGTTCGTCCGCCAGTTCGGGGCGAAACTGCGGTGCTCGCCGCCCGTAGCCGGTGGCCAACAGCACCTCCTTCGCCACCTCGCCCACCTCGGAGACCAGGCCGAGCGCATGGGTGGCCGGATCGTGCCGGAGATGATGACGGCGCATAAAGGCCGCGACGCGCTGCCGCCAGACTGACTGACCTTCATCAGCCCGGTCACTGTTCATTGATTCATTGTTCATTGCTTCATTGTCTTGAACCCGCTCCCGGTCAGCACGACGACTGGCACGTCGCCCAGGCGGTCGCGCAGATGATCCAGCGCCGCCACGGCCAGCGCGGAGGTCGGCTCGACGTAGAACCCCCGTTGAGCCAATTCTCTCTGTGCAGCCAGAGTTTCCTCATCCCGCAGGGCCAACACCACGCCACCGCTTGCGCGCACGGCGACCAGCACCGCCCGGCCCCAGGGTGGCGCGGCGATGCGCACCCCCTCGGCGACGGTTTCCCCTTCCTCGACTGGCTCCACATCGGCTGCGCCGCGCTCCCAGGCACACGCCAGTGGTGCGCACGGTTGCGCCTGCACGCCGAAGAGACTCGGCAGCCGCTCAATGAGCCCCACCGCCAGCAGCTCGCCAAAGCCGCGATGCAACCCGAGCAGCAATCCCCCGTGGCCCAGCGGCGCCACGACACTTTCCGGTGCACGACCGCCTAACTGCTCCCACAGCTCAAAGGCAATCGTCTTCATCCCCTGCTGGACGAAGGGGCTGTAGACGTGGCTCGCGTAGACAGCGCCCTCCCCGGCAGCCCGGCGCACGGCACAAGCGGCCTCGCTGCGGGGTCCGGGCACCGGCACAACCCTCGCGCCGTAAGCCGCAATCTGCGCCTGCTTGACGGGTGAGGCATGGGCCGGCACGTAGACGGTGGCGCAGAGCCCCGCGCGGGCGGCATAAGCTGCCAACGCAGCACCGGCGTTGCCCGAGGAATCCTCAACAACTTCCTGCACGCCTGCTGCCTTCAGCGCTGTGACCAACATAGCCGCGCCCCGATCCTTGAAGGAGCCTGTAGGGTTGAGGTGCTCGGCCTTGAGGTAGAGGGGCTGGCCGTCCCATTCGGCGGCGACCAGCGGGGTCCAGCCCTCGCCTAATGTCACCGGAGCCGCGCCATCCGGCAGGGGCAGCGCGGCCTGGTAGCGCCAGAGGGTGTAATCCCTCTCGTCCACGCGGGTCAGGTCGAAGGAAGGCGCACCCGCGATCTCCAGCACACCGCCACAGTCACAACAGCAGCGGGTGGGGTCAAGAGGCCAAGTGTGCGCGCAATCGCTACATTGGAGGTTCACATTGCGTCGTCCTGGGATTCTGTTCGAAGGCTTTCCCCGTAGTCCAGCACCCCCAGCCTATCCTCCTGCACCCTCCAATACCTCCGCGATCTGCTGGATAATGTGCTGTGCCTGGCGAAGTGCCTTTTCTGCATCCTCGGCGTCGAAAGCCTCGGCTGGAATCCCACCAGGCAGCCCGTTTGGGTAGCGGGTGGGGATGTAGTGACGGTCGAGCCCGCCTCCTACGACGATCAGCGCCTCGAAACAGGCGTCATACTCTGCGGCCTGCCGGGCCAGGTCTGCCACCGAATGTCCCCATACCCTTTCTACTCCCTGGGCATACAGGTAGCCCTTCAGCGCCTTTTCGCCGGCCTGCTGGGCCAGGAAGCATGTCAGGTGGTAACGTCCTCCAGCCTGGTTGTAACGGGCATCATCAAGGTCCTGTTGAGCCTGTTGCAACCAACGCTTGCTTTCCTTTCTCGGATCAGGTCTCATAGAGCACTCTCCCTTCCTGCAAAGCCTGTCGTATGAACGGTCTCTTGCGAATGGCCTCAAATTCCTGAGGGGTATAGGCCAGCAGGTCGAGGCCGACACGCGGCCGGATTTGTTCGTACAGCAGTCCCAGCCGCTTGACGAACGGCAGGTCGGAATTCAGCACGACGATAAGGTCGAGGTCGCTCCACACAGTGACTTCCCCTCGGGCAGCGGAGCCAAACAGGACGATAAGTTGCGCCTCCAGCCCGCGCAGAACCCGAACTATGCGCTCAAGTTCACGTTCAAGCAATGCCTGTCGTCTGGATCGTTGTTCCTGCCAGTAGCTCAGCATTTTTGCTTTTCTCCCTGCAACTCCCGACTCAATCGCAGCCGGAAGCGCACCAGGTCACGAAACGCTCTGACAATCACCATGAGGTTGGCGCCGGTGGGCTCGCCCGCCACCCGTGGCAGATGAGTCACCGGCACCTCGGCGATGCGGTACCCACGCGCCTTCGCACCGGCCAGGAACTCTGTGTCAACCATCGCCCCATCGGAGACGAGTGTCACGTCGTCCAGAACCTCGCGCCGGAATAGTTTGAAGCCGCAGTCAATATCGCGACACAGGTAGCCGAAAAGGAGCCGCACCACCGTGTTCCAGCCGAGGGCGTTGAGTTTGCGGATGGGCGTATCCTGCCGGTTGGCCCGATAGCCGCAAACGATGTCCGCCCTGTCGAGATGCTCCAGGAGCCGGTTGATTTCGCCGAAGTCAAACTGGTTATCCGCCGGGACGAACGCGATCAGATCACCCGTGGCGGCCGCGAATCCTGCCTTGAGCGATCCACCATAGCCCCAGTTGGGGTAATGCTCCACCAGCCGGAAGTCGGGGAAACGCTGTGCCAGTTCGCGGGCGATTTCACCCGTGCGGTCGGTGCTGCCGTCGTTGACCAGGATGATCTCGTAATCCATCCCCAACTGCCGGGCCACGGCGGAGACCTGCTCCACGGCGCTTTCGACGTTTGCCTCTTCGTTGTAGGCGGGAAGAACCACAGACAGAGATAGCATTGAGAACTCGATTCGCTTTCAAGAGTTGCACAACATTATATCACATCTCACTGCATTGCTCAACCGCAGGCTTTGGGGTATAATTTGGTGGGGTGGTAGATTGGTAGAGAACGGGTCATTGGTCATTGGTCATTGATCACTATGGTCACCGGAATCGTACACTCGATCAAAGATAGTTTGACCCGCACGCGCAACGCGGTCTTCAGCCGCATCGCAGGGCTGCTGGGCACCAGTCAGGTGACCGGCGCTACGTGGGATGAACTGGAAGAGTTGTTGATCCAGGCCGATATGGGCATGGAGACGACGCTCTATCTGGTCGAGCGGCTACGCCAGCGCGCCCGGGACGAGGCGATTCTACAGGCTGGCGTGCTCCAAACAGCGCTGCGGGAGGAACTGCGGGCGCTGTTGCCCGACTCGCCGCCACTCAACCTGGGAGACCACCCACTAGACGTGGTGCTCATCGTCGGCGTGAATGGGTCTGGCAAGACGACGAGCATCGCCAAACTGGCCTACCACTACCGGCAACAGGGCCGCCAGGTGCTGCTGGCGGCGGCCGACACTTTCCGCGCCGCGGCTATGGACCAACTGAGCATCTGGGGACAGCGAGCAGGCGTGGACATCGTCACAGGGTCGGAGGGAGGCGATCCAGGTGCGATCGTCTTTGATGCATTGCAGGCCGCACGGTCACGAGGGAAGGACTTAGTGATCGCCGACACCGCCGGGCGACTGCACACGCAGTACAACCTGATGGCCGAGTTGCGGAAAGTACGGAAGGTGGTGGCAAAGAACGTCGCGAGTGCGCCTCACGAGACGCTGCTGGTGCTCGACGCCACCACCGGACAGAACGCGCTATCGCAGGCGCACCACTTTCAGGAGGCAGTGGAGGTGACCGGCGTCGTGCTGGCCAAGTTGGACAGCACCGCCAGGGGTGGGATGGTCTTCGCCATCGCCCGCGAATTGGGGTTGCCGGTGCGCTTCGTCGGCACAGGGGAGAGGCTGGAGGACCTGGCCCCGTTCGACGCCGATGCGTTTGTGGAGGGGCTCCTGGGCTGAAAGAGAAGCAGGTTGAAGTGGGGGCAATTCGGCTCAGCGACGAGTTATGCAGCGGCATGAGCGAAGAATACGAAAGCAATCACCACTATGCACATAGAATTCGAATGGGATCCAGAAAAGGCAACGAAGAATATCAAGAAACACCAGGTTTCGTTCAACGAAGCAGCAACGGTATTTGGCGATCCGCTGTCCATGACGTTTTTCGATCCTGACCATTCGATTGACGAAAACCGGTACATCACTATCGGATTATCATATCTTGGAAGATTGCTCATTGTTGCGCACACAGACCGGGACGACCACATGCGCATCATTAGTGCGCGAAAAGCAACGCGCCGAGAGAGGAAGTTTTATGAAGAGCAAGGTTGACACAGAGATTGATGACGAGCTTCGCACTGAGTATGATTTGTCTCAGTTAAAGGGAGGCGTCAGGAGTAAATATGTGCAGCGTTACAAGGCAGGCACTAATTTGGTGCTATTGGCCCCAGACGTGGCGGAGGCTTTTCCCAGCGATGAAGCAGTGAACGAAGCCCTACGGCTGTTAATTAGAATCGCCAGGACTCAACTCGAACAAGGGGTTTACGCCTAGCACACGGTTGTAACCAACGTTGGGATACGGGATTCGCTCTCATCGTGAGAGCTGCTGCACAAGTGAGGTAAGTACTACAGAACCAAGCAGGTAGAGGCCTATGCTGTTCGAGAAGATCCTGACTGGTTGGTCATCACGATCATCACACGCTATTTCTGGGTGTCTGAATAGGAGGCCGTACCATGAGATTCACGTATGATCCCCGCTATAACATCGCCTATATTCGCTTTCAAGAGAAACAGACTGAAATAGAAACAATTCGGATTAGCGACGAGTTAGTCGTGGACATGGCTCCCGATGGAACAATATATGGCATCGAGTTATTGAACGCGAATGAGCAACTATGGCGTGAAGATACGGGCAGGCTTCTAGTCATCAACGAGGCCACCTGTGAGCGCGCCGAATTGCCACTTGCTGTTGCCTGACGAGGAGGTATATGTGGAAGAACTTCGTAATCGCCTGACAACCTTGAAAGAGAAACTGGAACACATCCGGAGGCGTCTTTGACCTGACCACCAGGGAGCAGGAGATCACCCAACTGGAAAAGCGCGCCAGCGCCCCCGACCTATGGGACGACCCCGAGACGGCCCAGGCAGCGCTGCGTCGTCTCTCCAGCCTGCGAGAGGAGACGGAGCAATGGAACACGCTGGAACAGCGGGTGCAGGACGCGCTGGAACTCTCCGCGCTGGATGACGAGAGCCTGGGAGACGAACTGGCCGCCGAGACAACGGCACTGGAGCAAGAGATAGGGCAACTGGAATTCCGCTTGCTCCTCTCCGGCCCCTACGACCGAGGCGATGCCATCCTGGCCATCCACGCCGGCGCCGGCGGCACCGACGCCCAGGATTTCTCCGAGATGCTCCTACGCATGTATCTGCGCTGGGCCGAGGCGCACGGATACGTAGCCGACGTGGTGGACCGGCTCTGCGGCGAGGAGGCCGGCATCAAGCGGGCCACCGTCACCGTCTCCGGCCCCTATGCCTACGGCTACCTGCACGCCGAGCGGGGCGTGCACCGGCTGGTGCGGCTCTCCCCCTTCGACGCTGCCCATCGCCGCCATACATCCTTTGCGCTGGCCGAGGTCTGGCCCGACATTGGCACAGACGTCTCGGTGACAATTGACCCGAACGACTTGCAAATTGAGACTTTCCGCGCCTCGTCGGCCGGCGGACAACACATGCAGAAAAACGAGACGGCGGTGCGCATCACCCACGTCCCCACCGGCATCGTCGTCTCCTGTCAAAATGAGCGCTCGCAGACCCAGAACCGGGAAACGGCACTGCGCGTATTGCGGGCGCGGCTACTACAACTGGAGGAGGAGAAACGGCGCGAGCAGATCGCCGAATTGAAGGGAGAACACGTGGACGCCGGCTGGGGCAACCAGATTCGCTCTTACGTACTGCACCCTTACCAGATGGTCAAGGACCATCGCACCGGCCACGAGACTGGCAACGTGCAGGCCGTGCTTGATGGACGGCTGGATGAGTTCATAGAAGTATATCTACGATTCACAATGGGAACAAGGAGTAGAATATGAGCATCAAGAAGTCCAAGAGAAGCATCTCATCCCCTGCAGAGGAACGTCTGACGACAAAGTCGAAGAAACCACCAGCAACTATGCGCCCCGTCACCAGGGTGCAAAAAAGAGGCTCAGGAGTGAGGCGGGCTGCGCCAGCAGGAACGTTGAGCGACGAAACCCGTGCCAAACTGGACGAACTTCAAGATCAGTTAGGCGATCTGCAAGAGTCACTGTTGCTGACTGGCGCACACAACGACATGGGAGACCTCGAAACAACCCTGGCGCTGCTTCCGGCCGAGATCGAACAACTGCGCACCCAAGGCTACGTCTTCCGCAGTTTCCTGGAAAACAAGGTCAACGTGCTGGCCGAGCAGTGGGAAGAGATAGACAGCCGCGTGTCTCGCGAGGTGAGCCGGCGCCAACGGGAACTGGAGCGGGAGGCCGGCGTAGCCGAAAGCGCATTGCGACAGGCGACGAGCGGGCGCGCCTCCCAGGTGGCCCGTGCAGAGAGTGCAATCGAGACGCTGGAGCGTAAGGTGAGGGCAGCGCAATCGGCGGTCGGGGCGATGTACGAGACGCTCCAGCAGAACGTCAACCAGACCCAATCCCAGGTAGAGCAGATCCGCTGGCTGCTCGACCAGGTAGACGAGGCCTGTTTCCCACTCTACCCGGCCGAGGATCCTGTGATGGCCTGTCAGGCCCAGTACATGGAGACCAAAAAGGAAGGTCCAAAAGGCGTGCTCTACCTGACAGATGAGCGACTGATCTTCGAGCAGAAAGAGGAGAAAGCCACCAAGAAAGTGCTCTTTATCACCACCGACAAGGAAAAAGTCCAACAACTCATCTTCGAGGTGCCTGTCGGACAGATTGAGGAAGTCAAGAGCAGCCAGAAGGGCTTCCTGGGGCACAAAGAGATGCTGGAGCTACTCTTTGCCCCCGAGGCCGACCTGAGCGGTGCCACGCTCCGCCTGCGCGGCACCGATAACGAAGAGTGGGCCGGGCTGATCGGCCGGGTTAGATCGGAGGAGATCGTCAAGGAGCGCACACGGCCGAAGGACGAGGCAGTAGTGGAGGCCGCCCGCGCCGCGCCGACCAAGTGCCCCACCTGTGGGGCGACCCTCTCCGTCGAGATCGTGCGCGGTATGCGGGAGATCACTTGCGAATACTGCGGCTCTGTGATTCGTTTGTAGTGGCCACGCCGCCGTGAACAGGCGGCGCTGGGTGAGAAAGCGAGCCAGCACCGGCTCTTCCAGGCCGGTACGGCTCACGACCAGGAGGTAACGATGGCAGAGAAACTCATCGGCAAAGTAGACCACTGGTTCGGCAAGATTGGCGTTGCCGGGATCGAACTGACGGACAAACTCGCCGTGGGCGACCGCATTCACATCCTGGGACACACGACCGACTTCGAGCAGGAGGTCACTTCAATGCAAATCATGCATCAGGACGTGAATGAGGCCGGCCCCGGTGACGATGTGGGGGTCAAGGTCCAGTTCCGGGCACGGGTCGGCGACCGCGTCTACTACGAAGTGACGTAGCCCTTGACCGACGTCCTGAAGCAAGTCCGGCGTACAATCGAGACTTATGGTCTGCTCGCTCCCCCCCCGTCCCCCCCCTGCGAGGAGGGGGAGATGGTGGTC
>Ga0209121_10002706_pt1 | contig 17714 bp, 18 predicted proteins | sample Cruoilmetagenom3_FD_187292 | JGI IMG/M metagenome (GOLD analysis project Ga0209121, IMG submission 187292) | Oil polluted marine microbial communities from Coal Oil Point, Santa Barbara, California, USA - Sample 3 (SPAdes) (version 2) | ecosystem: Environmental > Aquatic > Marine > Oil seeps ... | reverse complement strand
ACATGGGTAACATATTTTATGAGGCAACGTTACCTCCTATCGATCCTCCTTCGGTAACATTTTATTATGAGTCAACTGGGGTAAGGGTAAAACCATATTGTTCATGGAGAGGCCATGTCTTTCACCTTAAGCTGAACGTTGTGTATTCCGTTCCAGTAATTTATCTGAGGTGTAAAAGCTATGTTGAACGTCGACCCTGAAAAAACATCAATAAAATGACCTTTATTAAACCATATGGAATCGCATGATATCCCGTCTCCACTTATCCGCATCTTGAGATGATTATTGCCCACAACCGTCGGGGATATTACATTTACGTTTTTAACACACAGTACTGGCTCCGGATTCATACTTCCAAAAGGGGCAAGCATGTCAAGCTGTAAAATCATCTCATGGTCAATTTCCTTCAGGCTGCATTGTGCATCAATAGTTGTTTGAGGGACAAGGTCTGAAACCGCCAGATCCTCCCGAACTATCTCATCAAAACAATTACAAAATTCTTCTATGTTCTCTTCATTTATCGAAATTCCTGCGGCGTATTTATGACCTCCATAAGAGAGAAACAGGGAATCACACCTCTTCAATCCCTGATACATATTAAATCCGGCGATACTCCTTCCTGAACCCTTCCCGATGCCATCACGGAGGCTGATCAGCATGACAGGTTTGTAATACCTTTCAACAAGTCTTGAGGCAACAATGCCGATGACACCCGGATGCCATTTGCTGGAGGCAAATACAAAGGAACTTGTTTTCCGGAGGTCTATGGTCGTATCTATTATGTCTAAAATTTCGGACAGGACTACCTTTTCGATTCTCTGCCGCTCCTGATTACATGCATCAAGGTCCCGGGCAATCTTCGTGGCCTCGTTCACATCATCCGTCAACAGAAGTTGCACAGCATCCTCAGGAGATCCGATACGCCCTGCTGCATTTATTCTCGGTATGAGGCAAAATGATGCCCCGTTGGAATCAACAACACTGTGCTCTATACCAGACACTTCTCTTAAGGCCTTCAACCCGACTCTCCTACCCTCAGTAATCAGTTCGAGCCCGATCTTGGCAAATATCCTGTTTTCATCTATCAGTGGGGAAAGATCTCCAATCGTTCCCAGGGCGACAAGATCCAGATATTCCCTCAAGTTTGGATATTCCCCGTTCTTCCAAAAACCGTCTTCACGCAATCTTCCCCTCAGGGCTATAAGAAAATTGAAGGCAACGCCAACCCCTGCAAGATGCTTAAAGGGGAAGCGACAATCACTACGATTCGGATTAATTACGGCTGCTGCCTTTGGAATTCTGTCAGGAACTTCGTGATGGTCTGAAATTATGACATCCATACCTAACGAACCGGCATAGGATGTCTCATCATAGTCAGATATGCCACAATCCACCGTGATTATCAGCTTCACACCATCGCTTTTTATTTTATTTAGTGCATTTCTGTTGAGACTATACCCTTCGTTAATTCTATCAGGAATGTAATATGTTACATCATCGTGAATTTTCCCTAAAAATTTTACAAGGAGAGCCACGGAGGTAATGCCATCCGCATCATAATCACCGTAGACCAGCACCTTTTCATGGTTATAAATAGCCTTTATTAACCTGTCAACGCCCTCTTGCATATCCTTCATAAGGAATGGGTTGTGAAGGTCATTCAGGGAAGGGGAGAGATGTCTTTTGGCATCATCAGGGGTTAAGATGTTACGGTTTATCAACATCTGAGATATGATAGGACTTATGCCGAGTTCGCTGGTCAGTAAATGCTGTATTTTTTCATTTGCTTCAGGTAATTTCCAGCGAGTGGTGGGCAGTGTTGGTGCGTTCATTTTCTCTCGTTATTAGTTCTATTGATGATTATGCTGATTCATGAGGATTTTCGTTCAAGATCAAGGCATGCGAAAAAAATAACCGCAGGCATATAGTTGATATTCTGAGGATTATTTTTTGAGCATAACGCAGAGATTGGGCGAAAAGACCATTAATCAACAAAATCATTGATATGTAGTTTTGCATCATATCAAGGCAGGTCTTCATGTCAAGAAGAGAATTATTTCTTGATATTTAACAGGTTAAATGTTACGCATCTGATAATATTCGGCCGTAAAGATATGTGAAGAATGGAAATAAGAAATGACATTTTCAAAAAGTACCTGAAGTTAAACCGGAAACATATATCATACCTGCAGTTTCTCATTGAAAGTTATGAAGGACTTGCAACGGTAACCACTGTTGATGAAGAAGTGGCAATTATTGAACTTTTTATTATGCCGGATTTTGCTTCAGATGTTGAGGGAATACTTGATGATCTCAGGAAAGAAATTGATTTTATCGAAGAAAGGAACTTGCCATGAGGCGATCATATGATTTTCTTCTTATACTTGCCGTTCTACCTCTTCTGCTGGGAATGGGCTCTCTATTTGGAAATGTTTCTCCAGGGGAAATCCCGGTGCCCGAAAAGAAGTTTACGGTAACCTTTATTGACCAGATGGACGTTATAACAAAATGTACGGAAGTAAGCATAGAAGGAGAGATATTTCTTGAAGGAAAGCAAGGAAAAGGAGTTTATGCAATACCTTTCGATAACATAAAGAGTATTGTATTTTATCTTAAAGGGAATAAGCTCAGAGGAGCCGTAAAACTGAACGATGGGAATACTACCGAACTGGTTTTAAGAAAAGATGGGCTGGCTTATGGAAGGACAAAATACGGAACCTTTCGGATAGAACTCTCAAACATCAAAAAGGTAATCATTCACCCAGGACCTGGAGAAGGGTAGTCACGAAGATTTTCTACACACAACACTAAAGACAATCAAAGAATCAGGTTTTAGGGCTTTGCTGTGATGCCTTCTTTACAAGACCGGAACGAAGGCATCTCGTACATACCTTCATCTTTTTCACTGCTCCTGTTTTGCTATCTATCACACGCGTCTTTTGAAGGTTTGGATACCATACTCTTTTTGTTTTATTGTGGGCATGGCTTACGTTATTACCGACCATAGGTCCTTTACCACATATATCGCAGACTCGAGACATAATAAGTTCCTCCAGGAAACTGAGAGGATGCTTTTTAAATCATAACTTTAACTTTTGCAAGTGTTTTTTTGACTAACTCGTAAAAAGTTGAATTTGTGGCGGCTTCGTAAAAAGCTCCAAGCTCAAGGCGCGCAAAGCGTGAGGAATGAGGCGTACATAAAAGTACGCTGCAGTGACGAGCGATGCGGCGCAACGCAGAAATTGGGCTTTTTACGAAGCCGTCTTTTTAATCATTTTTCATTGACGGCGGCTGGCCTGTCGACTCAAGCACCTGTCTCCAGTTGCTACCTTTGAGATCAACCGGTTTTCGCCTGGATGTTACCGTCCTCAGAGGAAGGTGGACAAATACACTGTTCCACTGTCCCACCAACATCCCTGTCTTCCCTGCCATACCTGCATGGACGGCATTTCGCGCCAGCACCCCACAGTAGTGGCTGTCACTCGCATTAGCAGGTACGCTGCGAATCATATAGCTGGGATCCATATACTTTAAATTAACATCCATCCCGATCTCCCTGAAATATTTGTTTATTTTCTCTTTCAGGAAGAGACCTATATCATATAGCCTGAGATTACCCGATGCGTCAGTCTCAACAGTTTCACTTTCTTTATGACACAAATCCTGGCCTGCTCCCTCAGCAACAAGGATCACCGCATGATTTCTGTTCTTCAGACGCCTTTCAAGTGCCTTCAGAAATCCGTTCTTTCCTTCTAAATCAAAGGGAACCTCCGGAATCAAGACAAAGTTTGCATCATTTTCCGCTAAAGCAGCAATTGCAGCGATGTGACCTGAGTACCGTCCCATCAGTTTAACCATACCGACCCCCATAGGCGCACCTTTTGCCTCGGTATGAGCGCACTTAATCGCCTTGGTTGCTTCCGAGATTGCCGTGTCAAATCCAAAACTCTTACTTATAAAAGGCAGGTCGTTATCTATAGTTTTTGGAATACCAATCACAGCTATTTTCAGGTTTCTTTTCGTTATTTCTTCTGTTATCAGTTCGGCCGCTTTCATCGTCCCATCTCCACCGATACAGAAAAACAGGCTGATATTCATGCGTACAAGCGCATCAACCATTTCACCGATATCCTGTCCGCCTCGTGATGAAGCGAGGATACTCCCCCCATCTGTATGTATATCCATAACAATTTCCGGGTTAAGTTCCATAATATCATGCCCGCACCTGGGGATTAACCCTCGAAACCCGAATTTTATTCCGACAATATTACAGACACCATACCTGTAATAGAGTTCCATCACCAGTGCTCTGACAACGTCATTAATTCCGGGACAGAGTCCACCGCAGGTAACGATTCCTGCCTTTGTCTTCGATGGATCGAAATAGACCATCTTTCTTGGACCAGCTACCTCTAAAGAAAGAGGAGCACTGTCAGTTTTTCTGTTTTCCTCATATCTCTGAAGTCCAATGTCATATATGATACGTTCATCGTCCGGCGTAAAATAGCTGACAGCAACTGGTGAAGGAACACTCGTCGCCCCCAGGTTCTGGATTTTAAAGTCATATAATTCATTGTTCATTTTAGAGTACCTCCTACTACCTGGTATGCGGCATTCATCCCGGAGATGATCTCACCCTTAAATCCAAGACCCGCCAGTAGCATCCCCCCGGTAATAAAGACATTCTCGTCAGGGGTTCTGTTCGGTAGAAGAGAAATGCCGAGGAGTGGATTTCCGTTTATCTTAAATTTTTGATTGATAATCTCCTGATATTTTCTGGATATCTCTATCGAACGTTCGATATTTATAAAATCAAGATTCTCTTTTAAAAAGGGCAGGAACCCTTTGAGGCTCTCAAAAATTTCTTCAGAAATTCTTTTCAAATCATCATTACTCAATCTCAGGGGAGATTCCTTTAAAAAAACAGAAGTACTGATTGCCCGTTTCCCCTCCGGGGCACACCCTGTATCTCCTGGTAAACTTACTTCTAAAAATACAAGATTGTTGTCCATTACCGGCTTATTTTCATCCCCGATAACAATTACATACTCTGCCATTTTTTCGGGAATCCCTCTATCAAGAACCCCTATATGTAATGTAAATGGATGATATACTGCTTCAATAGATTCAAGCTTTCTTGCCAGTCTTGAAAATTTTCCGTCACTCAGAAGCATCAGTCTGAATTTTTCCCATTTTGTACTCACGATAAGATTTTTCCCACTTATAGTGGACAAATGATCCCCGGCATCAATGTCAATGTCAATTTTACCTTCCGTATTCAGCCTCATAATAGAGACATTGTTTATAAAAGTACCGCCGTAGGACATAAATTTTTTTCTGAATGCATTTATTAGAGTGTGTTTACCCCCGATATGATAGAACAATCCTTCCCATGGCTGAGAAAGTATATACGCGGCTGAAAGAGGATGTGTCCCGTCTGTGCAAAGATTTGAGAGGAGTAGAAGTTCAGCTTCAGAAATCCTCTTCAATGACGCTACGTCTTGAATTCCTTTAAGTCTCCTTGAAAGGATCAACTTATTCCTGATAAATATCGGGATATTTTTTACAAATCTAAAGAATTCTTTAACCGACCTCGGACGTATGAAAGAGTTCTCCCCGACAAGTCTGTTTACCAAATCACAATTCTTTGAAACAGTAGCATAAAGTTTTCTGATCTTCTTTACATTTCCGGAGAACTCTCTCTCCATCTCCCTGACAAGCGAGTCTTTCACATTGTAGAGATCAATCCTGTGCTTCGGAAGAATTACCTGAAGGGCAGGATTCAATTGAAAAATACTCGATTTATCGACAAGAGATATGTCCAGTTCGGCAAATAATTGAAGGAATATCTGCTTCGGGCCGAAACCGCTCCACGGAAAGGGATCTATATTGAAGGTGTAACCTGATTCTGAATATGAATCCGGCACATCCCCTTCAAACAATAAAACAGTCTCCTTTCCGTAACGTGAAGAAAGCAGCGCCGCTATAAGGGAACTCAGATCATTTCCTATAACTATGGTGTCGTACATTTTTTCACTCAGTGATGGTTCACAGGGATTAAGGATCATTCTTTTCAACTGCCGTTTCACTTATTTCATCTGACGATATGACACGAATCCCCTCGCGCATGAGAAGCGCGGATGTTACCCCCATCCCTTCTATAGTGGAGTCATTTTTGCTTATAAAGCGGACCCCGCACGAAGGGCTCTTCTCCTTCATTATTACTGTACTTACTCTCATCAGTTTTGCGATTCTTTTTACTTCTTCCGCCCCGTTCAAAAACTGTTTCGTTACATCTCTGCCACTTGCATCAACAACTTTTGCACGGGAATTGAGAACGTCCTCACCGTTTCCTTTAACAATCTGCGCAGGCACACGTGGTGTGGACAAACCACCAAGTTGTTCGGGGCAGAGAGGGATAAATGTGACTTCAGATGCCATTGCCAGTAATCTTTCGTCGAGGCTGTTTCCACCATCATATCTGCATTTTATTCCTAAGAGGCACGCACTGACGATTACCATTTTTCATTAATCCTGATGACAATGGGGAAATAAGGAGTTTATTTTGAGCTTTCAGCCAATATCTAAAATTTTGTCAGGGGAGGGTTATGTAGAGATGATTTACTGATCTGTTTATGGTCCTTTACCCGGACTTTTCGGCCAACAACTTCAAGCTTTCCTTCAGCATAAAGTTGTATCGCCTGGGGATATATCCTGTGCTCTTCCTTCAATATCCTTGCAGAAAGGGTATCTTCGGTATCATCGTCATAAACAGGAACCACAGCCTGAATAATAACAGGTCCGGTATCTACACCCTCATCAGCAAAATGTACCGTACACCCTGAAAATTTTACTCCATAATCAAAGGCCTTCTGCTGGCCATGAAGACCCGGAAATGAAGGAAGAATGGCAGGGTGGATATTTATAATTCTCATTGGAAACGCTTTCAGAAGCACCGGGGACAGTATCCTCATGAATCCCGCCATCGCCACAAGTTCTACCGAATATGACCTGAGTACCTCAACCATCTTTCGGTCAAAATCCTCCCTGTTCTTGAAATCGCTCTTTTCGATGATAACCGACGGAATGTTGTGTTTTTTTGCCCTTTCCAGGGCGTATGAATCCGGATTGTTGCTTATTATAACTTTGATAACCGCATCAAGAAGACCCTTTTCGACACTGTCTATAATAGATTGAAGATTCGTACCACTACCGGATACCAGGACGCCTATGTTTACTTTCTTTTCCATTTTTCACACAAATGACAAAGGTCTTTGTTTTTTGCTTCTCTTGTCGATTACACCGATTTCATAAGCCCGTTCGCCAAGCCCCTCAAGCCTCTCCAGTACCTCGTTCACATCCTTCCCGGACACAACGATCACCATTCCTATACCCATATTGAATACTCTTAACATCTCCATACCATCTATGCTTCCCTCCTTCTGGATGATATCGAAAATAGGGGGCACATCCCAGCTACCCTTGGTTATGATAGCACGAAGTGAACCGGGCAAGCATCGGGGGACATTGTCTATAAATCCGCCGCCTGTAATATGCGCCATTCCCTTTATTTTTAAGCTTTTTAATAAGTTTAATATGGGTTTTACATAGATTTTTGTGGGTCGGAGAAGTTCTGTTCCGATCGAATGAGCAAGCCCCGGAATCTTATCTTTTATATCGTATTTTCCCTCTTCAAATAGAACCTTTCTAACAAGGGAAAAACCGTTGCTGTGAATGCCGTTGGAGGCAATGCCTATTATTCTACTTCCGACACTGATCTCCGAACAGTCAATCAGCCTGTCAGCTTCGACTATACCCACGCAGAAACCGGCAAGGTCATAGTCACCCTCCTTATAAAATTCAGGCATTTCTGCAGTTTCACCACCGATAAGTGCGCAACCGGCCTCAATACATCCTTTCGTTATGCCCTCCATAATCTTTACACTGTTTTTCACATTAATCTTTCCTGTAGAAATATAATCGAGGAAGAAGAGGGGTTCAGCACCCTGGACTATGATATCATTGACGGACATAGCAACAAGATCTATTCCAATAGTATCATGCTTATTCATAATCTGGGCAATTTTCAGTTTTGTGCCGACTCCATCGGTGGAAGAAACAAGCACGGGGTCTTTAAATTTCTCTATCTCAAGGTGAAACAACCCCCCGAAACCACCTATGTCACCCATTACTTCTTTTCGTGATGTAGTTTTTATGATTGGTTTTATCTTTTTGATAAACAGATTGGCCTTATTAATATCTACACCTGCGTCCTTGTATGAAACTCTTCCCGTCATATTATCATCTCCATTCTGGATTCCCGCTTGAAAACACAGGTCTGATTTTCTTAACGTAATTCGTTCTAAAAGTCAAATCTTTCCTTGCCATACATAAGAATATCTGTTAACAACATATTGTGCTTTCTGCTTGAAATCATTCTATTTATTGGAGTACTGGATGGAAGTTTTCAGAGAAATAATAGAGAAAATTGAGGCTCCGTTAATCTTTTCATCAAGAGATTCATATAGAAACCTGTCACTTATCAAAAATCTCGAGGCAACCATGTCCGGGTTTCTCGATAAATTAAAAGCCATTAACCAATCATTGACGCAAGATGACTCTGGAGGAAAGGCATATGCGGACATCCTGTCCGGACTTCAGAAAACCTTTTCCGGATTTGATGCCCTCTCTGTTGACGAAAAAAGGGGAAGGGTTGAAAATGCCCTCTTTCTTTTAAAAGAGCTGAAGAATCATTATCCCGACCTCTTGGAATCTCCCCCGGCAAAGAGTCTCGATAAAGCCTCTCCCCTGGCAGAAGATCCGAATCTATGTTTTGTAAAGCTCTCCCTCTCTGCTCAATATGTCAAAGGAGTAGGGCCTAAAGTCGCCCGCCTTTTAGGCAAAAAAGGCATAGAAACCGTGGAGGACATGCTATACTTTCTACCCAGGGGATACGAAGACAGACGGTCCATAAAAAAGATATCTTCAACACAGATCGGCAGAAGGGAAACGGTAACCGGAGAGGTCATCAATGCTGAGATACAGCAATACAGGAAAAAGAAGGTATTTGAAGTAACCGTTGACGATAAGAGTGGCAGACTTACGGCAAAGTGGTTCAAGGGAAATTATACCTATCTGAGGAATACATTTAAAAAAGGTGCAAGGGTAATATTAACAGGGAAGATAAGAGAGTTCCTCTTTGGAAAAGATATTATCCACCCGGACTTCGAAATCCTCGATGAGGAAAATAATGACCATGATAATCTTCTTCATTTCAAGAGAATCGTTCCTATCTATTCAGAAACGGAAGGACTGCACCAAAAACATATTAGAAAGATTATGATGGAGGTGGTTGAAAATTATTCCAGATACATCTTAAGCCCGATCCCCAAAGAAATATGTAAAAGACAACGTCTTACAGATATCAACTATTCCTTAAGAAACATACACTTTCCCGAATCCGACCAGGATATAGAGGCACTTGGCAACATGAAATCGGTAGCGCACAGAAGGATTGTCTTTGATGAATTTTTCTTTTTCGAACTGGGAATGGCCCTCAAGAAAAAGGGATATGTCCTTGAGAAAGGTATCTCCTTCAAAACGGAGGGGAAGCTTCAGGAAAGGTTTTACCGGATACTTCCATTTGAATTGACCGATGCACAGAAGAGGGTAATAGAAGAGATATTGGGGGATATGGAAAGCGTTTTTCCCATGAACAGGCTCCTCCAGGGTGATGTTGGCTGTGGAAAGACGGTTGTTTCAGTGGCGGCGATGACCTGCGCATGTGAAAATGGTTACCAGACGGCCATCATGGCCCCGACAGAGATATTGGCCGAACAGCACTTCTCCAACATAAAAGAGTGGGCTGATCTCCTCGGTCTCAAAGTTGCGATACTGACGGGAAGCAAAAAAACGCTTGAACGGAGGGATGTACTTGAAAAGATTGAATCAGGCGGTGTGGATATTATCATAGGCACCCACGCACTGATTCAGGAAGGTGTTGAGTTTAAGAAGCTCGGGTTCGTTGTAATAGACGAACAGCATCGCTTCGGGGTTGTCCAGAGGGCAACACTCCGGGGAAAGGGGGTAAACCCGGATGTCCTGGTAATGACAGCTACCCCGATCCCCAGAAGCCTTGCCATGACGGTTTATGGTGACCTCGATATTTCCGTCATAGACGAAATGCCCCCAGGCAAAAAACCAATTCGCACAAAGGTATTCTACGAAAAGTCCCGTGACAAAGTTTATGAAATAATACGCAAAGAACTGAAAAAAGGGAACCAAACCTTTATAGTCTATCCGCTGGTAGAAGAATCTGAAACCCTGGATCTGAAGGACGCTACCCGTATGGCTGAACATCTCCAAAAAGAAATATTTCCGGATTACCGGGTGGGGCTGATACACGGAAGGATGAAAGGTACTGAAAAGGATAAAATAATGGCCGATTTTTCAGAGGGAAGAATGGATGTCCTTGTTTCCACCACGGTAATAGAAGTAGGCATAGATATTCCACAGGCATCCCTTATGGTCATAGAACACGCGGAAAGATTCGGTCTTTCCCAGTTGCACCAGTTGAGGGGCAGGGTAGGTCGAAGTGACATTCCATCTTACTGTATTTTACTTGCCGGTTATGCCAGGTCCGATACTTCAAGGATAAGACTCCGTACAATGGAAGAAACAAATGATGGCTTCAGAATATCAGAAGAGGACTTAGCCATAAGAGGACCCGGCGAATTTATGGGAACCAGACAATCGGGACTCCCTGACTTCAGGGTGGCGAATATATTGCGTGATGGAAGGATATTGTATGAAGCTAAAAAAGAGGCTTTTTCAGTTGTCGAAAATGATCCCTTTCTTGAAAAGCCGGAGCATGCAATACTGAAAGAGGTACTCCTGAGAAGATGGGAAGGAAGGCTCGATCTGGCAAAAACCGGTTGAAAAAAAGGAGGAATAATGCCGGAAATTTTTGAAATTAATGTAAAGACCCATTTTTCTGCTGCCCACTCACTCAGGGGTTACCAGGGTGATTGTGCCGGAATACACGGGCACAACTGGACTGTAGAAGTGTTTGTCAGGTGCAGGGAACTGGATGAAATTGGAATAGGAATCGATTTCAGGGATGTCAAACAGGCCGTCGGAGATGTCCTGGGAGGCCTTGATCATTTCAATCTAAACGAGCATCCGGCATTCAAGGAAATCAATCCTACATCCGAGAACATTGCCAGGTTTCTGTATAATGAGATAGGCAAAAAGCTCAATTCGGACAAAGTAAAGGTTTCCAGGGTAATGGTCTCAGAGACACCAAATACCGGCGCTTGTTACTGGGAGGAATAATTGTCTCTTAAAGTCAATGAAATTTTCTATGGTATCCAGGGTGAATCTTCCTATGCCGGCCGCCCCTGTGTTTTTGTCAGACTGACCGGATGTAACCTCAGGTGTTCCTACTGTGACACCCAGTATGCATACAGTGAAGGTCAGGAAATGGAGATTCGTGAAATCATCAACAGGATCTCATCTTACCGGTGCAACCTGGTTGAAATTACCGGCGGAGAACCATTAATACAGAAGAAAACCCCCGCTCTTATATACGGATTACTCGAAGGAGGTTTTGAGGTTTTACTGGAAACTAACGGCAGCCAGGACATCAGCAAAGTTGACGAGCGCTGTGTAAGAATCATTGATATCAAATGCCCTTCGAGTTGTGAGGAGAAAAAGAACGACCTGGGAAATCTAAAAAGATTAACAGGAAAAGATGAAATAAAATTTGTCATCGGGAACAGGGCAGACTATGAATATGCCAAAAAAATACTCGACAGCATGAATCTCGATTCTTCAAGCGTGAACACAATCCACTTTTCAACCGTATTCGGTAAAATGCATCCAAAAATTCTGGCAAAATGGATCCTGGAGGATCGCCTGAATGTGAGACTCCACATACAGCTTCATAAATTTATATGGGATCCCGAACAGAGAGGAGTGTAACCGGAGATAATCGTATGAGTAAGAAAAAAGTTGTGATTCTTTCAAGTGGCGGGTTGGATTCCACCACAGTTATGGCCATTGCAAAATCGGAGGGCTATGAGATTTACAGCCTGAGTTTCCGCTATGGACAGCGCCACTCAGTAGAGCTGGACGCGGCTAAGAAAATAGCAGAAATCTTCGGGGTCAGAGAACATCTAATTATTGATATTGACCTGAAGATGATAGGAGGATCAGCACTTACCGATAATATAGAAGTTCCGAAAGACAGGAAAGAAAAAGAGATATTTCAGGGAATCCCTGTAACTTATGTACCCGCAAGAAATACCATATTTCTCTCATACGCGTTAGCCTGGGCAGAGGTGCTCGGCGCCCCAGACATTTTTACAGGAGTTAATGCCATAGACTACAGTGGTTATCCCGATTGTCGCCCGGAATACATCGAAGCTTTTGAACGCATGGCAAATCTTGCAACAAAGGCAGGCGTAGAGGGCAAAACCCGTATTAAAATCAGAACTCCCCTTATTCACATGACCAAAGCCCAGATTATTCAAAGAGGTATTGAGTTAGGGGTAGACTACAGCATGACACACAGTTGCTACGACCCGACACCGGAGGGGAAGGCATGCGGGCAATGCGATAGTTGCCTTCTCAGAAAGAAAGGATTCAGAGAAGCCCGCGTTCAGGATCCAACCAGTTATGCTGAATGAACTACCCCGCGGCAAGCCGCGCCCTTGAAATAATCCGCAAACCCGGCGTACGTTACTGTTTTAACAAATCTTTCATCAACCCCTTCATATCTTCTTCCAGCGGTTTCAAACCGCCTTCTTTAAAAGTTTTTTTCAGTTCCGGCGGTACCGGGAGTACATCATCAATTTTTTCTTCAAACGTGCCTCCGAGATCCGGGGTAAAACGGGGAGACGAAAATGTTCCCGTCACATTTACAGGTATCATAATACCTGAACGTTTTTCTGTATCTCCCTGTCCCTTCAAGGTTGCTACGACTTTCGGTTCCATCCTTAAATTCAGAGTCTTCTCGACAAGGTTCACCTTACCTTTTGCTACAATCCGAATAAGGGGTGACTTGAGAGAGGTTTCACTTGTATTCATCACTCCATCCGTGACTGTAAAGGGTACACGAAGCTCGGTAAATGCCGTGCTGGGCTTTTTGGTTTTTTCCGTCAGACCAAACGCGTCTTTTAGATTCCAGATCATTCTCGCAAGGTCAATTCCCTTGATTGCTCCGTCGTTGAAAATCAGTTCCCCTGTGCCGTTGAGTGTTCGTTTGATTCCGTTGGCTTCATTCCCCTGTGTTGTAAGATCAAGCCGGGTGAGCACGGTGCCTTCCAGTATATCTTTTTTGAAAACATCTTTGAGAAGAGGACTTACCTCTATACCCTGAGATTGCAGTTTAACTTCTGTCCTGGGTACATCCTGGACGACGTTTAATGAACCTTCCGCATCAACAGTGCCCTTGTAAAGATTCAGATTGACCGGTTTCAGGATAAAAACGCCATTTTCCCCGGATACTGTGACATCGAGATCCTGCATGCGGGCATTCTTAACTTCAAGTTCACCAACCTTCAGTCTCCCGTTCACGCGGAGCTTTCGCAGCGCTGTGTAATCAGTCTTTTCTTTTTCCGGGGGAGGGGATTGTGTCTTTACTTCTCTCTCAACCTTTTTTTCGCCGGGGGGCGGCAGGTATCTATCGAGGTCTATTTTGTCCATTGCAAGGTTAAATGTCACGTCCGGCTTCGGGAAATCTTTGACACTGGTGGAAAAAGCAAGCTTTGACTCGTCCAAATCAAGGGTACCCTCCGATAGAGTTATCATTTTTTGATTCCCGGTCAGATTGGTTTTCAGGGACACACGATCAACAGCCTGCGGGTCTTTCGTTTTCAGAGGAAATGGTTGATCCAGAGTTGCAAAGAGCTCTCGTGGTGAAAAAGGTGATACCCGCATAGCCAGATCGAACCGTGGTTGTGAGTCAATGTCTAAAATTCTTCCTTTGATATTCATATCCAGTTGTTTGAATGCCCTGGCAGTAAAATCAATAGGAACAGTCCCTTTGTCGATATCCTTTTCGAGCGGTCCGGCACTGCCTTCCAGGGAAACCGGTTTTCCATCCAGGAGAAATGAAAGAAGATACTTTATCGGATTATTCAGCGAAACGCCCTGAAGGTCAAACGTCACATCGGAAATCTTCCTGCGTTTATCGGTAACGTGATCGATCCAGAGAACAGACCCCTTTGTAATGGCAACCTCGCCCAGTTTTAATTTCTTAATCGGGAATCCTCGCACCTGTTTTTCTTCGGATGGCTTTGCATGTTCTCGCGGTTCATCGCGAGATTTTCCGAGATCTCCCCAGCTCGTACGGCCGTCCTTTCCTTTTTCCAGAACAATCCTGGCACCGTCCACGATGAAGCGCTTAATCCTGACATCCCTTAAAAGGAGCGGAAGAAGCTGCACCCGTGCCTCGAAAGATTTGATACTTACGAAGTCCTTTTCCTCGAATCCGTCCGGGTTACCGAGATGAAGGTCGGAAAATGATACTTCTGCCCAGGGAAACAGTGAAAACCTGAGGTCTCCACCCAGGGTGAAGGGTCTTCCCGTTGCCGCGGACACTCGCTGTTCAATCCGGGGCTTATAGTTCTGAATATCGACAAACTTCGGAAGGAGAATCAGGGCAAGAAGGGATAAAAAGACAAGAATTACAACAATGTATGATACCCATTTAATCACTTTCATGATGACACGCCTCCTTAAAATAATGAATACTGGGTTATCTAAAAGTCCTGAGTTAACAAGTTCATAATCGTACTTATGAATCGAAGGACTAAGGCTTGTTCCGCATGAATAATATAATCTATTTCAGCATAACAGTCGTTTTATAACTTTGAATCTGTGAGAAGAATGAAAGATAATCAAGCGTAGTTTCTTTCAGCCAAATATCTACAACAATTAACAGTTTCTTCAACTAATCTTTAAATTCTAATTTTATATCTCCCAATTCAACCAGAGCATTATGCTCCACCTCGCCATAAAAATCGATTACAGCTTTTATGGGACCATGTATCCTTCCATTGGCCTCTATTTCATAGTCATGTAGCGGGGCATAGGTTTCTATCCCTTTTGCTTCCGGCGTTATTGTTTCTTTAGGTTTGTAGTCTGGCTCAATTTCAAGTCCCTCAGGCAGATTTCCAAAAAGCTCTTTTAACTTATCACCAAATTCTTTTGCAAAGGCTTTATAGGTAAAATCAAAATGGGCATCCGTAATTCCTCTGACAGACAATATCTTTATGTCAAGCTCATCCTGGCGGTTACTTATCGCTTCTTTCAATAAGTTATGGATACCGGCTCCAACAATACAGCGGGTCTCATCACCTTTAACACCAATCAAACGCATGAGCTGGCCAAACTTGCTTTCGTTCTCCACATGATGCTCCTGACCAAAGATCGCCTCCCCTTTAATTCCTTTTCCTTCCAGATATCCAAGAACAAAACCCTTGATGAGATCAAACGACCCTTTTAATATTACTTCATAATATGATTTCGTCATTTCTCATTCTCCCCTAATTTATATCCTTAGAAGAACACAAAAGTTACAACAATAAATTCTGATAAAAACTTCCTTTTTCGTGAAGAAAGTATAAGAAAAACGGCCTTGTGAGTCAATGAAATAATGACCACAACATTTGGAAATATTGCAAAATTGATGGTGTCGTAAAAAGTCTCAAAAAGTGCCATTTGTCATCCTGAACTTGTTCCAGGATCTCATCATTTCTTCGCTCATATTCCTTGACATTTCAACCTTTTTTGTTAACTATACAGAAGCTTTAACGAAATAATAGAAGGTATCATGGTCTACTAAACAACAAACGATCTTTTCTTTCTAAATACAAGAAATGTCCTGAAGATGGCAGATAATCACACAAAACCCCGTTTTTCTCAAATAGAGGCGGGGTTTTGTTATTGTAACATATTAAAGGGAAACTAAGGATTGAAAGCGTAATGAACAAATCGGAGATAGAGGAACTAATAAAAAAAGGCGAATCCGAAACCGTTGAGTTTAAGGAAGCATTTGATAACAGGACGGTCGAGACAGCTGTTGCCGTTACCAATACAAAGGGTGGGCACATTATTATTGGTGTTTCCGATCAAGGTATTAAAAAGGGAGTTCAGATTGGAAAGGAAACCTTGAGCAGCTGGGCGAATCAAATATCTCAGGGGACTCAGCCGCGAATCATACCGGAGGTTGAGTCATTGGAGATTGAGGACAAACCAATTGCTGTTATCCAAATCAAAGAATTCCCCATCAAGCCTGTATCAACGAAGGGAAGATGTTACCTGAGGGTGGGAAACAGCAATCGCCTGATGACCCCTCAGGATATCGCTGAAATGCATCTGCATTCTACCGGTGCAAGCTGGGACAAAACACCGGTGCCAGGCGTTACGATGGACGACATAGATCCTGAAAAAATCAAAAGGTACATCCGGCGGTCAAAGGATACAGGGAGAAGAGATGTTGGAGATGATGAAAAACCTTCAGAAATCCTTAAAAAACTGGAACTCATTGAGGAAGGTAAACTGACATGGGCGGCGCTTCTTCTCTTCCGAAACGAGGCGAAACGTTTATTGTCCCAAGGCTCAATCCATTGCGGCAGGTTTAAAGAAGAAATTATTGTCATCGATGATCGAATGATCGAAGTTACGATTGTTGAGCAAATAGACGAGGCGATGGATTTCATCCGCAAAAATATCAATGTTAAATTTGTTATTACCGGACGACCACAGCGAGAGGAGGTATGGGATTACCCTCTTGAAGCGTTACGTGAGGCTCTCATAAATGCTGTGTGTCATCGGGACTATACAATGCCATCAAATACCGAGGTACGGATATATGACGATAACTTAACAATTTGGAACCCCGGGGGATTGCCCCTGGGTATTACTATGGAAGAACTTTTTGAACCTCATAAGTCCATTCTCAGGAATAAAGGAATCGGAGCGGTTTTATACGATATTGGACTGATTGAGCAGTGGGGAAGCGGAATCAGCAAAATGCAGAACCTGTGCACAAACGCAGGAATCCCCAAATCGGTTTTCAAGGAATCTCAGCAAGGCTTTCAGGTAGAGTTCAGGAAGGATATCTACACAGAGGAATATTTACACAAACTTGGGTTGAATGAAAGGCAACAGAAAGCTGTTCACCATGTTAAGACTACCGGCAAGATCACGAATCAAGAACTGCGTGAGTTGACAGGCGTTGTGATCAGAACGGCCTCACGGGATCTTGAAGATCTTGTTCGCAAAGGAGTGCTGATGAAAATGGGGAAAACAGGGCGCAGCACACACTATGTTTTGACTCGCAAACTGGACACAAACCGGACAAACAGGACATGATTCAGGCATCGACGCAAACTGGACATAAACTGGACAAACAAGACATGGCACCTAACGCCCGAGAGGCTATGCGTGCTTGGTATGGGACATTAATAGGACATATGGGACATGAACTCGACGAAATACAATGGGAACATATCACCGGTGGATTTGGGACTCCAATTTCCCTTGACAATTCACGGTTTTTTGTTAAGTATGTAAAAGTCTTAACAAAAAATAAAGGGTGCCATATATTAAACAACAAATGATCTTTTCTTTTTAAACACAAGAAAGAGCCTAAAAATGGTAGATAATCACACAAGACCCCGTTTCTCCCAAATAGAGGCGGGGGT
>Ga0209121_10002705_pt1 | contig 17714 bp, 19 predicted proteins | sample Cruoilmetagenom3_FD_187292 | JGI IMG/M metagenome (GOLD analysis project Ga0209121, IMG submission 187292) | Oil polluted marine microbial communities from Coal Oil Point, Santa Barbara, California, USA - Sample 3 (SPAdes) (version 2) | ecosystem: Environmental > Aquatic > Marine > Oil seeps ... | reverse complement strand
CAAGGGTTTGGCTGTTCGCCAATTAAAGTGGTACGTGAGCTGGGTTCAGAACGTCGCGAGACAGTTTGGTCCCTATCTGCCGTGGGCGTCGATTGTTGAGAGGAGTTGCCCCTAGTACGAGAGGACCGGGGTGAACATACCTCTGGTGTACCAGTCATTCCGCCAGGAGTGCCGCTGGGTAGCTATGTATGGAAGGGATAACCGCTGAAAGCATCTAAGCGGGAAGCCTCCCTCGAGATAAGCAATCATCGAACCGTGATAGACCATCACGTTGATAGGCTGGGTGTGGAAGTGCAGTAATGCATGGAGCTAACCAGTCCTAATAGTTCTGTTCGCGCTTGTTGGATCCCACCATCAACGTCAGGCCTGAGAGCAATCTCTTGGCTGGTGTTGAGGAGGAATTCTCCAGCCGGATAATGACGCCTTTAACAGCAACAAACACCTGATTGGTGCATCGATTTAAAAACCTTGCTTGCCCGCCTGCTTCATTGCTTGGTGGTCATAGCGTCTGTGACCCACCCGATCCCATCTCGAACTCGGCCGTGAAACCAGGTAGCGCCGATGGTACTAGTGCTTAAGCACTGGAAGAGTAGGTCGCCGCCAGGCATTGCAGCAGGCGGGCAGCGCAAGGTAAAACCCATTCACAAGTCAGAGGGCCTACCCATTCCGGGTCGGCCCTTTTGGCGTCTCTAACGCCGGTGGATTGTTAGAGGCGCTGCAAGTCGGAGCCCGCAGGCTCCGCAAGGCCGACCGGCCGTCCGCATCCCAGACTTGATCCGGGGGAGGATAGCCGAGGCTGCATATGCAGCCGCTGGCGCCTGAAGCCAGATCATATCGCGGGGTGGAGCAGTCCGGTAGCTCGTCAGGCTCATAACCTGAAGGTCGTTGGTTCAAATCCAACCCCCGCAACCACCATCTAATTGAAAACCTCAATCAAACAGCCTCACTGTCACCAGTGGGGCTTTTCGTGTTGGTTGCTGCCGGCAAATAGCAGCAGGCTTGGATCCGATCCTAGCGAACCTTCAATCGTCTGAGGATGTTCTGGTTGGAGGGCTGGCAGCACTCGCGCATTTGTTGCAGGCTTGTGTGCGACGAACGACGGGCGGGAGCGGAGATTTGGGACAAGAATTGGGTGGTGTGCGATTCTCGCGCGAAGATTTCGCGAAGTTTCAGGCGCAATTGTCCTGCGAGACCGAGCTGATTTCCAAGGCATTCGTTGATGGAGCATTGTCGCAGGATGGCCCCTTTATCGGGTTGGAGCTCGAAGCCTGGCTCATCGACCACAATTTCTTCCCTGCACCGCACAACCAAAGTTTTCTCGATCGACTCGGCGATCCTTCGGTCGTTGCCGAACTGTCGCTCTTCAATATCGAGATCAATGCGCCGGTCTCGACCATCGCGGGGCGCGGGCTTGAGAAAATGCACGAGCATCTCAGCCACACGGTACGGCGTTGCGCGGCGAACGCGCATGATGATGTTGATACCGTAGTAGCGATTGGGATGCTCCCGACGCTGCGTGAGGAGGATTTGTCGATCGCGGCGATGACACCGTCCAATCGTTATGCCGCACTCAACAGCGAGGCGAAGCGCGCGCGTAAGGGCGTGCCGGTCGAGATCGATATCGCCAGCCCTGAACCGGATGGGCCGCGCTTTTCGGCATCCTATGAAGACGTGATGCTGGAGGCTGCGACCACCTCGCTTCAGCTGCATTTGCAAGTGCCGTGCGATGCCATGTGGCGGTTCTATAATGCTTCGCTGATCCTCAGCGCACCGCTGCTTGCGATCTCTGCCAATTCGCCATTCCTGTTTGGTAAACCGCTGTGGCACGAAACACGGATTCCGGTGTTCGAACAGGCGCTTGGTCAGGTTGCCGGCCCGCAGCGCGTGACGATGGGCGATGCCTATATGGGCGCTGACCCAACGGCGATATTCAGAGATAATCTGTTGAACTTCCCGGTATTGTTACCCGATTGCGGCGACCAACCGGCCGAGCGTTTTCCATGCCTCAAGCTGCAGAACGGCACGATCTGGCGCTGGGTCCGACCGATTGTCGGCTTTGATGACAATGATGTGCCGCATGTCCGCATAGAGCAGCGCGCCTTGCCTGCCGGCCCAAGTAATTTCGACATGATGGCCAACGCAGCCTTCTATTATGGCGCGGCTTTCACGCTAGCCGATGAGATCGAGCAATTGATGGACGACATGCCGTTCGAGACCGCCAGCGCGAATTTCTACGCCGCTGCGCAGCGCGGGCTTGGGGCGGAACTCGAATGGCCGATGCTCGGAGCGAGATGCTCTGCCGGGTCTGTCATAGAGCGGCTTATTCCGGCGGCCGAGTCAGGTTTGCGGGGGCAAGGCATGGCGAAAGACTTGATCGACAAATACCTCTCCGCCATTACCATGCGGATGGAGACCGGTCAGACAGGTGCCGCGTGGCAGCTCGCGCATTTTGAGAAATACGGTGATCTGAACAAGCTGACTGCGGCCTATCTGGAGCACCAGCGGACCGGAATACCAGTGCATGAGTGGGACGTCTGAATCCTTCGCCATGCTGACAATCCGCGACTCTTTGCCAAACGGCCTGCTTGATTGCCGCGCATCGCCGATTGGCGATGTTCTGGGCGGCCCAACGCTGATCGAGCTTGGCGGTCAGCGTGAGGCGCCACTGTTTGTCTCTATTCTCATTCATGGGAATGAAGATGTCGGGCTTGGGGCTATCCAGCGCGTGCTCAAAGCGAGGCTGGAGCAGGCCCTTCCGCGCTCCCTGATGCTTTTTATCGGCAATGTCGCTGCGGCTGCGCAAGGACAGCGGCGGTTGGACGGGCAACCGGATTACAACCGCATATGGCCGGGCGCTGTCGATGACCATGAGACGCCCGACGCGCAGATGATGGCGCAGCTGCATGATCGCGTTGTTGCACGCCGCGCCTTTGCCGCCATCGATCTGCACAACAACACCGGTCGCAATCCGCATTATTCGGTTGTCTGTTCCAAATCGCCATCGGCGATTGGGCTTGCATCACTCTTTACCGATCGAGCCGTCCTGTTTCGTGGATTGCCGGGGACACAAACGGCATCTTTCAGCAATCTCGTGCCAGCAATGACAGCGGAATGTGGCAAGCCGCGCAGCGCCGAGAACGAGAGAGCGGCCGCCGCATTCGTCAACCGGGTTCTGGAATTGGACCATCTCCCGACCGAACCGGAACTGCGAGAGCCGCTGCAATTATTCCACACGCTGGGTGTCGTTCGCGTCAGGCCTGAAATTACGCTGGGCTTCGGTGATGCAGGAGCGGAGCTGAATCTCGACCCGCATCTGGACCGGCTCAACTTTATGCAGGTCTTGCCGGATAGGGTGCTCGGCCACACCCAGCATCCCGCGCCCATCGAAGTCATCGACGAAGATGGTCACGATGTTGCGGAGTCATTCTTTAGCCTGACGAATGGAGAATTGCGCCTGCGCAGAGAGGTCACGCCGGCCATGTTCACGGTCGACGAGCGGATCGTGCGGCAGGACTGCCTCGGCTATTTGATGGAAACTTTAGACCATCTGTGAGTGTAGGTTAGGCGCATTCAGATCCTCGGTAGAGGGCGCAAGACCCGCACCGGTCTCGCTATCGGGTCAAACAAGCACGGTGACCCCATCGTAAAGGTTCTGGTGATTGGCGCCGGAATGCTGGCCGAGCGTCGGCTGCTCCCAGCCGGTTGAGCGCTGATAGACCGAGCGGCTTGCTTGCGTGTTGAAGCTGAAAGTATGGACCGTGGGATTGAACACCTCGTTCCTGGTCACCAGCACATTATGCCCATTGCCGACATCGCTCAGATGATCCCATGCGGTGAAGTAGGCGGGCAGGTTTTCAGAGACACCGTGCAGCAGTGGATCGGCGATCGTCACGCGGTTGCCATCAATGGCTTCAATGCGGGTGGGCTGGCGAACCAGCGGGCGCGGCATGAACAGCTGTGTGCCGTCTTCCCCGCTGCCCATGCCCACGAGCACGATACCACTGCGTTCAATGCCAAGCTGTATTCGTAACCGGCGTAGGAAAGTCCGGCAATTCCGGGCCTGTTTCAGGGTTTGCAGGAATATCGGGGAGGTCGGTCGCCAATTCCTGTGCGGACACGGCCAGCGGCCTGAGGGCAAGCGCAGTGGCACCAGTCAAAACCATTGAAAACAGGGGTATGCGCGGCATTTCATGCCCTCTCCAACATTTGTTCCGTCCAGCCATTGACCTCGAATGATACCGTGTCGATTATCGGGTCAAGCGGTGTCATTGCACCTGAAGCTGATACCGATTTGAAGAGCCGGGAGGGGCCATTGCATGTCTGACGCTATTCCATCGAACCTGCGCGCAATCTCTGCGCAATTGACGCAGGCGCGGATGCAGGCGCACGCTTTGTCCGAACCGCCAGCGGGGCTGCCCGATACGCTGACTGACGCCTATCTGGTGCAGGATCACTCGATTGCCGCTTGGGAAGATGAGATCGCAGGCTGGAAGGTCGGCGGCGTTCCGCCCTCCTATCTCGATCGCTTTGACGACAGGCGCCTTGTCGGTCCGATCTTCCGCAGATCCGTGCGCCACGCGGTTGCGGGCGAACCGACAGGCATGCCGGTGTTTGCAGGCGGCTTTGCTGCAATCGAGCCGGAATTTATCTTCCAACTTGGCGAGAGCGAAGCCGAGACCCGTATGTTCATTGGCGTAGAAATCGCCAGCAGTCCGGTCCATGCGCTCAATGATTATGGCCCGACCGCGATTATCTGCGATTTCGGTAATAACAATGGCATGCTGCTTGGTCCCGAGGTGGCCGATTGGCGGAGCCGGGGTGCAGACCTGCGCGTTGTCGCCGAGATTGACGGTGAGATCATCGGAGACAAGACGCTCGACAATTTCCCTGCCGACGCGCTCGCCAGCCTTGCGTTTCTGCGCGAAGTTTCCAAGCGCCGTGGTTATGACCTCCCGGCTGGAACCTACGTGTCGTCGGGCGCTATCACTGGCGTTCACGAAGCCGAGATTGGCGCGCGTTCGCGGCTTACATTCGGCGATCTTGGTGCGGTGGAACTGGAACTCGTCCCAGCAACCGCGCAGTGACGAGAATTCCGCCGCACGGCATTGGCAGGATTGGCAGTCAGCGGATTGCTGGGTGCCTGTTCCAGCCGCTTGGACGGCGGCCTGACCAAGCTGATGGCCAATGAATGGGCGGCCAAGGGCATCAATGTAAACGCATCGCGCCCGGCTGTATCGCCACCAACAACAGCGCCGCGCTGCAAGCGGACGAAACGCGCAATCGCCAGATTGTGGAGCGAATTCCTGATGGGCGCCGGGGCGATCCGGAGGATATTGGCGGAGCGGCTGTGTTCCTGTCCAGCAGTGCAGCCGATTACATGCAGGGTCATATTTTGGCGGTAGACGGCGGCTGGCTCGCGCGCTGAAGCGATCGTCTTCACGATTTCCCGAAGGCTGGTAATACGTCCGTCGCATTTTGCGCTATAGAGCGGGGAACGCATCAGGATTCGCTATTTTAGGGGCCGCCACCATGCAGACCGATCGCCGCAAATTTTTCGCCCTGACAGGAACCGCTTTTGGCGGCTTGCTCGTCACGGGCTGCACCTCTTCGGGCACCATTCTGGCGTCCGCAGCGGGCAGTCCATTTGGCGCATTGCAGCCCGATCCAGCGGGTGTGCTCGACCTCCCACCAGGTTTTTCCTACCGTGTGCTGTCGCGGCTTGGCGATGTCATGAGTGATGGCGACACAGTCCCCGACGATGCTGACGGCATGGGTTGTTTCGATCTCGGCAATGGCAAGTTGGCGCTGGTGCGCAATCACGAACTCATGCCTGATGGTGAAAACGGCATTGCCGCCTCACCGGCCTTCGATACTATCCAGCGCAGCCTTATCGCGCTTCCGGGAGGTACGACCACGATCGTTCTCGATGCCGAAACGCTTGAAGTCGAGCAGCAATATCGCAGCCTTGCAGGCACGATCCGCAATTGCGCGGGCGGGATTACGCCGTGGAACAGCTGGCTCAGTTGCGAAGAGAATACGGTCACTGTCGAAGAAGCGGGAGGCCGCATCAACCAGAACCACGGCTATGTCTTCGAAGTGCCCGCCGATCATGTCGGGCTGGTCGATCCGGTGCCGCTGCGCGCGATGGGCCGCTTCAATCACGAAGCGGCTTGCGTCGATCCGGCAAGCGGCATTGTCTACATGACCGAAGATCGCCCGGATTCGGTGTTCTATCGCTTTATTCCCTCGGTTCCGGGTGATCTTGCGCAAGGCGGGACCTTGCAGGCGCTGGTGATCGATGGTGTCAGCGACACGCGCAATCACGGCAGCGCGGCGATGGCGGTTGGTCAGCCCCATGCCGGTACATGGGTCACGCTTGATGATGTCGAAGCTCCCGAAGATGATCTACGCACCCGCGGCGCGGCAATGGGCGCGGCACTCTTCGCGCGTGGCGAGGGCCTATGGATGGGCGATGGCGAAATGTACTTCACCGCCACCAGCGGCGGGGCAGCAGAAGAGGGACAGATCTTCCGCCTGCGCCCCAATGCCGACGGGCCTGACGCGATCGACCTATTTTACGAAAGCCCGGCAGCGTCCGAATACAGCTTTGGCGACAACATCGTCGTCACGCCATTTGGCGATCTGCTGGTCTGCGAAGACCAATATGGCGCAACGGTCGACAATTATCTGCGCGGTGTAACGCCAGCAGGTGAAGCCTATCCCTTCGCGCGTATCCGCTTGCAGACAGAGCCTGCGGGCGCGTGCTTCTCGCCCGATGGCCAGACGATGTTCGTGAACATGTATTCGCCCACCATGACGCTGGCGATCACCGGGCCTTGGCCGACTTGAGGGGGAGGGGCGCGTGACGGTCCAACCCAGCGTGCTGTTTGTCTGTCTCGGCAATATCTGCCGCTCTCCCATGGCTGAAGGCGCGATGCGCGTGGCAGCGCGAGAGGTGGGGCTGGAAATTCACATAGACAGCGCAGGCACCGGCGCGTGGCATGTCGGCAATCCGCCAGACAGCCGCGCCATCGCGACGGCGCGCGCCAAAGGCGTGGACATATCGGGGCTGCGCGCCCGTCAGGCGGATCCAGACGACTTTGCGCGATTCACGCATATTTTTGCGCTCGATAGCCAGAATCTGGCTGATTTGCGCCGACTGGCACCCGGCGGTGCTGCGGCGGAATTGGCATTGCTGCTCGATATGGTTCCGGGACGCGAAGGGCAGGCGGTGGCCGACCCCTATTACGGAGCGGACGACGGCTTCGAGGAAACCTGGCGCGATGTCAGCTCTGCGGCGCAGGCGTTGATCGCTCGGCTCAAGGTTTGAGCTGGCAGGACAGCATCGCTGCCATCATGGGCAGTGCGGTGACCGGCGGGAGAAAGCTGGCGGGCGGCGATCTTGGTGGCGCAGTCTCGGTCGAACTGGCCGATGGGCGAAGGCTGGTCGCCAAGACCGGGCCGCTGGTCCAGCGCGAAGCCGCGATGTTGCGCGCCATCGCCGCAACCGGAGCGCCCGCGCCGCAGGTCCATCATGTCGACGAGGGCCTGCTCCTCATGGACCATGTCGAAGCGGGCGGTGACAGGAACTGGAATAGCCTTGCCGAGGCATTGCACCTCCTCCACGCACCGCGCGATGAAGCCTATGGCTGGGATGAGGACTATGCCTTTGGCGCGGTCGCAATCATCAACACGCGCAATGACAATTGGCCCGGCTTCTGGGCGCAAAACCGCCTGCTATGCCATGGCGAGACAATCAGCGGCAGCATCACCGCGCGGCTGGAGGCGCTGGCAAAACGCTTACCCGACCTGCTGCCCGCATACCCGTCCCCGGCGCTGCTGCATGGTGATTTGTGGGGCGGGAATATGCTGTTCCACCAGGGCAGCCTCGCCGCGCTGATCGACCCTGCATGTTATGTGGGCCACCGCGAAGTCGATGCTGCGATGCTGACTTTGTTCGACCATCCGCCGGACAGCTTTTTCGACGCACTGGAGCTGCAAGCGGGCTGGCGCGAGCGTCTGCCCATCTACCGACTGTGGCCGCTGCTGGTGCATTTGCGACTGTTCGGCAGCGCCTATCGCGGTTCTGTCGAGAATGCGCTGGGCACGCTCGGCGTCTGAACCGTCAGGCCAAGCCGGGGAAGGGGGTCCAATCCTGTTCGCCGGGAAGCGGCGTGAAAATCTCGTCCAGCATCGCATCGGTCACGCCTTCAGGCTCAGCCGGATCCCATTTGGGCGCGCCGTCCTTGTCGACCAGCACTGCGCGGACACCTTCAGTGAAATCGTAGCGCAGCATCATGCGCGATGCGATGCGATATTCCATCACCATATTCGCCGCAAAGTCCGGCTGATCGGCGGCAAATTGGCGCAGCGCGACCTTGGAGGTGGCAGGACATTTGGTCGTAACTGCCTTCAATTCCTTGGCCGCCCATTCGCTGTCATCAGCTTTGAGCGCCGCAATGATCGCTTCGAGCGTGCTGTGGCCAAAAATCCGGTCAACGGCCTCGGCATTACCTGCGAGCCGCGCAGCGGGAGCTTCTGCAGACATGTCATCCAGCACCGTGCCGGGCGCGTCACCGGCAATGATGCGCGCCTTGGCTTTTGCGAGGTGATCTGCCGGAATGTAATGCGTCGCCAGCCCCGCCCACAGGCATTCCGCTCCGTCGAGCCGCGCCGCAGTCAGTGCCAGGAATTTGCCAACAGCTCCGGGAAGTCGCGGCAAATACCAGCCCGCTCCGACATCGGGGAACAGCCCAATTGAACCTTCGGGCATGGCGAACATGGTGTTCTCGGTCGCTACGCGGAAACCGCAGGGCTGCGAGATGCCTACGCCGCCGCCCATGGTGACGCCATCCATGAAGGCGATGATCGGCTTGGGGAAAGTGAATATCAGATGGTTGAGGCGATACTCGGCATGGAAGAACGCGCGGCCCGCTGCGCCGCCATCTTCCAGCGCGGAACCCCGCACCAATTGCACATCCCCGCCCGCACAAAAGCCGCGGCCCTCCGCGTGGTCGAGAATGACCGCCTCGATTTCCGTGTCATCGCGCCATTCAAGCAGCGCCTCTGATATCGCTTCGCACATGCCCTGTGTCAGCGCATGAAGCACCTTTGGCCGCGCGAGCGAGATGTGGCCGACTTTGCCGTGGCGATGGATGTGTACTTCTTGTGTCATTCTCAAACTCCTCCCCTACCCTTTAGGGGAGGGGATCAAGGGGTGGGGACGAGCCGCATCGCGGATCGCTGGGGCCGCAAGCCCCACCCTACTGCGACTAGGTCTCGCCTGCGGGCTCACCAAGTCTCGTTATCCCTCCCCTAAAGAGGAGGGAGATAATTGAACTACTGTCGTAGCAAGTCCCGTCCTACGATCATTCGCATCACCTGATTAGTGCCTTCGAGGATCGAATGCACCCGAAGATCGCGCCAGAAGCGCTCAATCGGATAATCTCTCAAATAGCCATAGCCGCCGAAGATCTGCAGCGCATTGTTGACCACATTTGATCCGCTGTCGGTCGCCAACCGCTTGGCCATGGCGGAAAAGCGCGTCTTGTCGGGGGCGCCATCGGTCACCTTGACGGCGGCGAGGTAAAGCAGCGCGCGTGCCGCTTCCAGCTCGGTCGCCATGTCGGCGAGCATGAATTGCGTGTTCTGGAAATCGGCAATCGGTGTGCCGAATTGTTGGCGGTCTTTCGAATAGGCAATCGCTTCATCGAGGCAGCGTTGCGCGCCGCCCAGCGAACATGCGCCGATATTGAGCCGTCCTCCGTCGAGCCCGGCCATAGCGAAGCGGAAACCTTCTCCCTCCGCGCCAATGCGATTGGCTACCGGCACGCGGGCGTCTTCGAAGATCACCTGCGCGGTTGGGCTGGCATTCCAGCCGAGCTTCTTTTCCGGCGCACCGAAGCTGACGCCGGGCGTGTCCTTGTCCACCAGGATGCAGGAAATGCCGCGGGTCTTGTGCTCACCGGTGCGGACCATCACGACATAGACATCATTCACGCCGCCGCCGGAGATGAACTGCTTGGTACCGTTGACGACGTAGTGATCGCCATCCACCCTCGCCTGCGTCTTCAATGCGGCCGCATCCGAGCCACTGTCCGGCTCTGTGAGACAATAGCTGGCGAGCTTTTCCATCCCGATCAGATCATCAAGGTATTTCGCCTTCACCTCGTCCCCGCCAAAGGTGTCGATCATCCAGGCGGCCATGTTATGGATCGAGATAAAGGCGCTGGTAGTGGGGCAGCCATAGGATATGGCTTCCATGATGAGCGCAGCTTCCAGTCGCCCAAGACCGATGCCACCACTTTCTTCCGAGACGTAAATCGCGCCAAAGCCAAGCTCTGCGGTGCTCTTGATCACGTCCTTCGGGAAGTGGTGCTTTTCGTCCCATTCTCCGGCGTGCGGAGTGATGTTGTCGGCGGTAAAACGCTGCGCCATTTCCTGAATGGCGAGCTGGTCCTCGTTGAGCTGAAACTGTCCGGTCATCGGGTAATTCTCCTGCACGCTCCCATGTCAGGAAGCGTTTGCAGGTGCAACTATTGTGGCGGCGCGGGGATTGCTGATTTTGGCTAGGTGACGGGTTCGGGATCGATAGGCGTCGGGTCGATCCCCACCGCATCGTCGAGCGGGTCCGGGGCGAAGCCCTGCGTCGTATCCATCAGGTCTTCAGGCGAGGCGTCCAGCACGGCTTCTTCCGCCTCGGCCGCTTCCTCCGCTTCGCCCACATCGGCATCTGACGTGGTTTCTGCCGGAGCCGCTGCTTCGCTTTCCTCGCTGACGTCGCTGTCCTGCTCGTCCGCGTCCTGCGCGGCGGTTTCACGTTCGGCAATGGCCCGTTCGGCAGCTTGGCTGCGGCTTTCCAGATCGTCTCCGCAAGCTGTCAGAAGCAGCATCGCAGGCAAGGTGCTGGCGCATAATAGAGCGTTGCGTGTCATGGTAGTTCTCCCTTCAAAACCTGTGCATCAACCGCATGTGATCCGCACAATTACCAAACTGTCATCATAGCTCACCGTCAGGCGATCCGGGCGGTAATCCATCGTCAGGGCGGTGCGCGGCGGTGCCCAGCGCAAGGTGTTGGAACCCGTCGCGGCGAGCAGCACTGCCCCGGCTTCGGCACTGGCGGTGTGGCCGATATGGTCCTGCACGCCCGACGCATCGCATCGGCCTGCTGCCTCGCGCACCGGGGGTTCGCTCAGCGCAGGCGGCGGCGCAGCGGCGCATCCGGCGAGGGCAAATGATGCGATAATCGTGAGCATGACGGTACGCATGGAATCTCCTGTGATGCTGCATCCTAGCGTCCGGCGTGCCATCGCGCTAGGAGGCGCGGCGAAGGAGACACACGCAATGGCAGGACTTTGGTTCGAGGAATTCAGTGTTGGACAGGTGTTCGATCACCCGCTGCGCCGCACGGTGACCGAAACCGATAATGTGCTGATGACAACCATGACGCACAATCCGGCCGCGCTGCATCTCGATGCCGAATATATGAAAGGCACCGATTATGGCCGCGTGCTGGTCAATTCGTGCTTTACGCTCAGCCTGATGGTGGGGATCAGCGTCAACGATACCACGCAAGGCACAGCGGCAGCCAATCTCGGGTGGGACGAAGTGCGCTTCCCCGCGCCGGTGTTCGTCGGCGATACCTTGCGGATCGAAACCGAAGTGCTGGATTTGCGGGAAAGCAAAAGCCGCCCGGCGCAAGGCATCATCACCTTCGCCCACCGCGCCTACAATCAGGATGGCACGCTCGTCGCCTCGTGCAAACGCACCGGTTTGCAGCACAAACGGCCTGATTGACCGCATGATTGACCAGGTGGGGCCGCCCCTGTATTCGCTCGCCGCGCCGCTGCGGCATAATGCGGGTGTAGCTCAATGGTAGAGCAGCAGCTTCCCAAGCTGACGACGAGGGTTCGATTCCCTTCACCCGCTCCATTTTTTCCGCCCTACCGCTTCGCTACTTGAGGGCGGTATTTTTTCCGCCCTATCGCTTCGCTACTTGAGGGCTGTATTTTTCCCGCCCTATCGCTTCGCTACTTGAGGGCGGGCTAGGGTCGTGCGAAACATCACGCTGCCATGACCGCATTCTTTCTCGCCTTTCTCGCCATCGCGCTGGTCATGTTGGCCGGGCGAGAAGCTGTGCGTATCTCGCGGATTACAGCCGCTGGTGCTTCACCTTGGGCGGTGTTTGCGATCATTGTCATAGCCGCGATCGCCGCTTGCGCGCTGGCAGCATGGTTGGCGGGGGCGTTTGCGACGATGTTGTCGCCACGTCAGCATGGCTGGCTTGTCGCCGCCGCCCTTGTCCTCGCGGCATTGGAAGTGGTTTTCCTCAAGACACCCAAGACTCCCACCGAACCTACCCAGTCGCTAGGCGCGCTCGCGCTGGTGCTGTTCGCTGGAATTCTCGCCGATGCCAGCGGACTGCTTGTCCTTTCTTTGAGCATATTGTCGGAGACCCCTGCACTGGTTGCGGCAGGAGGCGCGCTGGCTGTGACCAGTGTGTTGGGGGCCGCTGTTCTGGGCGGATCAGATTGGGAGAAACTGCCGCGCCGCCCGCTGCGCTGGAGTGTCGGTTTTGTCTTGATCCTGAGCGCATCTTTAATCGCTTTAACTCCGCCTGTAGCTCTTAATTAGTCGGATTTAACGATCGCAACATTCGCGAAGATTTGCGCAACTACCCGCGCCCCAGCCCGTTGATTGAGTAACATTCATCCGAGGAAGGGCAACACCATGGCTACCACTGGCGATAATTCGAAAACCGCGCTGATAGATGGGCTGAGCAGCGCGTCTGGTTCCTGAGCTCGACGCTCAAGTAAGACATTAGACCTTCCCGTCATTGCGAGGAGTCTTTAGGCGACGAAGCAATCCAGTGTTCGTCGTTAGTCGCGCGCGCGACCGCATGAGCTGGATTGCTTCGCCTGCGGCCCGCAATGACGAGGAACGGAATTGACCAATATCGACATTTTCGAAAGCGCCAGCGACGCCGATATCGCCGCGTTTCTGCGTGAAACGCTGTCAGCCAAGCTGGCGCAGAGCGACCAGCCCATCGCTATCAGCGTGCCGGGCGGCTCGACCCCGTTTCCGATCCTTGAGCAGCTTGCTAGCGCCGATCTCGACTGGTCGCGCATCACCGTGTGGCCGGGCGATGACCGCATTGTTCCTGAAGATCATGCGGCCAGCAATACCGGCAAGATCCGTGCGTTGCTGGAGCCTGCCGGGGCCAGCGTCGTCTCGCTCACTAAGATGGAGCAGGTGCCGCACTTCGCACTGGTGTGGCTCGGCATGGGGGCGGACGGGCACATTGCTTCGCTGTTCCCCAACACCGATCCCAAGGTGGACGATCCCGCACCGCTACGCCGCCTGACACCCGACCCGCTGCCGCCCGAAGCGCCGTTCGACCGCATCACGCTGACCATGCCCGCACTGCTTAATGCGGAACGGCTGATGTTCGTGATCCGCGGTGAGGACAAGCGCACGGTGTTCGATGCGGCCACGCGCGGGGAGCATGATCTGCCCATCGCCCGCTTGCTCGGCGCGGCTGCAAAAGACGGCCGACAAGTGACATGCTTCGCCTGATCCCATGCTCCACCTGATACCGGTACCGCTGCACCGGCTGGCGCTGCGAATAGGCTACAAGCTGCGCCAGCAATTCTGGAAATTGGCGAAGCCCGATGTCGCGGGCGTCGCCGTGTTGCTGCGCGATGGCGAGGGCCGCCTGCTGCTGGTGCGCCACAGCTATGGCCCGCGCGCATGGGCGATACCGGGCGGCGGGATGGGCGCGGGCGAAGACCCGGCAGAGGCCGCGCGCCGCGAAATCCGCGAAGAACTGAGCTGCGAGCTGGCCGGGCTTGAGGCGCTTCACGCATTCGAGGAAGACCTGTCCGGCGCGCCGCATACCGCCCATGTGTTCACCGCGCGGCCGATTGGTGAATTGCAAGTCGACGGGCGCGAATTGCTCGAAGCGCGCTGGTTTGCGGCTGAGGAATTGACCACGATCACCTGCACCCGCGTGACTTACAGGCGGCTCAAAACACTGGGCTTCTACAGCAACGAAAGCTGACCATCATCGCGGCGCGGCTCCTCCGCCTCGTCCCGCTCCAGATTGCTCAGCGTCAGCCCCATCAGCCGGATCGGCATGGCCAGCGGCAGTTCGGCGGCGAGAATTTCATGCGCAATGGCGGAAAACTCCGCTTTGCCCGCCACCGCATGGTCGAGCGAGCGGGCGCGGGTCATCAGTTGGAAATCGTTGAACTTGACCTTCAGCGTGACCGTGCGGCCCTTGGCCTCTTTGCTCGCGATCCGGTCCCACACAATATCGACGATGTTATCGAGCGTTTCGCGCAGCGCGCTGCCGCTGGAGATGTCTTCACTGAATGTCCGTTCCCCGCCGATGCTCTTGCGAATGCGGTTGGAGCGGACCGGGCGCAGATCAATCGCGCGGGCGGCGCGGAAAAGATATTCGCCAAAGCTGCCAAAATTGGCGCGCAACCACGCGGCATCTTTCTCGGCAAGGTCCGCGCCTGTTTCAATCCCCAGCCGAGCCATCTTCTCCGCACCTTTCGGGCCCACGCCATGAAACCGGCGAATGGGCAGCGATTGCACGAAAGCAGCACCTTCGCCGGGGCGGATGACGCACAGACCATCGGGCTTGTTCTGATCGCTCGCCAGCTTGGCGAGGAATTTGTTGTAGGACACGCCCGCGCTCGCGGTCAGCTGCGTTTCCTCGCGTATCTGCTTGCGGATTATCTGCGCGATGGCCGTGGCAGAGCCGATGCCGTGAATATCCTCGGTTACATCGAGAAACGCCTCATCGAGGCTGAGCGGCTCGACATGCGGCGTGTGGTGGTGAAAGATTGCGCGGATTTTCTCACTGACTTCGCGGTAGACGTCAAAACGGCTCTTGCAGAAGATTAGATCCGGGCATTTGCGCTTGGCGGTGACGCTGGGCATGGCGCTGCGCACGCCAAACTCGCGCGCCTCGTAACTCGCCGCCGCCACCACGCCGCGCCCCGATGATCCGCCGACCGCCACCGGCTTGCCGCGCAGGTCAGGATTGTCGCGCTGTTCAACGCTGGCGAAGAAGGCGTCCATATCGACATGGATGATCTTGCGCAGGCCGCTGGCTTCTTCCGCCTCGCCATCATCATCCGTAATTTTCGCGTCCATTCTGGCGATATAGGGGCAAGCGAGGCCGGGTGCGAGATCGCAGCGGCGTATATCCCGCTTCCCTTTTGCTGCGGCAAGCTTCAAGGACTTTGATGTGAGCTTTTCCGCAACCATCGCCGCGATCCGCAACAAACCGCTGCACGAGCGTGAGATGATTGTGCTGATGGCTTCGCTGATGAGCCTGCAGGCCTTTGGCATCGATGCCATGCTGCCTGCACTGGGCCAGATCGCCAGCGACATGGATGCAGGCGGCAATTCGCGCCAATTTGTCATTGGAGCGTACTTCCTCGGCGGCGGGATCGGCGCGTTCTTCCCCGGTGCCTTTGCCGATCGATTCGGGCGCAGGCCGGTGTTGGCGCTGGCACTGGTGTCTTATCTGGTCCTTTCGCTCGCCTGTTCACTGGCGACAAATTACAATTTTCTGCTGGCCTTTCGCTTGTTGCAGGGCGTGCTCTGCGCCGGATTGAGCGTGGTGCCCGCCGCCATCGTTCGCGACCATGTTGGCGGCGACAAGATGGCGCGCTTGATGAGCCTTATCATGATGATTTTTCTCGTCATTCCGATTATGGCGCCGGCCATCGGACAGGGCATCATGTATCTGTTCGGATGGCGGGCGATTTTCGGGGCGATGGCTATTTTTAGTCTCATAGTGGGGCTGTGGGCGTGGCTTCGCTTGCCGGAGACGCTGGAGGCTGAAAACCGGCAGGACATTCGCGCCAGAACGATCCTGCGCAATATGCGCGAGGCGCTGTGGGCGCGTGAAAGCATCGGTTACGTGGTGGGCGCGGCGCTGGTGTTCGGATCGCTGTTCGGCTTTCTCAACTCCAGTCAGCAGCTGATTGCGGAAACGTTTGGCAACGGCGATTATTTCGCGTTGATTTTTGGCGGTGCAGTGCTGGGCATGGTCGCCGCCAATTTCACCAATTCGCGCATTGTTGAACGCTTCGGCGCGCGCCGTGTGAGCCATGCGGCGCTGCTGGCCTTCATCGCGATTTCGCTTGCGCAAGTGGTGAGTGCCAGCATGCAACCGCAAAGTCTGGCGGAGTTTATTGTGCTGATGAGCCTGTCGATGGCCTCGCTTGGCTTTGTCGGCGCGAATTTCAGTTCGATTGCGATGCAACCCTTCTACCACATCGCGGGCGCAGCAAGCAGCGCGCAAACGGCGGTGCGGATGAGCACCGGCGCAGTTCTGGGCGCAGTAATCGGCGGACTGTATGATGGCACCGCAGTGCCGCTTGCTGTGTCGATGCTGTCGTGCGCGCTGGCGGCGCTTGCCATCGTGTTGTTCAGCGAGCGCGGGCATTTGTTTCGGCGGCTGAATATCGGTCCCGGAACGCCTCTACGGTAGCGGCGCGCCGCGTGCTGCGGTGAACACTCTATACCATTGCTCACGCGTCCAGCGGGTCGATCCGTAGCGGGCTTATGTCGATGCCGGATGCGCCGAGTTTGCGCCGGGTGGGGAGGGGGAGGTGATCCATAATGCCACCTTGGCTATCCTTCGTCATTGCGAGCGTCAGGTTTCGGAGGCATCGACCGTGGCGAGCAACGCCTCGACCTGCACCTGCCCGCCTTCACTGGCGGAAAGCTGGGTGACAGTGCCATCGAACGGCGCGGTGAGCGCGTGTTCCATCTTCATCGCCTCGAGCACCATCAGCCGCTGACCTGCGGTGACGTAATCACCCTCGCCAACGTCGACTGCGATGACCTTGCCCGGCATAGGCGCGATGATGTCGCCGTCGTGGGCGTGGGCTGCGCTGGTGCCACCCACGCGGGCGATTTGCAGCATCCGCGTCACACCTCCGTCGGTCACAAGGTAGCCATGAGGGGTCTCTTCGACCCAGAGGCTTTCGTCGATGGATTGGTCCGTGAAGACGAACTCGTATTCACTTGCGCCTTCGCTCAGGCGCACGATGGCGGGCACTTTATGGTGATTCAGCCGCAGCCCTAGGTTCGACCACGGCCCTTTGTCGGTGGCGAGGTAGGTTTCGCGAATATTGGTCGCCTTGCCGCCCAGCGCCTTGTCGATCACCATGTGAGCGACTGACTGTAGCGCGTTGCCCGAGGGCCGCTCGTCGGGGATGAACTCGTTGAGATTGTCGCCGATGAGGCCGGTGTCCATCGTGCCGTCCTCGAAATCCTGATCGTAGAGCAGGAGATTGAGGAATCCAGCATTGGTCTTGACCGGCCAGCATTCGACGTCGGCGGTCATCTCTTTCATCGCTTCAATGGCGTCCTGCCGTGTATCGGCGTGGACGATCAGCTTTGCGATCATCGGATCATAGAAGGGCGAAATCTCGTCACCCTTTCGTACGCCCGTTTCGTTGCGGTAACGGCGCTTGCGAGTGAGGTAGGGCAGACCGAAGTATTCGAGCCGCCCAGTACTCGGCAAAAACCCTTTCGCCGGGTCTTCCGCATAGAGTCTCGCTTCAATCGCCCAGCCGTTGATCGAAAGCTCGTCCTGCTTGAGCGGTATTGCCTCACCTGAAGCCACGCGCAATTGCCATTCCACCAGATCGACGCCGGTGATCTCTTCGGTCACCGGATGTTCG
>Ga0209121_10002703_pt1 | contig 17725 bp, 12 predicted proteins | sample Cruoilmetagenom3_FD_187292 | JGI IMG/M metagenome (GOLD analysis project Ga0209121, IMG submission 187292) | Oil polluted marine microbial communities from Coal Oil Point, Santa Barbara, California, USA - Sample 3 (SPAdes) (version 2) | ecosystem: Environmental > Aquatic > Marine > Oil seeps ... | reverse complement strand
ACCGAGCGCTGTCTGAAGGGCCTGATCATAGCGCAGGGCCTCATGGTCGTTGAAATCTTCATAGCCAGCGGCGACACCGAACACCCGCTGACGAACCAAAGTGTCGAGCTTATGACGAACCTGTTCCGGTGCGCGGGGATCATGAAGCACGGCGGCCAAGCGGCGTGTCAGGCGATGCTGTTTATCGACTTCACGAAGCAGGAGTAATCCGGCGTCCGACGTAATGTGGCCCCCCGGAGAAGTCGGCTTCAATTTGGCGGCGTGAGAGTGGCGAGAAGGTCAGCTTTTCAGGTACCATTTTGGAAGCGGCTGTTGGTGCTTGATGGATTGGTTAGATTCTTGAAATCATAGCACTTTCAGCCGCTTCCTTTTATACCCTGTGAGAAATCCAGGTTAGGTGAACGTAAACCTGCTGACTTCGCGATAAGAGATTGACGCGTTTACAGAGCAGGAACATGTCGATACGATTTCCCAGGGATATCTGGGCTATGAACGTATTGGCGGCTATGAAGAGCTTCATGAGCACCTGGGAGTTAGCGTTTCAGACCCTAATGCGACCACCTATCGCCCTGTGCTGGCAATTTTTGCCACTGCGTTACTCATCGATTTTTCTGCCAGTTGGGAGGTTCAGTGCATAATATTCACTGCACGCGTGCTAGAGTATGCCGTAGCCACAGCGATCATACCCCCGGGTCTGCAAAAGCTGCAGGGCGTAGCGAGCTTTAGCGCCATGTTTCTCAACTATGACCTGCACGCCCAGCGCCAAGTCCCCTTCAGTTACGTTTACCTTCACGCCTAGATACTTCCGAAGCTACTAATTGCTGGCCGATACGCTTATCTGGCTGGCTGCGCCACTGGCGCTATTCGTTGGCACCGTGTGACAGGTTCTGTCTTTAAAGCGATATACCTCGATAAACGTGAGCTCAAGTGCGCCTGTGTCGGCAACAGTAATACCCATTAAGCTTTGTATCGCTCACCGAAAACCTAATGATGATGGGAATGAGGCTATGGATACCGCTTGGGTAATTATCGCCTACTTTTTGCGAGGCGCTTGATCAGGATCATATTTCCCTCCGATGCTGTTCAGGTTGCGTTCAGACAAATCATCCATGCTGTTATTGGGGTTATTTATTTGATTTTTCCCAAACCAACGGCCTTAACTGCTGTTGGCTCTTTGGGCGAGTTACTGAGGTGATTATGAGTAACAGTACAAGTAGTCGTTTGCTGATGTTGTGGGTGCCACTTGCTGGGTTTGTCATTTGGGCGGGATACCTGATTGGAACCGAGCACCGTCTCCACCTATTTCAGTTCTTACCTTTCCTCTTTTTGGCAGCATGCCCACTGATGCATATTTTCATGCATAAACACCACGGCGGTCATAAGGACAAAATAGACAAGGACTGAACCACTCTATATATACATGTACGCGCCTGGGAGAAAGACCATGAAAACGACACAACAAGAGCACCGCTTGGGTGTTTCCAAAAACACACTGGTGACTCGGAATTTAAAAATCAAGCCTAGTAAATCCAAACGCATTGAAGAAGCGCTGTCAGATATCGACCGACTCTATGGAATGGATAAGGTGGTCTACAACGAGAAAAACCGAAATATCAGCCTTGCTTACGATGCGCTGAGGCTCTGCATCGATGACGTTGAAAAAATTCTCAAGCTCCATGACATACAGGTCAGCGCTGATCGGTGGAACCGCTTTAAGAAGGAGTATTACCGTTTCGTCGATCAGAACGTTAAAGACAACGCTAAACAGGAACCTTGGAGCTGTCATTAATAGTCATAACGGCTACATGACACAACCAGGAGCAAGACTAGCTAGTTTAGGGTAAGAGCTGCTTGCCTGTGGCCTCGCAAAATCAGACCTTCCGTTAGTCATTTGCCATGTGGCTGCACATAGGTTCTATTTTTAATTTATATAGCATCAAAAAACACCGCACAGGAGTCCTCGGCAGTTATTGCTGCTGTGGTTGCCGTTAATACAAGGAGTCGCTTTCATGGTTGGGCAGGATAGAACGCCACAATATAAAGAAAACAGTCTTTCGTTGGTCGGTGCCGTTGCATTAGGCACCGGCGTGATGATTGGGGCCGGTATTTTTGCGCTAACCGGCCAAATGGCCGAAATGACTGGTCGGCTATTTCCTCTAGCCTTTCTGGCCGCTGCCGTCATTGTCTCTTTCAGCGCTTATTCTTACGTTAAAATGTCCAATACCTTCCCATCAGCAGGTGGGATTGGCATGTATTTACAGAAAGCGTATGGCCCGACGCTTCCCACCGCCTTTCATGCCCTCCTGATGTATTTTTCCATGGTGATCGCACAGAGTTTTTTGGCGAGAACGTTTGGTTCCTACACGCTTGAGTTGTTTGACCTGGGGGATCGTTCACTATTTGTGCCCCTACTCGGGGTTGGTTTACTGCTAATAGCCTTTTTGATCAATTTATCCGCCAACCGCTTGATCGAGACCGTCGCCTCGGTGCTCGGATTTATCAAAATAGGTGGCATTATAGTGTTTGGTATTGTCGGCGTGTTTATTGCCGACTCCATCGAAATGGGTGCTGGCAACGATGCACCTACGCCTACGATAACGGGCTTTTTAGGTGCTACGGCGCTCGGCATACTGGCATTTAAAGGCTTCACGACGATTACCAATAGTGGTTCGGAGCTTAAAGATCCTAAGCGGAATCTTGGCAAAGCTATCACGATCTCGATTGCGCTATGCGTGGTGATCTATGCCCTTGTCGGTTTTGCCGTTGCCAGCAACCTATCTTTGCCTGAAATTATCGAAACCCAAGACTACTCCCTGGCCGCCGCTGCCCGTCCCGCACTGGGTGAAGCGGCAGTTGCGTTTACCGTCATTCTCGCCATGTTGGCAACGGCGGGCGGTATCATCGCCAGCGTCTTTGCCGTTTCACGCATGCTCGCCATGCTGACAGAAATGAAGCTGGTTCCTCACCGCCATTTCCACATGCCCGGCAGTGTACAAAAGCATACACTGGTGTACACCATCGTATTTGGCTTAGTGCTCACCGCTTTTTTTGACCTGAGCCGCATCGCAGCATTAGGCATCATTTTCTACCTGATCATGGATATGGCCATCCACTGGGGTGTGCTTCGTCATCTCAAGGACAGAGTGGGGGCTAATCCTGTTATTCCTAGCATTGCCATACTACTAGATGCTGTCGTGTTAATCGGCTTTTTATGGGTAAAAGCCATCTCGGACCCCATGGTGCTCATCGTTGCTGGCGTAGTAATGGCTACTCTTTTACTCGGCGAATGGATTTTCCTATCCAAACGCGACGCTTCAAACGATAGCGAGCACTCTCACACTCATTAACGTTAATAGCGTTATAGGAGGTACCAAATGGACGTTAGAACCTTTGGTGAATTGATCGATTGGACCCGTCAGTTACACGAGCATCTTGCAGCTTGCCTTGCTCATTGCGCCGATATACACGAAGAAGAGCGCGCTCGCATGTTGCTCAATTACTTAGCTGCACAGGAAGCGGAAATGCAGCGCGTTGTGGCGCGCTTTGAACAGACTGCTGACGCGAAAGCATTAAAAACCTACGTTTATGACTATTTGGAGCATAAACCTATCCGTACGCATCGTACCTGCGATGCGCCCTATTCCACGCTAAGTGTTGACGACATTTGCCGAGAGGTTTTTGATTTCCATGAACAAACGATAAACCTTTATCGAACCCTCGTTGGCAAAGCGGAAATTCCTGAGGCTAAAGAGCTCTTAGATTCCCTTTTAGCACTTGAAGAGCACGAAGCCATGCGCCTTGTTCGCCAAACGGGGAGAATGAACGATGTCTGAAGACCATAACGAGACAAAGGTGAAAGACCCTGTTTGTGGCATGGACGTTGATCCCCATACCTCCCGCCACCGTGCCGATCACGCGGGTAAGACTTGGTACTTCTGCTCAGAAAAGTGTCAGGAAAAGTTTATTGCCAAGCCTGATGCGTATCTTGAGCCAAGCAAACAGTCACAAGCGTCAGTACCCTCGGGGTCTATTTATACTTGCCCGATGCACCCAGAAGTTCGACGAGAAGGCCCAGGCGACTGTCCAATCTGTGGCATGGCGCTGGAACCTGAGACCGTCTCTGCTGACACCGGCCCTTCGGACGAACTCAAGGACATGACCAGGCGTTTCTGGATCGGCCTAGTACTGACCCTCCCCGTGTTTGCCCTAGAAATGGGTGGCCACGTGTTTGGCCTTATGCATTTTATTTCCCAGCAAACCTCTAACTGGATTCAACTGCTGCTGGCAACGCCGGTAGTCGTCTGGGCAGGTTGGCCATTCTTTGTACGCGGATGGCGTTCGCTAGTGCATCGCAGCCTTAATATGTTCACGCTAATCGCGATCGGTACCGGCACCGCGTTGCTCTACAGTTTGCTGGCCACCCTCACACCGGGCATCTTTCCCGACGCCTTCCGTCAAGCCGATGGTTCGGTGGCCGTTTATTTCGAAGCAGCGGCAGTGATTGTCGTTTTAGTTTTACTGGGACAAGTATTAGAGCTACGCGCTCGTGAAAAAACCTCTGGCGCTATTCGTGCTCTGCTCGACTTGGCGCCTGCTACCGCTCGACGCCTTGATGATCAGGGCAATGAGGAAGATATCTCTCTTGACCAGGTTCAGGTAGGGGATCGTCTCCGGGTGCGCCCCGGCGATAAGGTGCCATTAGATGGCGAAGTGATGGAAGGTCGCTCCAACGTTGACGAATCCATGGTTACCGGTGAACCACTAGCGGTGAAAAAGGAAGTCGGCGATGGCGTCATTGGCGGCAGCATCAATGGTCAAGGATCCTTTGTCATGCGCGCTGACAAGGTGGGCCAGGACACGATGCTGTCGCAGATTGTGCAAATGGTCGCCAGCGCCCAGCGCAGCCGCGCACCCATTCAAGGGCTTGCCGACAAAGTCGCCAGCATCTTTGTACCCGTCGTTATTCTCATTGCTGTTGTGGCTTTCATCGCCTGGTCATTGTGGGGCCCTACCCCGCCGATGGCGTTTGGCCTTATTGCGGCGGTTAGTGTTCTGATCATTGCCTGCCCGTGCGCGCTAGGTCTTGCTACCCCCATGTCAATTATGGTCGGTGTAGGGCGCGGTGCCCAGTTAGGCGTGTTGATTCGCGATGCCGAAGCTCTTGAACGTCTAGAGAAGGTCGACACCGTCGTCGTCGACAAAACCGGCACGCTTACCGAAGGCAAACCACGAGTGACCGAGTTGATTCTCACTGAAGGCATTGCTGAATCGGAGCTTTTGCGCTTGGCAGCTAGTCTTGAGCGAGGCAGCGAGCACCCCTTGGCCCATGCAATAGTCGAAAAGGCTAAAGAGGCAGAGGTAAAATTAACAGAAGCGTTGGACTTCGAGGCTCCCAATGGCATGGGCGTTATAGGCCAGATAGATGGCAAGCGTATTGCCCTGGGCAACCGGCTATTGATGGAAAGCGAGGGCGTTAACACCCAGTCTCAAGACACACATGCCGATCAATTGCGCAGCGACGGTGCTACTGTCATCTTTGCGAGCATCGACGGGAATTTAGCTGGGCTGCTCGCCATTGCCGATCCGGTCAAGGAAACCACCGAAGAAGCCATTCGTTCACTCCAGGCTGACGGCATTCGAGTGGTGATGCTGACAGGCGATAATCGCACCTCCGCCAACGCTGTGGCACGTCGGCTAGGCATTGATGAGGTCGAAGCTGAAGTGCTTCCAGAGGATAAAGGCCGAGTGATTCAGCGTCTCCGTGATGAAGGGCGCATTGTTGTCATGGCCGGCGACGGCGTGAACGATGCACCTGCGCTGGCTACAGCGGATGTCGGCATTGCCATGGGAACCGGCACCGATGTGGCGATAGAAAGCGCTGGGGTTACTCTACTGCGAGGAGATCTTACCGGTATTGCCACGGCGCATAAGCTCTCAAAAGCCACCATGCGTAATATTCGCCAAAATCTCTTTTTTGCCTTTGCTTACAACGCGGCAGGCATCCCCATTGCCGCAGGGATTTTGTACCCCTTCACAGGTATGCTGTTATCACCGATTATCGCGGCGGCGGCGATGTCACTCTCTTCAGTGAGCGTGATTGGCAATGCTTTACGACTTAGGATGATTGCTATTAAGTAACAATATCGGCGCTCATGCCTAGCCTATGGAATCAATCTTGAATTTCGGCCTGTTAAGCAGCCTCGTTACGGTGGCCACATCGAGCGGTTGCTGGGCTCTCTTCTCAAAGAGATCCATAACCTGCCTGGGACGACCTTTTCCTCCATTAAAGAGAAAGAGGGGTACGATCCAGAGAAGCACGCGGCCATGACGAAAAGCGAGTTTGAAGAGTGGCTGGTGACGTTGATTTGTAAGGTTTACCACCAGCGTCTTCATTCTGGGATTGGTATGTCACCGATGCGGAAATGGGAAGTCGGTGTGTTTGGCAATGCCGATGTGCAGGGAGTGGGCTTAGCGCCACGGCCTGCTGATAGACTTTCTGTACTGCTCGATTTTTTGCCCAGCTTTCAGCGCACGATCCAGACTTTTGGTGTGACCATCGATGGCATGAACTATTACGATGAGGCGCTCAGGCCATGGATCAATGCCAAAGATCCAGACACGCCGAACAAGAAACGCACCTTTGTGTTTCGGCGTGACCCTCGTGACATTAGCGTCATTTGGTTCAAAGACCCGGAGCTCGGGCAGTATTTTCGTGTGCCCTTTGCCAATCTCGCTCTCCCCTCAATGAGTGTTTGGGAGCATGCCCAGGCCAAAGCACGCCTTCGCCAGGAAGGCAGGAGTTCGGTCAATGAGTCTGAAATTCTACGCGCTATTAGTGAACTGCGAACCCATGTGGAGGAGTCGCAAGCACGTACCAAGCGAAGTCGCCGTCAGGCACAACGACGTAAAGAGCATGAGAAAAAGAGTCGCCCTGCCCGATACGCTATTCCAGCGTTGTACAAGTAAACATGCAGTCCTATGCTTCTTTTGGGGTTACTACATAGGGCAGGGGCAGGCCATGAACAAAAAGAAAATTATGGGCGCACTTTTATTGACGCTGGGTATGACAGGCGATGCCCTCGCAGAGAGTGGCTTCTATGGTGGGGCGAGCATCGGTCAGTCAACCATCGATGCCTGTGGCGGTGTCACCAATTGCGACGACACAGATACCAGCTGGAAAATCTTCGGCGGCTGGGAGTTGAATTCGAACATCGCCTTCGAGGCTGCCTGGGTAGATTTTGGTGAGGTCAGTGGGTCTGTAGACGGTTCGGCAGTTAGCGCCGAAGCGGACGGCTGGACGGTTGCTGCGAAAGGCATTTTGCCGCTCAACGAGCAGTTCGGCGTATTCGGCAAATTTGGCGTGATCATGTGGGATATTAAAGGGGGCGGTGCTGCTGCCGGTATTAACGACGATGGTACCGACCTGATGTATGGCCTTGGCGCTCACTACATGTTCACTGACCAGCTCGGCATTGTGAGCGAGTGGGAGTGGTATGATATTGACAATGATAATGACATTGATCTGTTTTCCATCGGGGCAATGTACAAGTTCTAGGCTGCTCGATCACGTACCCAGCAAGAGGGGGAGTTACCTCCCCCTTCTTTGCTCACCTTAGCTGATGTGCTGCTTATCAACGGATAAAGTGTTACCTGATTGTTTTGACCCGCGAGCGGTATTAGAGAGTGAATCGGCGACTTTATATTTGCTAATGCGGGCGGACATTTCTTCGGCCTGCTCATCAAGCGAGCGACTGGCAGCCGCCACTTCTTCGACAAGCGCGGCATTTTGCTGAGTCACCTCTTCTAGTTGACTCATGGCGCGATTAATCTGCTCAACACCGGCTGATTGCTCGTGGGTCGCTGATGCCATTTCTTCCATCAGGCGGGCCACCTTTTGCACACGCTCCGAAATAGTCGTTAAGGAGTTGTTGGTGGATGTCACTAGCTCCTCACCCTCATTAATAGTGGCGATATTATTTTCAATCAGCTGGCGTATTTGGCTGGCCTCCTCAGCACTGCGACTAGCAAGCTTACGCACTTCGCTAGCGACGACAGCAAATCCTCGACCATGCTCCCCTGCACGTGCGGCCTCTACAGAAGCATTCAGGGCTAATAAATTGGTTTGGAAAGCAATATTATCAATCGCTGCAATAATCGTCGTAATCTGGTCACTAGATGAATGGATGTTTTGCATGGCTTGTTGTGCTTGCTGGGCAATGGCTGCAGCACCTTCCGCTTCCGTAGCCACATCATGCGTCATGCGTTGCGCTTCATGGGCATTGTCAGCCGTTTGGCGCACGGTGGCGGTTATTTCTTCAAGGCTTGACGCTGTCTGTACTAATGACGCCGATTGCTCTTCGGTACGTTGTGCCAAATCCTGATTACCTTGGGCAATTTCACCACTGGCCAATTCTACTGACTGTGCGTTGCGCTTGATCTCTCCAATTAATGCTTCTGTATCTTGTGACGCATCATTGAACGCATGATAAAGCTTAGACAGTTCGTCTGTTCCAGGCACGGTAAGCCGTTGGGTTAAGTCATTGCCTCGTGTAGAGATATTCTTTAACGCCGCGGTTAAAGGACGCGTCAGCGTAAGGACAATCATAGCGGCGGCCGCCACAGCAAACAGTGTGGCTAAGACCGCAATAATCATGAAGCGCCAGAGGGCAAGCTGTGCATCACGTTGCAACGCAGCCGTTGTGGTAATGACTTGTTGCGACACGTTGTCTTCGAGGTTTTTTAGACGGCTGATTTTGACCGTTTGCCACTCAAACCACTCGTTAGGGTCTACGTTATACCCCCCTACATCGTATTGCTGAATAGCAAGCTCTCGTCTCTCAATTAAGCGTTCAATTTCCTGGCCACTCAAAGCGTCCGTAAGCTGGCGTCGTTGATCTGCGCCAGCAAAGGCGCGAAAGCCTGTTAAAAAGGCCGCTTCTTCCCCTATCAGTGTTAAATAGCGATTGAGCATCTCAAACGACATACCATCTGCACCAAATGCTGCAGAGAGGATAGCGCGTTCAATGCCGGCCAAATCCTTGGCGTGTAAAAGGTTGAAATAAGCAGCCAGCTGTCGGCTGATCTCCCCTTCGCGGGTTTGCTGAGCAAGCGATCCAATTAACCCCATGAGCTGCTGGTTGATGACTGTATAGTGGCTCAATGCGGCATTGACCTCGATAGAGAGTTGATCTATTTCTCGGCGTAAGCTGGCTGTTCGCTGCCACTGACGCTCCAGTTGGTCAAGCTGTTCATTAGCCGCTGTACTTAAAACGCCAACCGCCAGGCTTCGACGCTGTTCAATAAATGCCTCCGCTGCAGTATCCGTTTGTGGCCGCTGCTGACTTAATCGTTGACCAAAGGCCTCGCCTCCACTTGCTAAATAACCTGACGACATACCACGCTCAATTTGTATTTGATGTATCAAGTCTCCAGCACTTTGTGCCAGCGCTGTCATGGTTTGGAGCTGTTTTAATTCCCGGACAGTGGCTTGTCTATCAAGCACACCATTGATAGCAAACCATGCTAAGGCAAGTAGAGGGAGGGCGAGCACCAAAGAAAATTTGGCATACATGGGCAGTCTGTTTAATAACGTGTTCATTGCTCAGCTTCCAATCAGCGCATATCAAAAATTAGCTATAATTTGCATGCTAGCAATTTAGCTAGCGATATGCAGCGGTAATTATTCAATACTACTTGCTTAGCCAACCATAGATTTCTCGCCATGCTAATAAACCTGACGAATGTATCAAGACGCTGAACATGACATTTTGCTTCGCTTTCCTCTATCACGCCCTGGCTTTCAGGTAATGATACGACTTAAGTGGAAGGCAAAACCTGCTCTGCGTCATTTTTTCGATGCCATATTTACTGATCCACACAGGGTACGCTTTTGTAAAATCTTGTCTGGCATAGGAAAAATGCTATCAAACTGGTTAAAAAACCAGTATAAATAAAAATATCTAGTGTCAACCTCCGTACTGACCGTACATACACCAATATTGCCTATAAGCTTGAACGGTTACGATCGTTGATAGAATAAACGCCTTGCCAGATGAAACTCGCGCAATAGAAATAATTCTCATACTCAAATTTAAAGCTCATCACCCCCGCCGTGAACGTGTTGCAATCAGCACACCCTTCACACATAGTGAACATAACCTTATAACTTTTACTAAAGAAAGCATTGTGACAGCCGATAACATCATAATTACCAAGCACGTCGTTGTGGCAGGGATCGCTACCTTTCTCATCCTCAACATAAACTGATGGGCTTTCAATGCGCACTAATTTGCCAATTACTCAGGTTGAGTACTCTTACGCTTCAGATGACCTTTTGATTTCTCGAACAAATTTGAAAGGGGAAATCACTTATGCTAACCCAGCATTTGTTGCAGTCAGCGGTTTTGAGCTTGAGGAGCTGCTGGGGGCCAATCACAACCTCGTCCGTCATCCTGATATGCCTCCAGCGGCTTTTAAAGATTTTTGGGAGACCATCCAACAGGGGAAACCTTGGTCAGGCCTAGTCAAAAACCGACGTAAAAATGGCGACCATTATTGGGTGCGCGCCAATGCAATGGCTATCCAAGAAAACGGTCACATTGTGGGTTATGCTTCTCTACGTACTAAGCCATCTGCTGCAGAAGTACAGCATGCGGAAAAGATTTACCGCGTCTGGAGTAACGGCAAGGGTAAAAATTTCACCCTGCATCGTGGTCAAATCCGTCGACGCCATCCTTTAGCATTTTTGGGCCGCTGCAAGTGGGGATCGGCTACGCTGCAAACTCGCCTTTTAGCTTTTGTTGCTAGTTTTTCGATTGGTTGGCTAACCCTTACAAACTGGACACTCTCTCATGACCTCTTTCAACTTGGGCTAGGCGTTTTGCTATTCGTTGTGGTTGCAGCACTGGGCCTAGGCTTGTGGAATAGAGTGCGCCGGATGGTTGAAACCTCACGTGAGTTTGTACTTCAAGTAGCAGCTGGCAATCTAGCAGCCGACGTTCCACCTCACCAAAATGATGACGTTGATCGGCTTGTCGATGCACTGGTCACTATGAGAAAAGGCCTCAGTGCCATCGTCAGCGATGTAAATGACGGTATCAGCAAAGTAAACCCATCTGTCGCTAGTATTCGGCAAAGTAACGAGTCTATTGCCGAGCGTAGCGATAACCTAGCCTCTTCAGTTCAAGAAACCGCAGCCAGTACTGAGCAGTTGACGGCCACTGTTAAGCAAAATGCCGAAAATGCACAACAAGCAAGCCACCTTGCAATGTCCAATATGCAGGAGGTACAGAACGCAGGCGAAAGCATGTCACAGGTAGTTCAACGCATGCGAGCCATTACCGCAAGCGCTAAACATATGGCCGATACTGTCTCTTTAATCGACTCTATAGCATTCCAAACGAATATTTTAGCCCTAAATGCGTCCGTAGAAGCAGCACGTGCAGGCATTCATGGTAAAGGGTTTGCCGTCGTTGCCAGCGAAGTACGTAGGCTTGCGAATCGTTCCTCAGAAGCCGCCAAAGAGATTCACCACTTAATCAGTACTTCTAATAGTGAAATTGCAGCAGGTGCCAATTTAGTGCAAACAACCGAGCTGGTCATCACACGTGTCATGGAAGCCAGCCAGCGGGTGACCGATATTATGAGTGAAATCAGCTCCGCCTCTTTAGAGCAAAGCAGCGGTATTTCACAAATAGGCAGCGCTATCAATGTAATGGAGCAAGGCGTTCAGCATACAGCCGATCAACTTCAGTCTACGAATACGTCAACTCAAAGGCTGGAACAAGAGGCCCATCAGCTATTGAATGCAATTCGCGCATTCCGCACCGCTCCTAGCGGCACTGAATTGACCCTTGAAATTTCAGCAGCCACTGAAAGAAACGTCGGCCTAACGCGCAAATCGTTTACGTTGCCATCCTCGATATCTATTACATCGAAGGGAGCTATGTAATGAAAATGTGTGTCCCCCCTATACCTCGTAACGAACCAGAACGCTTGAAAGCATTATGGCGTTATACCATGAACGACCGGCGTAAAGATGCGCTTCTAGAACGCATTACGTCGATGGTCGCGAAGCTTTACGATGTTCCTTATGCGCTAGTGAGTTTTGTAGACGACGAATGCCAGTGGTTCAAAAGCCACCATGGATTAACAATAAAAGAAACGCCCCGTGATATCTCTTTTTGTGCACACGCCTTGTGTGCAGAAGGAATATTCGAAATACCGGATGCTAATCAAGACGCCCGCTTTCTCGATAACCCCTTGGTGACGGGCCCTCCTCACATTCGTTACTACCTCGGTGCACCGCTGGTTTCGAGGGAAGGTTATAGCCTAGGCACGCTATGTATCTTAGATACGAAAATAAGAGCTTTCAGCGAAGCACAGCGAACACATCTAGCAACGCTGGCAGACCTAGTGGTAGAGCGCCTTGAGCTTCATCGATTGCATTGCCAAGAGCGCGTTGTAACCACATCGGGTCTTGGGCTTTGGGAATTAGATACCTCCTCAGGTACCACGTGGTGGAATGACGTCGTGTACACACTTTATGGTGTGAGCGCTGACTACCCTCATGATAAATCAAACGCTATTAGTGTTTACATGGCTGACGATCAACACCGGCTGGAAGCCGCTTTGACACAGGCTGCCGAGCAGCGGGTGCCCTTTGATCTTGAGTTACGCCTCGTGCACAAAGATAAAGAATTCCCTACATGGGTTCGCGTAACAGGAGCTCCCGTCTCAGTAGGCAAGGACATCATGCAAATAGCGGGGACCATTCAAGATATTACGCCACTCAAACAAAATGAGCGACGCTTACAACGACAACAGCGGCTTGAAAGACTGGTAAATCATTTACAGACGTCCTTTATTGCTGAACATGACTTATCCCAAGCTTTTTCCGATACCTTGGCTGAACTGGTGTCGCTAACGGAGAGTGACTCAGGCTTTATCGGTGAAGTCTTCTATGATGAAGAAAATGCACCTTTTCTAAAAACCCATGCCATTACAGATATCAGTTGGGATCAAGCTTCACGCAGACTGTTTGAAAAAGCTTCTCAAGGGGGAGTTGTATTTAGTAAACAAACGTCTCTTTTTGGATACGTATTAAAAACGGGCAAAATGTTAATTGCTAATACGCCTGACCAAGATCCACGGCGGGGCGGGCTGCCTCACGGTCACCCTCCTCTCAGTGCATTTGTTGGCATTCCAATCACCGATAATGGCAAGCTGATCGCAATGATTGGATTGGCAAACCGTCCTGGCGGATATCAGGAAGACCTTATAGATGAACTTTCTCCATTTTTACGCAACCTTGGCCAATTAATTAGTTCGTTACGTTTGCGTATTCAACATGAAGAGGCACATAAAAGACTCGAGCTGTCGGCAAGGATTTTTTCTGATAGCCAAAATGCCATTATGATCACGGATCAAGACAACCGAATCGTTGATGTGAATCGCGCCTTTGAGATTATGACTGGGTATACCCTCAGCGATGTTGTAAACCGTCAGCCCAATTTTCTCTCTTCAGGTTGTCATACCCAAGCGTTTTATAAAGACATGTGGCAATCATTGTTAAACGATGGTAGTTGGCGTGGTGAGCTTATTAACCGCCGCAAAGATGGAGAACTACTTTATGAGGCATTATCTCTTTCGTTGATCCATAACGCCCAGGGAGATGTCACCCATCACGTGGCTATTTTTTCGGACACGACGCGGCTTAAGAAGCATGCTGAAGAGCTGCACCTTGCGAGCCATTTTGACAGCCTGACTTCTTTACCTAACCGACATCAAATGCTTAACCAAGTACGTGAAGCTATCGCACACGTCCATGACGGAAACACACTAGCCATTGGTGTTTTAGACCTTGATGGCTTCGAAAAAATCAATAAACAGTTTGGCCATAAAACTGCCGACAATATTTTAATATCTGTTGCTAAACAATTACGAGACCGTGTGGGCCCCCAAGGAATCGTGGCACGAATAGGCGGCGATGAATTTGCTTTGCTACTTCCCGATATGAATGCTAAGCCAGATCAGTTGAGTACAATCATTAAAAGCTTTGTAGTTGAGCATCCGAATGAGCTTGATTCACCTGCCATATCAGTAAATGTAAGCTTAGGGATTACATTATTTCCACTTGATAATGCTGATTCAGATACGCTATTACGCCACGCAGATCAAGCCATGTATCAAGCCAAACTCCAGGGAGGAAACACGTTTGCCTTCTTTGATCCTGGCCATGAAAAAAAGTTAAAAGCACAACAAACAATGAGGGATGATATTTCTCAAGCCCTTCAAAAAGGTCAATTTGAACTATACTTCCAACCACAAATTGACGCAGCCTCTCTTAAATTGCTGGGCGTAGAGGCACTTATTCGCTTGAACCATCCACAGCGTGGTTTAGTGATGCCAGATCAATTCTTGCCTATCATCAGTGGTACTGATACTGAGTTGTCATTAGATGCCTGGGTTATGGAAACAGCTCTAGCGCAGCTGTCAGCATGGCAAAAAGAGGGCTTCAGCATTAGCGTTAGCGTTAATCTAACTCCTCAGTCACTTGTGCATAAACAGTTCATTGACATGCTGCGGGACACGTTATCCAGGCACCATGACGTACCACCAAATTTCATCTGTATTGAAGTTTTAGAGTCAGCGGCACTGGATGATTTATCCAGCGGGACCAAAATATTAAACTTATGCCGTGAGATGGGCTGCAAAGTCGCCCTTGACGACTTTGGTACAGGTTACTCATCATTAAGTTACCTTCGTAACTTGCCGATAGATTTAGTTAAAATCGACAAGTCCTTTGTGATGGGAATGCTCAAGCGCTCAGAGGACCTGACGATTGTCGAAAGCATTACCTATTTAGCCAAACGCTTTCACAAGCAAGTCGTAGCAGAGGGCGCTGAGAGCGACGCACACATTGAAACATTACAGCGAATCGGTTGTAACATTATCCAAGGCTATGGGGTGGCCAAGCCTATGCCTGCAAGCCAGCTCATATCTTGGGCAACATGTGAGCAATCTGGGAAAAGTCAGTAAAAAACAAATAACATAATTATACAAAAATCATACAAAAAAGCTGCCGAGTAAAATAAAAATTAACCTTAGGATATGCATTTTATTATCCTGCTAACATGTTTCTTTAGTCATCAACTACCTGATGTCAGGGAATATATGATCGCCCTGTAGGCATTCACCAAGCACATGATTTTCAGAATTTAAGAGTGATCACAAAAGGAATTGATATGCACAGCCACTGCTCAGATCACTTATGTAATGGCGATAAATCGGCCTATTCGCTTTCAAAACGGTGGCTTTCGAGGGTCTGTATCGCCCAATTGGATTCGGTGTCCACTTATGAACCATAGATCGACTCTTAGTTCAGGCGCCTATGAGGAACGTCGGCTTCAGGCGCTTGCAGATTACCAGATTCTCGATACGCAGAAAGACGACGCATTTGATGAAATTGTCGAGGCGGTCTCATTGATTTGCGACACTCCCATTGCGGTCGTCAATTTTATCGACCGTGATCGGCAGTGGTTTAAATCCGAAAAAGGGCTAGGTGTTCAAGAAACACCTCGCGATATCTCGATTTGTGCTCATGCTCTGCTGCAGCCAGGCGTTTTTGTTGTGCCGGATACTACGCAAGACACCCGTTTTGCTGATAATCCCTTGGTCACAGGAAAGCCTCACCTACGCTTTTATGCGGGTGCACTACTTAAAAGCCGAGATGGTTATCCGCTGGGAACGCTATGTGCACTTGATTATGAACCTCGCGAGCTGACAAAGCGCCAACGTTTTGCTCTCCAGGCATTGGCCAACCAGGTCATGGCCCATATGGAGTTGATGCGCAGCCACCGTATACAGGAAGCGCTGATTCGTGAATTAAGTACCTATAAAAAAGTAATCCGGTATTCGCTGCCGTAACCTGACAGTACCTTATGGACATGGTCTTTCAAGGACGAGAAGCTTTCGTAAGCCGTCAACGGCAGCCACTCATACTTGACCTTGCGCCAAAGAATCTCGATCAGGTTCAGTTCTGGCGAATACGGCGAGAGATAGACGACATGTACACGCTGATTCAGCCAATCTAGTCGCTTGCGCTGGAAATGAGCCGAGCGATGGACACTGGCATTGTCCAGCACCACGATGGCAAAGGCGTCCGGCGGCTTCTGGGCAACCAGGCGGTCGAAGGCGTCGATGACCACCTCGGTGTGATGGTTGCTATCGTCGAGTGGTAGATCAGCTTGCCCTGACGGCTCAGGAAGCCCAGTACGTTCAGACGCTGACTATGCGAGTAGGCCGGCATTTCCCGGGGGTGGCCGATAGGGCTCCAGGCGTAAGGTAAGGCGGAGGACTGGGCAAAGCCTGATTCATCGAAATAGTACAGCTCCGTCTCGCCCCGATCTTCCCAACGCTGAAGCTCAGCCAGCAGGCCTTGAGTATGGCGGAACTCAGTTTCGTCGCGCCGTCCTTTCAGGGAGCGCCGGGTACGCTTAAAGCTATAGCCCAGATTTTTTTAATGCTCGCTTGAGGGTCATGGTACAGGCGCATTTACCGGTTTCCAGTTGGAACCTTGCCTGGACGGCCTTCAACTGATGAGGTTCCTCTTGGATGAGTTCAAGTAACCGTACCCGCTCCGAATCACTGTAGATAGCGGGCCGACCGGTGCGCGGCTTGTCCCGGAGCCCTTCGAGGCCCTGTGCCTCCCAGGCATCGAACCAGAGCGAAACCGTTTCCCGGGTGACGGACAGAATCTTGCAGATCTGGTCAATGGTATGGCCTTGATGGCTCAGCACGATGGCATGAGCCCGACGACGCAGGGCCGGTTTCTCTCCATAGGTGTAGGTTGCCATTAATGCCTGATGGTCAGCATCGGATAGGGGCGGCACAAAGCGGAAGGCCATGCTTATCGTCCTGGCTAAACGGGTCAGGATAAGCATAGCGGAAAATATGTGTTCGAGTACTTACAAACCACACGTCAAGAATTAGAGCTATTATCCTCCACCGACTCATTAACAGGCTTGCTAAATCGCCGTGCTTTTGATGAACGCTTTCAACAAGAAATAGCTATGATTCAGCGTGGAGGCCCTTCTGGATCACTAATGCTGATTGACCTAGATAACTTCAAAAATATTAATGATACGTACGGACATCAGGGAGGCGATAACGTCATAGTATGCTTTATCGAGCTTTGCCGTCGGGTATTTCGTCAGTACGATGTGATTAGCCGGTGGGGCGGTGATGAATTTATGGTCATGCTGCCACGAACCAGCCCATCAGACGCTACCCATGTTGCAAGCCGTCTGCATCAGCAACTTGCTGAAACGCCTATGATCATGAACAATGGCACCTCACTTTATTGTACGGTTAGCATTGGTATTTGTGCGGTTACCAGCACTTGTACGATGGATACATGTTTATCGATGACCGATGCTTTACTTTACCAAGTCAAAGAATCGGGCCGTAACAGCACTGCGGTTCAAGCAGAAACATAAGGTAAGAGACTTGAAAGATTCTACTTTTAGCTTTCTGGAGGCCATTATAGCTATATAAGCTAAATGGCATTTTCAGCCACAATCAAAAAGAATCGAAGTCATGAATAGGTGCGGTAATCCCCCCATTTTCCTGAATTCATAGAATAACTGCAGCACTTTGGATCATACGGTAGAGGCAGGAGGGCCAGCAGCGGTACCCTCTCCGCCTTACCGACCAAAGTGAAGCA
>Ga0209121_10002702_pt1 | contig 17731 bp, 12 predicted proteins | sample Cruoilmetagenom3_FD_187292 | JGI IMG/M metagenome (GOLD analysis project Ga0209121, IMG submission 187292) | Oil polluted marine microbial communities from Coal Oil Point, Santa Barbara, California, USA - Sample 3 (SPAdes) (version 2) | ecosystem: Environmental > Aquatic > Marine > Oil seeps ... | reverse complement strand
TCGGTTTCGGATGTGGCTTTTGCGGTTCAGGCCGGCAGCCTTGATCTGCCCGCGGGTAGCATCGAGACTGAAGGTGAAACCCTGCTGATCAGGGTTGCTGAAGAACGCCGCGACATTGCCAGCCTCGGGAATCTTGTTCTGCGCTCGTCACCATCTGGCGGGCAGGTTTCCCTTCGCCAGATCGCCGATATTTCCGAGCGCTTTGCGCTTGATGACAACAATATTACCTTTAACGGCGCACCGGCGGCTGTATTGGACATCACCAAAACCCCCGCCGAAGACGCGCTCGATGTTATCGACAGAATCAGCACCTTTCTGGAGGCCGAGCGCGCACAGGCGCCGCCCGGCGTGGTGATGGAGATCACCACCGATGGTGCGTCGATTGTCCGCGATCGGCTGACTTTGGTGGTCGTCAATGGCTTGCAGGGTCTGGCGCTGGTTTTCCTTGTCCTCTGGCTGTTCTTCGGGCTCCGATTTTCTTTCTGGGTTGCGATGGGGCTTCCGGTTTCCTTTATGGGGGGCATCGCGCTGATGTCACTGGTGGGCTATTCGCTCAACCTGATGACAACGCTGGGCTTGCTGATTGTCATCGGGCTTTTGATGGATGATGCGATTGTGATCGCGGAAAACATCGCCAGACGGCGCGAAAAGGGCGAAAGCCCGATGGAGGCGGCGGTAAACGGCGCTGGGCAGGTTTTTCCGAATGTGCTGGCGTCCTTTGGCACCACAGCCATGATTTTTGGCTCCCTGGCGTTTTTGCAGGGCAATCTTGGCGCGGTGCTGCGTGTGGTGCCGGTGGTTATGCTGTTTGTGCTGATGATCTCTCTGATCGAGGCATTTTTGATTTTGCCGCATCACCTGATTCACGCTTTGGAGAAACCACGCAAAGCGGGCGGTATCGGCTACGCGGTTGAAAGAACGATGGTTTTTTTGACCGAGCGCGTTGTGGGTCCCGCCGTCGATGTGGCGATCCGGTTTCGCTATTTTACAGTCGGGCTCAGCATTGCGGTGCTGCTGGTGGCGGTGTCGATGCTGGCCGGTGGTTACATCAAATTTGTCGCCTTCCCGGAGCTGGACGGAGACACTATTGTGGCCCGCGTATTGTTGCCGCAAGGAACCCCCCTTTCCCGCACGGAGGCAGTGGTCGAGCGGCTGGAAAACGGGCTGCTTGTCGTGAATACGGAAATGCCGCAACCCGAGGGCGAGGATTTGATCAGGAACGTGACCGTATCGTACGGCGTCAACCGGGATGCCTTCGAGAGCGGGGCCAATGTGGTGACGGTCAGCGTTGACCTGATGCCTTCCTCGCAGCGCAATGTTCGCCCTGATGCTATCATGGCCTTGTGGCGAGAGACCGTCGGCCCCGTGCCGGATGTGATCTCATTGAAATTTGCCGAGGCCACAATTGGCCCGGCAGGGATCGCCATTGATATGCGCCTGCGCGGTGATGATTTGGAAACCCTGAAAGAAGCCTCGCTCGAGTTGCATGACTGGCTTTGGCGCTATGATGGGGTGACCTCGATTCTGGATGACCTGCGGCCGGGGAAACGCGAATTGCAGATCACGCTGAAGGAGGCTGCGGGGCCCATGGGGGTGACGGCGGCGCTGATTGCCGAGCGACTCCGCTCGGCCTATTTCGGGACCACCGTCAGCGAAATGCTGGTCAACGGACAACTTCTGCAAGTTAGTGCGCAATTTGCAGATGACGGGCAGGGCAGCCTCAGCCAGTTTGACGACTTCAATATCACCCGCCCCGATGGCAGCTTTGTGCCGCTTTTGGTGGTCGCCAGCATCGATTACGGCCGTGGTTACAACCGGATCAATCGGGAAAACGGACGCCGCACCCTCACCGTGCAAGGCACCATAGATACCCGCATTGCCAATGCAAGCGCCATTGTCAGCGATACTTTGGCCAATTTTATTCCCGGTTTCGAAGAACGCTACCCCGATATCTTGGTTGATGTCGAGGGCCAGCGGGCTGAAGCTTTGACCACACAAAAGTCGATGGTCAAAGGCTTTGGCATCGGCCTGATCGGGGTGTTTTTGCTGCTGAGCTTCCTGTTCCGCTCCTATATTGAACCCTTGGTTGTGATGTTGATTATTCCGCTGTCTTTCATCGGGGCTATTTTTGGGCATATGGCCATGGGGCTTGATTTTTCGATGCCGTCGATGCTCGGGTTTGTGGCGCTGGCGGGTGTTGTGGTGAATAACTCCATCCTGCTGGTGGCGTTTGTGAAAAACGAACACGGTGCCAGCGCCACCGTGGCCGAGGCTGCGGCCAAAGCGGCGCGTGCGCGATTTAGGGCCATATTCCTGACCTCGCTCACCACCATTGCCGGGTTGTTGCCGATTTTAACAGAGACCAGCCTGCAAGCCCAAATCCTGATTCCGCTGGTAGCAAGCCTGGTTTTCGGGCTTTCGGCCTCCAGCTTGATCACCTTGTTTGTCTTGCCTTCGTTTTATTCGATCCTTGATGATTTTGGGCTAAGCACTTTGGCCCGTGAGCGGCGGGAAGCCGAGAAAGCGGCAGTGCCAGCGGTTCAAGTGTAAGCCGCCAGAGCCAGCGGCGCATTTTTGCCAAAGGCAAAAATGGAGCTGCGGCGCCATGGCCTCGCTTCGCTCGGTGTTCGCGCAAAGCTTAAAATCGGGCGCTTTTGGGCTAGACAGCGCAACCGAAAGCAGGGTTAAAAGGAGGCCTGTTTTCTGGAGGCTGAAATGGCTAGCAAAATCCCTGCAACTGTAATTACCGGCTTTCTCGGCGTCGGGAAAACCACGATGATCCAGCACCTGCTCGCCAATGCCAATGGCAAGCGGCTGGCGCTGATTATCAACGAATTCGGTGATCTCGGCGTAGATGGAGATATCGTGAAAGGCTGCGGGATTGAGGGGTGCGAGGATGACGACGTTCTGGAACTCTCCAACGGCTGCATTTGCTGCACGGTGGCCGAAGATTTTGTTCCGGCGATGGAAAAGTTGCTGGATCGGGCCGACCCACCCGACCATATCGTGATCGAAACCTCGGGGCTGGCCTTGCCGCAACCCTTGGTGCGCGCCTTTAATTGGCCCGAAATTCGTAACCGCGTCACGGTTGATGGCGTGGTTACCGTGGTCGATAGCGATGCCGTGCAGGCCGGGCGCTTTGCCCATAATGAGGCCGCGATTGACGCGCAGCGCGCAGGGGATGACATGCTCGACCATGAAACCCCGCTCTCGGAGCTGTTTGAAGACCAGCTCGCCTGCGCGGATATGATCGTGCTGAACAAAACAGACCTGCTGACGCAGGAGGAAACAACAGCGCTGGAAGCCAGACTTTCAGACGGAACCCGCAAGGGTGTGCATTTTGTGAAAGCCGAGATGGGCGCTGTCAGCCCGGCTACGCTGCTCGGCCTCGGGGTTGGGGCTGAGGGCGATATGGCCGCGCGCCATGCGCACCATCATCACCACGATGACGACCATGATCATGACCACCACCACGATCACGACCATGATGACTTCGAGAGCTTTCAGGTGACTTTGCCCGTGGTCGAGGACGCAGAGGCGTTTGCCGGGCGGGTAAAACAGGTGATTATCAACCACGATATCCTCCGGCTCAAAGGCTTTGCCCAAGTGGGCAGTAAGCCAATGCGGCTGGTTGTTCAGGCCGTCGGCCCTCGTGTTGACAGCTATTTCGACCGGCCATTGCTGGAAGCCGAAAAAGGGAAAACCTCACTGGTTGTGATCGGGCAGGCAGGGCTGGACCAAGCGGCGATTGAAAAGGCGCTGGCGGGGTGATTTTTATTGCGGCAGAGGACCCTCTTGCGCCGCAATCCCGTGCGCTGATCGACGAAAGCGAAGTCTTTATCCGCACCGTCTTCCGGCCAGAGGCTTGCTATACCTATTCACCGGAAGAGCTGGCAAATCCACAATCCACCTTCTTTGTGGCGCGCGAGGCTGACCAGCCATTGGGCTGCGTGGCGCTGGTCGATATGCAGGACTATGCCGAGATCAAACGATTGTTTGTGCCAGATCAATGCCGGGGCAAGGGCGTAGCACGCGCTTTGATGGAAGCGCTTGAGGCCCATGCCGCTGCGAGCGGGCATCACCTGATCAGGCTTGAAACAGGTGAAGAACTGGCCGCAGCTGTTATATTGTATCGGCGGATGGGATATACCGAATGCGCGCCGTTCGGGGCCTACGGAAGCGGCGAAAAAAGTCTGTTTATGGAAAAAAGGCTGGATTAATGCATCTGCTGCAAGCACAGGCTGGGGAAATCACCGACGGCTCCGAGCCGGTGGACCTCGGGCAATCGCCTGCCGAAGTGATCGTGATCAGCGCCGCCGATACCGAGATCGCTGCACTTTCAGCGGCTTATGGTGAAATGTCAGGCGGGCCCGCCAGCCTGAGGCTCGCTAATCTTAGCCATCTTTCGCATCCGTTTACCATTGATAAATACCTCGATGACACGGCTACCAAAGCGCGTTTGGTGGTCGTCCGCGCGCTGGGCGGCGCGGCTTATTGGCCTTACGGGGTTGAACAGTTTTCAATCCGCCTGCGGGCAGCGGGCGTGGCACTGGCAGTGCTGCCGGGGGATGATAAGCCCGATGCGGAGCTGCGGAATATCTCAACGGTATCGGATGAAGACTATGATGCGCTCTGGGCCTACCTTGTGGAAGGCGGGCCGGAGAACAACACCAATTTTCTGCGCCACGCGCGGCACATGCTGGAAGGCGGCGAAGCCCCGCTCGCGGCCAAAACCCTGCTCCGCGCGGGCGTCTATGCCCCAGGGGTTGCCGAGGCCTCGGTGGAAGACCTCCGGCAATCTTTGTGGCAAGACGGCCAGCCGGTTGTGGCGCTGGTGTTCTACCGCGCGCTGGTGCAGGGCGCGGGGCTGCACCCCGTAAACCGGTTGATCCGTGCGCTGGCGCGGCAGGGGTTAAACCCGCTGCCGATCTTTGTCGCCTCGCTCAAAGACCCGCTTTCAGCCGCCACTCTGGCGCAGATATTCGAGCAGGCCCCGCCGAATATTGTGCTCAACGGCACCAGCTTTGCGGTTTCCTCACCGCAATCCGGCGCTTCTGAAAACCCGCCAACCCCGCTGGATGCCCCCGGCGTGCCGGTGTTCCAGATCGTGTTTGCTGCGGGAACCGAGGCAGCATGGGAAGACAGCACCGCTGGTTTTTCGGCCCGTGATATCGCCATGAATGTCAGCCTGCCCGAGATCGACGGGCGGGTGCTGACCCGCGCCGTCAGTTTCAAGGGCGAAGCCTATTTTGACGAGGCCACCGAATGCCTTATCACCGCTTACCGCGCCCATGGTGAGCGTATCCAGTTTGTCGCCGAACTGGCGGCGAACTGGGCTAAACTTGGAGCTACCCCGGAAGCTGACCGCAAGGTGGCGCTGGTGCTTGCGAACTACCCCAATAAAGATGGCCGCTTGGCCAATGGTGTGGGGCTCGATACCCCCGCCGCCACGGTCGGCGTTCTGCACGCGCTGGAAAGCGCCGGATACCGCACCCGCAACTTGCCCACCGATAGCGCTGACCTGATGGCGCAAATCCTCAAAGGTCCGACCAACTGGCTGACCGACCGCGCCAGCCGCGAGGGCGGCGAGCGCCTTTCCATGGCCGATTACCAGATCGACTATGGCCAACTCCCTACTGATACCCGCCGCCGCATCGAGGAACGCTGGGGCAAACCCGAGGCGGACCCGTTCTTTACCGAAGGCGAAGTTGATTGCGGATATTTCAGCCTGTCGATCCTGAGCTTTGGCAATGTGGTTGTCGGCGTTCAGCCCGCGCGCGGCTATAATATTGACCCGACCGATAGCTACCACTCCCCCGACCTTGTGCCACCGCACAATTACTTTGCGTTCTACTTCTGGCTTCGCCACCAGCACCGCACCAATGCGATTGTGCATATGGGCAAACACGGGAACCTCGAATGGCTGCCGGGCAAAGCCCTTGCGCTTAGCAACGAGTGCTTCCCCGAGGCCGTGCTTGGCCCAACCCCGCATTTCTACCCGTTCATTGTCAACGACCCCGGCGAAGGCACCCAAGCCAAGCGCCGTGCACAAGCCGTGATTATTGACCATCTGACCCCGCCCTTGACCCGCGCCGAAAGTTACGGCCCGATGCGCGACCTTGAGGCGCTGGTTGATGAGTATTACGAGGCCGCAGGGGTGGACCCGCGCCGGACCACGATTCTGCGTGGCGAGATTCTCGACCTTAGCCGTGTGACAAAACTGGACGAGGAGGCCGGGGTTGACTGGGGCGCCGGGGATGACAGCGCGCTGGGTGCCATTGATAGCTATCTGTGTGAGCTGAAAGAAAGCCAGATTCGGGATGGTTTGCACATCTTTGGCCAAGCCCCCGAAGGGCCGCTGGAGCGCGATCTTGTGCAGGCCCTCGTGCGGGTACCGCGCGGGCAGGGCAAGGCGGGTGATGCCTCGCTCATCCGTGCGTTGGCCGCGGATATGATGCTTGGCTTTGACCCGCTCGATTGCGATATGGCCGCCAAGTGGGAAGGTCTGCGCCCCAAAGTGCTGAAAGCCGCCTCTGCTGAGAACTGGCGCATTGCCGGTGATACCGTCGAGCGGCTCGAATGGTTGGCCTCGCGCCTGATCGAGGGGCTGGAACCAGACCCGCAATGGAAACGCACGCGTTTGGTGGTTGAGGAAATCCACGCACGGGTAGTCCCTGCGGTTCGGGCGTGTGGAGAAGCCGAAATCGGTGCGCTCCTCAAAGGGTTATCGGGGCGCTTCATCCCTCCCGGCCCTTCGGGCGCGCCCACGCGCGGGCGGCTTGATGTGCTGCCCACGGGCCGGAACTTCTACTCGCTCGACAGCCGTAGCTTGCCCACGCAAACCGCATGGAAGCTGGGCTGGAAGTCCGCCAGTTTGCTGATAGAGCGGCATTTGCAGGAAAGCGGCGACTGGCCGCGCTCGCTGGTGCTCACCGCATGGGGCACCGCCAATATGCGCACCGGCGGCGATGACATCGCCCAAGCCCTCAGCCTGATCGGAGCCAAGCCGGTATGGGATGACAACAGCCACCGCGTTACCGGCTTTGAAGTGCTACCGCTCAGCACGCTTGGGCGGCCACGGGTCGATGTCACCCTGCGCATTTCCGGTTTCTTCCGTGATGCCTTTCCCGCCCAAATTGACCTGCTCAGTAGCGCCATGCAGGCGGTTATGAAACTGGATGAACCGGAGGCCGAAAACCCGCTGGCCGCGCGCTATAATGCCGAAAAGGGTGCGCTTGGCGAGGCGGCTGGCGCACGCATATTTGGCGCCATGCCGGGAGCTTACGGCGCTGGCCTGCAAGCCTTGATCGACGAGCGCCTCTGGCAAGACAAGGGAGATTTCGCTGAGGCCTACCTCGCTTGGGGCAGCTTTGCCTATGGCAGTGGCGCTGAGGGGAAAGGCGCTCGCAGCGCGCTTGAAACCCGCCTCAAAAACGCTGAAATCGTAGTGCAAAATCAGGATAACCGCGAGCATGATATTCTGGATAGTGATGACTATTACCAGTTTGAGGGCGGCGCGGCAGCGGCCATTGAGGCCCTGCGCGGGCAAGCCCCGACCATCTACCACAACGACCATTCCCGCCCCGAACGGCCCGTGATCCGCACCCTGAACGAAGAGATGAACCGCGTTGTCCGCTCCCGCGCTGTGAACCCGAAATGGATCAACGGCGTCAAGCGCCACGGCTACAAAGGTGCCTTTGAAATGGCCGCCACGCTTGACTATATGTTTGCCTTTGCCGCGACCACCAACGCGGTCTCGAACCACCACTTCGATCTGGTTTACACCGCCTTCATCGAGGATGACGACACCCGCGAATTCATCAAAGAGGCCAACCCTGCCGCGCTGGCCGAGATGGTTGCCCGCTTCGAGGAAGCCATCGAGCGCGGCATGTGGCAACCCCGGAGCAACTCGGCAAAAGCGATGTTGGCGGGGCTCGGGGAGCCATGAGCCACCACCTCCGCTACGCCCACCTCCCGGAGCCCGAACTAGAGCCGCTCTTCCTAGATATCCTCCAGCAAGCTGATTTCATGCGCCAAGCTCTCGACCGCGCCCAAGCGCTTGATTTTCCGAAATGGCGCATCGTTTCGGGCGCGCTCTATAACACGGTCTGGAATCACCTGACGGGGCGGCCTGCCGCCCACGGGATCAAGGATATTGACCTGTTCTACTTTGATGACGACACCAGCTGGGAAGCCGAAGACAAGGTGATCAAAGCCGCGACCGGTTTTCCAGCCGAGCCGCCGGTTGAGGTCCGCAACCAAGCCCGCGTGCACCTTTGGTATGAGCTGCATTTTGGCCGTGCCATCCCGCCGCTCACCAGCGTCGAAGAGGCCATCGACCGCTTCGCTAGTAAAACCCATTGCGTTGGGCTGCGCGTTGAAAACGGCATTTTCAATCTCTACGCGCCCTATGGCCTGAAAGATATCTTTGCCATGCGGGTGCTGCCCAACCCCTTGCAGGATAACAAAGCGACCCATGAAGCCAAGGCGGCGCGGCAGCTTGGCCACTGGCCCGAGCTTGAAATCATCCCGTGGCCAAAAGAATCGAATTCAACATATTGAATATGTAGAATACCCCCCTATATAGCTCCCAACTGCTAATTCTAAGGGACTATAAACCATGCTTGTCATGCCTAAAAAAATGAAAGAGCGCTACTCGCCTCTCTACTTTCTTGCCTCGGTGGGTGCCGGCGGCCTTGTTGTAACCTTCTTCATGTATCTGCTCTTCTGGGTACCGCACCCCGGCAAGCCGGTTCCCGTGTTTGAAGATATCATGGCGCACCTCGCGACCGCTTCACCCGTTGCCAGCGGCATCACCATATTTGCCATGGTGGCCATAGCCTTTTTTGCCTATCTCAATATCCGGCTGCTGGTCTGGAACCTCTCCGAATTTGCGCTGTTCAAAAAAACAGACGCCTTTATCAACCACCAGAAAACCAACGCCCAAACCCAGGTTAAAGCGCAAGCGCTGGCGCTGGCGATGACCATCAACGTGTTGTTTATGATCGGGCTTGTGTTTGTTCCGGGCCTGTGGGGCGTTGTCGAATACCTGTTCCCGCTGGCGATTATCGCTTTCCTTGCCGTTGGCGTTCTGGCGTTCCGCAACCTTGGTCAGTTCCTCAGCCGCGTGCTGGTTGAGGGTGGTTTTGATCGCGCCAACAACAACAGCTTTGCGCAGCTTCTGCCGGCATTTGCCTTCTCGATGATCGGTGTTGGCCTTGCCGCCCCTGCTGCCATGAGTACGATCAAGGTAACCGCCGGCATCAGCCTGATCGCCTCGACCTTCTTTCTGGTGACCTCGGTGATCCTGATGACCATCGCGCTCATCCTTGGCTTTGCTGCCATGATGAAACACGGCGCTGCCAAAGAAACCTCGCCAACCCTGCTGATCGTTATTCCGATCATGACCGTACTTGGCATTCTGGTTGTGCGCCAAGACCATGGCTTGCACACTGTGTTTGACGGCCATACATCCAACAGCGACACATTAATGTTCCTCACCACGCTGATCTCGATCCAGGCTGTATTTGCCCTGCTCGGCATCATGGTGCTGAGCGCGCAGAAATATTTCTCGCACTACGTGACCGGTTCTGACAAATCCGCTGGCTCTTATGCGCTGGTCTGCCCAGGCATCGGGTTTTCGGTACTGTTCCAGTTCTTTATCAATAAAGGCTTGGTCGCCAACGGCATGGTCGATAAATTCTCAGCCGCTTACGTGATCTTAACCGGCTTGGCCATAGTCTCGCAAATGGCAATGGTCTGGCTGCTGTTTAAGCTAAACCACAAGCACTTTGGTGCTGAAGCACGCCAAGCTGTAGTGCTGGCTGAATAAGCCAAATGTAGAAGTAATGAGTTCCGGCAGGGCCTCCCGCCCTGCCGGTTTTTTTATGCCTTTTTCAAAAACTGGGTATTCAACACAATCGTGGCCTTGCCCACGCGGCACTCGACCTGTTCGGGGTTGCCTGTGGTGCGGATGCTTTTAATAACACTGCCCCGCTTCAAGGTCTTGCTCATGCCTTTGACCTTCAGGTCTTTATTAACCATCACAGAGTCGCCATCGACCAGTGGATTGCCGTTGCAGTCGGTTGCTTCCATTCCCACTATCCCTATATGTTAATTCAACACTCTCCTAACCAAAGGCGCGCAGAATGGCAAATATCGACGATACCGAGCGGCACAACAAAAAGATGGCCAAGAAAAAAGCCGCGCGCGATAAAATCATGGCCTCCAAGACCGGAGAAAAAGGGCTGGTGATTGTGCATACCGGCAAGGGGAAGGGTAAAAGCTCGGCGGCATTTGGCATGATCTTCCGCCATATCGCATGGGGCCGCCCTTGTGCCGTGGTGCAGTTCATCAAAGGTGGTATGGAGAGCGGCGAGAAAAAGCTGATCACCGAACAATTCGCTGACATCTGCCCGTTTTTTGCCATGGGCGAGGGTTTTACATGGGAAACGCAGGATAAATCCCGCGATATCGAGATGGCAGAAGCCGCATGGGAAAAAGCCAAGGCGCTTATTCTGGACGAGCGCAACCAGATGGTGCTGCTTGACGAGATCAACATCGCACTGCGTTATGATTACCTCGACATAGCTGAGGTTGTCCGCTTTTTGACCGAAGAAAAACCAGAGATGACCCATGTGGTCCTAACAGGCCGGAATGCCAAGCAAGAACTGCTGGAAATTGCCGACCTAGCCAGCGAGATGGAACTGCTCAAGCACCCGTTTCGCTCGGGGATTAAAGCACAAATTGGCGTGGAATTTTAGCCAACCGGTGGCGGCGCGTCCAGCCTCGCGCTGGCTGAAACGACCCACACGCGCCGCGCAAACCCTTTGCGTCTGTTGCCTGTATCAACCAAACAGCGCGCGCTCTACTTACCCAATTTTCATAAAATTTGCCTAAATTGACCCTCGCCGGACAAAAGCCGCAAGGCTTCGGGAAATTCGCGTCGGGCAACGCAGACCTGCCTCCAGCAGAGGCCATAACGCTCCTAGCGCTTCACTCAAAAAGGAAGTGGCCCGGGGATTGTTGAGTTAACGAGTAAAACCGTTTGGCCCAAGCCAACCGACGCGAACCTCCCCCTTTTCCAGGACATTTTCCCGAATGTCGGAAAGGATAGTCAACCCAGCAAAAAGGTGAAGCCAACAGGCGCCGCCTCCCTTTTTTGTGCCAGCTTCTTCTTTGTACAAATACTCAAACCCGACCTTTGATCGAGGCGCTATATTAACGCCAACTAAAGGTCTCGCTTGGGTTTCCAGCAGGTCTTATGTAGCCGCCCACCCGGCACTTCCCATTTCCACCAGCCTTGACGCCGTGCGTTCAAATTCAAACGCCCCTTCGCCTTGCTCGAATAACTGCTCTGGCTCGGCTTCGGCAGAGCAGATCAATCTGACATGCGCCTCATAGAGTGCATCCACCAAGGTCACAAACCGTTTTGCCGGTCCGGCCTGTTCCCGGCTGAGCCTCGGGATGTCATCCACCAGCAAAACCGCCACCGCTTCGGCGATGGCAAGGTAGTCCGCAGGGCCAAAGGCGGCCTCGCACAGGTCCGCAAAACTTGCCCGCGCCACGCCGTCACAATGCAATGGCAGCGTCACGTTTCTGCCTTGCACGGCAAGCGTCAGCGGCTCACCCTTGCAGACCGCAAAGACCTCCCACGCCGCATCCATATCATGGCGCGCGCGGGCGTTTAGCGGGCTAAAGTAAACCTTGCCACCGGGCAGGCGGTTTTGCCGGTAGTCGGTATCACTGACCAGATGAAACACCTCCAGCCGTTCCTTGATCCGCTCGATGAACGGCACAAAAAGCTGCCGGTTCAGCCCGTCTTTATAAAGATCATCGGGGTGGCGGTTGGAGGTGGCGACAATCACCACGCCGCGCGAAAACAGCTTGTCAAACAAGCGCCCGACGATCATCGCGTCTGTAATGTCGCCGATCTGCAATTCGTCAAAACAAAGCAGGGTGGCTTTTTCAGCAATGGCGGCGGCCACTGGCTCTATCGGGTCTTTCTGGTAAGATTTGCGGGCCGAGGCGATGCCCCCGTGCACCTCCTGCATGAATTCATGAAAATGAACACGGCGTTTTTTGGCCACCGGTGCGCTGTCAAAAAACAGGTCCATCAGCATAGATTTACCGCGCCCGACACCGCCATAAAGGTAGAGCCCCTGAATATCGACCTGCTCGATATTCTCGCGCCCCCAGCCAAAAACCCCGAGGCCAAAGCGGCTGGGCTTGGCGGGGTTATATCCCTCCAGCCGCCGGTGCAGCAATTGTAGTTTCTCGACCGCAAGGCGCTGGGCTGCGTCGTCACGCAACGCGCCGCGGCTGATCAGATCTCGGTATTGAAAGAGGGGGTCTTGGGGCATCTGGACCTTTTTTGGTGATGATAAACGCGCCGGGGCGGGGTGTGTCAAGCGGGGTTTTCCAGCATCTCCAACAGTTGGTTGACCGTGTTCAAATTGCGCGCCGTGCAGGGCACACCGGCGAGCTTTTCAATATTGGCCGCCAGCTTCGAGCGGCCAATTCCATCCGGCGCGTGAAGGTAGATCGCCTTTTCAGCAACGGATAGGGTTTCCCCTTCGGCAAGCAGGCTATCGGCCTTTTCCTGATTAAAGGTGAACGAACCGGTGGGAAACCAAATATGTGCCAGCTTGCCATCCGGCTCATCAAACGGGACCTGTTTTGCAATGTTTAGGAAATCCGCAGCGTGAAACACCATCACTTGCGGCAGGAAGCCCTTGGTGTTCTCGATCATCTCCGCAATTTCAGCGCTTTGCAGCTCCCCCTCGGCAACCACATTGCCACTTTGTATGTAGGTGCGAACCTTCACGGCCCCCAAGCCCTCAAGAATAGAGCAAAGCTCTTTCATCGGCAGCTTGCGATGCCCGCCCACATTAATACCACGCAGTAAAACGACCTGTTGTTCCATATCGCCCTCCGGTCATCACTATAGACTTGTGCGCGAAGCGATACCACAAGAGCTATTCTGGTTGGGCAAAAGAAAACAGCCCGCGCAAAGCACGGGCTGTTCCAATTCAATTTGAAAACCGATTAGTCGCGCAGCCGCGTCATGCTGATGGTTTTCATAACTGTTTTTTCGAAGAAAGGTTCGGACTGGCCTTTGCGGATTTTCCGCATGAAGTACTTCTCGAAACCGATCTTCGCCCAGTGCACCCATTTACCCTCGGATGACCAGTTTTTGTTGCGCGGCGGGTTTTGAGGTTGGGCCAGGAAAGCCAGGCCTTTGTCCCCAAAATCAGCCAGACAGAAAGCGTTCCAGGTTGGCTCGTGGGTCGGGGCTTGTCCGCGCACAACTTGGCCAATGTTGCCCGCAGCCGCAGCCACCATCGATTCGATCATGAAGCCGGTTTTTGGCACGCCCACAGGCACAGCCGTGGCTTCCAGCGGCGCAATCGCGATACACACGCCAACCGCATATACATTCGGATATTTCACGTTGTGCTGGTGCTCATTTACCGTGATGAACCCGCGCGGGTTCACCAAACCATCGATGCCCATGAATGCGGGAATGCCCCGGAAAGCCGGCAGCATCATCGAGAAGTTGAAATCAAGCTCGTGGCTGGCAACCACATCCCCCCCCGTAGCGAGTTCGGAGACAAACATCTTGCCGTCTTCGACCTTGTCGGTTTTGGCGTTGGTGATCCAGTTGATATGCCGGTGGCGCATTTCGCTTTCCATCATACCTTTGGTATCCCCCACGCCGCCAAGGCCGAGATGGCCCACATAGGGCTCTGCCGTCACAAAGGTCATTTTAACCTTGTCGCGGATTTTGCGCTTGCGCAGGTCGGTATCCATGATCATGGCGAATTCATAAGCCGGGCCATAGCAGGAGGCCCCCTGAACCGCGCCAACGACAATCGGGCCGGGGTTCTTGCAGAACTCTTCCCAGTCACCGCTTGCGGTGATCGCGTGGTTCACATCACATACGGATTGGGTAAAGCCGCCATGCGGGCCGAGGCCTTCGATCTCGTCAAAGGCCAGCTCGGGGCCGGTTGCGATGACCACATAGTCATAGCTTACTTCTTTACCGCTTTGCAGGGTGATAACGCTGTTTTCCGGGTCAAACTTGACCACCGGGTCGGCGATGAAGTTAATGCCCTGTTTCTTCAAAATCGGGGCAAGATCAATCGTAATATCCTCTTTCTTGCGCCAGCCAACAGCGGCCCAAGGATTCGAAGGGGTAAACTGGAAATACGGTATATTCGAGATAACGGTGACGTTGTCCTCAGACCGACATTCTTTTTTTATGTCATAAGCAGCGGGTAACCCGCCAATACCGGCCCCGATTACTACGATTTCAGCCATGATTTTCCCTCCCGGAAAGTGTAGAATTTCAGATGGTTCACTATATATTGCATAATCACAATATAATTGCACGAATATTGGAATTTTTTTTACATAATGTAAATGTACATTGAATATTGGGGTACTTTCTGCTTCAAAAACCTTGTATTTATACCTGAAATCCGGCGCCCTTCGCATTGCCCATTGACAACCACCGGTGTTCCGACCCATGTTCCGCGCCCAATTGGATATCGAATTTCTGGAGAATCCTTCATGGCTGTTGTTGTCGTCGAATCCCCTGCCAAGGCAAAAACAATCGAAAAATATCTCGGGCCCGGTTTTACGGTGCTGGCTTCCTTCGGCCACGTGCGAGACCTGCCGCCCAAAGACGGCTCGGTGGATACCGACAATGATTTCGAGATGAAATGGGAAGTGGGCAGCCAGTCGCAAAAGCATGTGCGGGCGATTGTGGATGCCATGAAAGCCGATGATGATGACACGCTCATTCTCGCAACCGACCCCGACCGTGAGGGAGAGGCGATTAGCTGGCACTTGGAGGAAGCGCTCCGCAAGCGTCGGGTGATCAAAAAATCTACCCATGTCGAACGGGTTGTCTTTAACGCAATTACCAAGGCGGCGGTTACCGAAGCCATGAAGAACCCGCGGCAGGTGGATATGCCGCTGGTCGAGGCTTACCTCGCCCGCCGCGCGCTTGATTACCTCGTGGGCTTTAACCTTTCTCCTGTTCTGTGGCGCAAGCTGCCCGGGGCCAAGTCGGCCGGTCGTGTGCAATCTGTCTGCCTGCGGCTGATCGTTGAGCGCGAGATGGAGATCGAGGCGTTCAAGAACAAGGAATACTGGAGCGTCAAAGCCCTGCTGGAAACCCCGCGTGGCCAAAGCTTTGAAGCGCGGCTCACCGTGCTCGGTGGCAAGAAGCTCGAAAAGTTTGACCTGCCGACAGCGGCCTCGGCTGAACTGGCCGTGCAGGCGGTAACCTCGCGCGATTTGAGCGTGCAGAAGGTTGAGGCCAAGCCCGGCACCCGCAATCCTTCCGCCCCGTTTATGACCTCGACTCTGCAACAGGAAGCCAGCCGCAAATTCGGTTTTGGCGCGCGCCAAACCATGAGCACGGCGCAGCGGCTTTATGAGGCCGGTTACATCACCTATATGCGGACCGACGGCATTGATATGGCCCCCGAGGCCGTGATGTCTGCCCGTGAATTTATCAAAAGCAAGTATGGCGAGAACTACATTCCGAGTTCGCCAAGGATGTATAAGAACAAAGCCAAAAACGCCCAGGAAGCCCACGAATGTATCCGCCCCACAGAGATGGACCGCGAGCCCAGCAAGCTGGCGCGGCTAGAGGGCGACCAGCGCAAGCTTTATGACCTGATCTGGAAGCGCACCATCGCCTGCCAGATGGCCGGTGCCAAGCTGGAGCGCACCACGGTGGATGTCGGCTCCGCTGACGGTGACGTGGTTTTGCGCGCCAATGGTCAGGTGATCACATTTGACGGCTTCCTCAAGGTCTATGAAGAAGGCCGCGATGATGTGGAAAAGAATGGCGACGATGCGCGGCTGCCTGCGATCTATGAGGGTGACGCCGCCAAACCCAAGGCCGGAGGTTTCTCGGCGGATTATGCCAAGTTTACCGAAACAGAAACCGTGCTGGACTCGGGTATGCAGCGCCACGAGAAAGCCGTGCTGTCTGACGATGCCAGCACCTACGCTATGCAGCACCACACCCAGCCGCCACCGCGCTATACCGAGGCAACCTTGGTCAAACGCATGGAAGAGCTCGGCATCGGCCGCCCCTCGACCTATGCGTCGGTGATCACCACTATTCAGGACCGCGACTACGTTCGCAAAGAGAAAAACCGCCTGCATCCTGAAGATAAAGGCCGGTTGGTAACGGCCTTCCTCGAGAATTACTTCCGCAAATATGTCGGCTATAACTTCACCGCCGCGCTCGAAGATGACCTCGATAAAGTCAGCGCTGGCAAGGAAGATTACAAAGAACTGCTTGGCCGTTTCTGGACCGACTTCTCGGCAGCCATTGGCGAGACCTCCGAGTTGCGCATCACCGAAGTGCTCGAAAAAATCAATGAATTCCTCGAGCCGCACTTGTTTCCGGTCACGGAAGACGACCCGAATCCGCGCGTGTGTAAGAACTGTGGCAATGGCCGGTTGAGCCTGCGCACCGCGCGCTCCGGCGGGGCTTTCATTGGCTGCTCCAACTACCCTGAATGCCGCTATACCCGCCCGTTGGCGGGTGAGGCTGTCGGAGGGGATATGGCTGGCCTTGATGGCAAAGTATTGGGCCATAACGAAGAAGGCGTAGCTGTGACCATGCGCACAGGCCGTTTTGGCCCCTATGTGCAGCTAGGCGAGCCCACCGAAGAAGAGCCCAAGCCCAAGCGCGCCTCTATCCCCAAAGGGGTGGATCCACAGGTGGTTGAGCTGCCGAAAGCGCTGGAGCTTTTGAGCCTGCCGCGCACCATTGGCGACCACCCCGAAGGGGGTGTGGTAACCGCCGCGATTGGCCCTTATGGCCCCTACATCCTGCACACCAAGCCCGCCGAGGAAAAAGGCAAAAAGCCAACGCGGACCTATGTGAACATCCCAGAGGTTGACGAGATTTTTACCATCGGTATGAACCGCGCGGTGGAAATGATCGCCAGCAAACCTCCGGGCCGTGGCCGCGGGCAGGCCGCCGAGCCGATCAAGGCGCTGGGCGACCACCCCGATGGCGGTGAAATGAACATCATGAAAGGCCGCTACGGCCCCTATATCAAGTGGGAAAAGGTCAACGCCACCATTCCAAAAGGCACCGAGCCCGAGGATGTGACGGTGGATATGGCGATTGAACTGGTGAACGCCAAGGCCGCCACCAAAGGCAAGCGCAAAGCCCCGGCCAAGAAAAAGGCAGCGGCCAAAAAGAAGCCCGCTGCCAAGAAAAAGCCTGCTGCGAAAAAGAAACCCGCAGCGAAAAAAGCTTAGGCCGCCACACCTACCGCCAAGCCGTTCCCGTCGGTCTGGACCGGACGTAATTCCGCGTTTGAAACTTCTTTCAACCGGTTGGCGAAAGCCAGCCGCCAGTCGTGGTCTTCCGGATCCAGCACTTCGGCCAGCATCAGCTCTGGGGTCCAGGCGTCACAGGAGGTCAGGTAGACGGCTTCTCCGTTGAAGTTATTGTTGGCGGTGATGATTGCGGTTTGCATTTCCGGTTTCCTTTTATCTTTCTTGTGTTCTTTGTATATTAGGATATTGTTCTAATAAATTGCTATATGCAGAACAAACTAAGGATGAGTTTTGAAAAACTACCGAAAAGCCGGAACAAATGTTCTGAAAGCGGAGTGGAAATAGAATGGCTGTTAAGCTCGACACGCTAGACCGGAATATTCTCAACGTGCTTCAGGAGGATTCTTCG
>Ga0209121_10002701_pt1 | contig 17734 bp, 16 predicted proteins | sample Cruoilmetagenom3_FD_187292 | JGI IMG/M metagenome (GOLD analysis project Ga0209121, IMG submission 187292) | Oil polluted marine microbial communities from Coal Oil Point, Santa Barbara, California, USA - Sample 3 (SPAdes) (version 2) | ecosystem: Environmental > Aquatic > Marine > Oil seeps ... | reverse complement strand
GGAATGTTTTAAGGGATAAATCTGGAACCTGTGTAGACTTTGCCATACTTTACGCAAGTGTATGCGAGGCAGTAGGTCTTCAGACTACTCTTATTACTATTCCCGGCCATTGTTTTCCGGTGATTACTCTTCCCGGAGGAGGACTTTTACCTGTTGAGTGTACAGCAATAAGTGGAGCTGCGGTAGGGGCTCCTAATATAGAGGCTCTCTCCTTTGATAAAGCAGTAGAGTTTGCCTCTAATGAGCTTTCAAATCTCCAGGTAGGAAGGTATTATACGGTTAATGTGCAGCAGATGCAGCAACAGGGACTGGTAAGTCCAGAACTACCAAGGTTAGAAGGCGACATTCTGGAAAGATGGGGATGGCACTTTCCTCAAGCGCAACAAACTCCTATAGGTATGAGAGGAGAGGAAAGAGGCAGCGGAGAAGCAATAGATACCTCTCCCCAAACTTCTCACCCTGAACAGAAAACAGTCACTACTTCCCAAACTTCTCAAGGTACAGGAAATGGCCTTCAAGGTATACAAATCTTGAGAAGCTCTGCCTGGGGGAACTATCCCATACTGCCCCAACAGCTTGTTCCACCAGCTAACTGGGGTGCCTTTGTTCATCCTACTATCCCTCTCATAAGTTTTAGATATCCTTCAGATTGGGGATTACAACTTATTCAGGATCCTACAGGGTTCTATGGTGGAGCACAGATTACCTCCTCTGATGGACAAGCATCCCTTGTTGTGTATAGCACAACCCTGTTCAAGAGCATAACTTTAGAGGATGCTGCTAATGAGGCTATATCCTTTATGGCAGGCTCTCGGTCGCCTGTGGAGATCATAGTTCAGGATGACCTCTCACAAATTTCACAACCCGAAGTTACAGGAGTTCAAGCCGTTTTCATGGCTTTTCGTTCTGGGACAAAGGTAGGTGCTGTCTTACCTACTGTCTATCATCCTGATTACTACTCTACTATCGTCAACTTTCGTGGAGTTATAGGTCTGGCCTCTAACTTTGACAGGCTGGTTACAGAAGTCTTTCTTAAAGTGTTCGAATCAATGCCTAAACCTGGAGGAGGTGAACCGTCTAAGCCTAAAGATAGGGATAATGATGGTTATCCGGATGATGTGGATGAATATCCTGACGATCCCAGCCGTCACTAAATTTATGCTACTTCAGGGAATGTCCTTAGGTAGCTGTATAAACGATATACACTAATATTTTTCTACTGTTAGGCTTGCTGTCTCCTCCTGATTACTCATACTAATATCATTTTCATAAAAATTTTTTCCCGCTTCTATTATAGTGAAAACAGGATTAGAGGAGCAAAACCAAAGTTAGAGAACAAGAGGGTTTGAACCGATTGACAATGAGAGGAGAACTATTATAATTACCTTAAATAAAGAAAAAGGAGGGTTAAATGAAAAAAAGAGGAGTATTTTTAGCGTTAGCAATGGTTTTTATTTTTGCAGGGTTAGCGTATGCGGATGAGATTTCAGACCAGATAATGACTGGTAAAAAGCTTTACGAGAAAGGAAAATATTCACAGGCAGTTGATGAACTCCAATTTGTTATTGGCCAAATTCAAGCATTGCAAGTGGATGAGCTGAGAAAAGCTGTACCAGAGCCGTTACCTGGCTGGAAAGGAGAAGAAATAGAAGGTTTGAGTGCCTCTATGGGAATGTTTGGAGGAGGGTTATCGGTAAGCCGACACTATTATAAGGAAGATTCTGATGAGGATATAGATGTGGAGATATTAGGTCAATCTCCCCTATTGCAGTCAATGATGATGTTTTTTCAAAACCCCGCTTTTTTAGCTACTGAACCAAACAGTAAAATGGTCAGAGTTAAAGGAGAAAAGGCTATAGAGAAATTTTCTGCTCAGAAAAAGGAGGGTGAACTCTCTCTGATACTAAATGGGAAAACACTTGTCAGAGTAGAAGGCTCAAATATCGCCGATAAAAAGATTCTCTATGATTATATGGAGAAGGTAGACTTTAATATAATTAAAAAAGTAACTGCTGATTAACTAATAGGCAAAAAATGAAAACAGAAGTAAACGATACTCTGCTTACCTTAATTCAAGGAGATATTACCCAGCAGGGAACCGAAGCTATTGTGAACGCTGCTAATTCCTCTCTTTTAGGAGGAGGGGGAGTAGACGGAGCCATTCATCGAGCTGGAGGTCCTCAGATTCTTGAAGAGTGTAAGAAAATTCGGGCAAAGCAAGGAAGTTGCCCTACGGGAGAGGCGGTTATTACCCGTGGAGGAAAATTGAAAGCTAAATATGTTATTCATACAGTTGGTCCCGTATGGTCAGGAGGGGACAGGGAAGAAAATGCACTTCTAAAAAATGCTTATCGCAACAGCCTTATTTTAGCCAAGAGCAAAGGGATTCGCTCTATCTCTTTCCCTTCCATTAGCACTGGAGCCTACCGTTTCCCTATTAACCGAGCCGCCCGTATCGCCCTCTCCACAGTTCAGGAATTTCTAAAAGAAAACGACTTCTTTGAGGAAGTGCGCTTTGTGCTCTTTTCAGCAAACGACCTTAAAGTTTATGAGAATGCTTGGAATGAGATAGAAAAGGGAGAAGACAGATAAGGAAGAGAATGAAGGCATTCACTATAGTGGAGCTTATTATAGTAATAGCTATAATAAGTGTTATCACCGCCATTGCTGTGCCTAACTTCATGTCTGCCAACATTCGAGCCAAAGTAAGCGGAGTAAGGTCAGAGATGGGAAGTATTGCCATTGCTCTGGAGGATTATAAGATAGATAATAAAAGCTATCCATCGCAGCCGGAAGATAGCGGTCTCGGTCCAGATGAGATAGCTGAAGCGGATAAATCTATTAGCGAAACTACTGTCGCTGGTCTGGGCAAATTAATCTATCCTACCACCTCAGATAAGACAGAGGTTTATTTAAGTAGAATTCCCGGGGACCCTTTTAACAAGAAAGGTGAAGAAGATTGGGATGGAGATAGCGAAGCACATAATCATCACTACTCTTACTTTACCAGTGGAGACCAGTGCTGGACATTGGTAAGTTACGGACCGGATAAAGATGGAGACATCACCGATTACGATAGCGCTAAAAACGCTGTAAATAATGGAACTGACCTGTATAACCCAAATAACGGTATATCCTCTGGAGGCGATATTGTCATTATCGGACCGTAACAACTCTACGCTTACGAACGGAATATCCAAGCCATAAATTAAGATGAAAAAGATATCCCAAGGAAGAGGAGAATCGGGCTTTACGTTAGCAGAAGTAATAGTTGCTGCGCTGATTCTCTCTTTTACCATATTTGCTACCTGGAGAGTGATTAGCTTATCTGCAGGTAGTATAACTATGCAAGAGAGGCGACTAAAAGCCTTATGCTTAGCGCGTGCTCATTTAGCAAGAGTGGAGGGGATAGACTTTTCTAAGGCAGTGCCAGAGAATTTCATAGTAAGTCCAGATAAAAAGTATAAGCTGCAAAGTATTGATTATGAGAGTCAAATAGTAGACATTAATGGAAGCGGAAAGATTGATACAGGAGATTTTAAACTTTATTTAAATGATGGCACAGACATTCCATCTTCAACAGGATGGTCATACAATTCTACTAATTTAGAAATTGAAAATATACCCGAAACTTGTGGCGGAAGAGAGGTTTCAGAGATTTCTCTAAAATACAAATATTATCATCTCATCGACGAAGGAGGAACTATCCCTTCATCTAATGGAGAGGGGATAAAAGAAAAAGTAATTAAGTTAACCACCAATGTGGGAGATACAGATGGAGATGGAACAGCGGGCGAAAAAGAGGATATATTGGGATATGATTATACTACCTCTTCCGACCTTTCTCCTTTAAGTTATAATAATTATAATAAGAACGATAGAAAATTAGTATTTGATGATAGCAAAAAAGGGCATTCCGTGTGGATTTATTATCTTCCCAAACGGGACAATAACGATAACCCTACAGAGAATTCTATCGTTGGTGTAGTTGAAGGTCTCTTTTGCGAACCAGATGAGACAACTACCGGTGCCGTTGCCCCTACAAACGAGATAACCTCTATGAAAAAGATTGCAGTGACAGAATTCTGGGAACAAGGTAGAAAAATCAAAAGTGCAAAAGTGGAAACTTTTATAAAAAGATAGATTTATAGATGAATAATAAAGAGAGCGGCATTACGTTAGTAGAGTTTATTATAGTAGCAGGAGTAGTTACTCTTATATTTACCTTAGTTTATCTTCCCTATCGAAGTAGCTATCAATCCTATCACCGCAGTAATATAGAAGTAAACCTGCAACAAAATGCTCACATAGCAATGAAGAAGATAATAAAGGAATTGGGAGCGGGGATGATAGTAATCCCCGAAGACAGTGAGGATGGAAAAGATAGGACTATTAACTACGGCTATATTAAAAGTAGCCCCTATAAAATAGCTATTTATACGTCTGGTTCCCCTCCTGAAAGTAGAGGAGATAGAATTGCTCTTTATGTAGCTTTGCCTGAAGATGATACCACTCCTCAAGACCCCACTTCGGCATCAACGGGGGAAAGACCTCTTCTTTACAAGAGAGGAGGAGATACTTCTTCTTGGGAAGATCCCGCGTCCCTTATTCGAAAAGAGGAAAACCTCAAGATTACTCAATTAAATTTCATTGTGGGCGGAGATAATGAGGGCAAGGTTATCATCACCTTAGAATTAGCTCAAGAGGAGCCTATTTCTCAAAGATGGTATACCTATAAACTTGTTTCGGGAGCGAAATTGGGAGCAAGATGAAAATTTGGAGGATTTAAAGAATGTTTTCGAAAATTGAGAAATTTAAAAAAGATGAGGAGGGAGCAGCTCTCATCTTAACTATACTCATAGCAGGAGTCCTCTTTATTCTCTCCTCTTTCCTCATCAATAAAGTTTTAGTAAATACAAAAATTATTGAGAAAGCAAAAGAGGAAGAGGAAAGTTATGCTCTGGCAAAAGAAGGGATGTTGTATGCTGTAGAGCAATTAAACGCTAGCGATCAATCTACGGATTGGCCGGGTGATTCAAATTGGAAAAATTATCATTTAGATGATGATGAAGACACCGGAGATGAATCGGGATATGATGTCAGTATAAAGGTAGAAAAAGATACACCCTCCGGATATATCACCATTAAATCTACCGATCTTCCCAGAAAATTAGTTACTCTTCAAGGGGTAGCTAACTATAAAAGCCCCTTGGCTAAATATGTGAGATTTATCAATTCAGATACTACTTTTGGAGATACTACTTTTGGAGAAGAAGGAAGCGGAACCTCGATTGAAGGGAGAGCTCCTATTCACATTAATGGTAACCTGATTTTAGGGACAAATACTATAAATTTGTATACTACCTCAGATACAGCTAAGTGGGATAAATTTGAAGTGACAGGAGAAACTCAACCTATTAATGACGCCGCTACCATTACCATTAAAGACCCTACAGGTACAATCTCAAGCAAGACTCTGGACGCCAATAATGATAATAGCGATGGGAAAAACTGTGGTTTTACTGCGAATGCTGCTGGAAACCTTCTTGATTCCCTAAAGTTTGACACAGTATCTGGCCGATATCTAGACTTAGCTCACTTGCCTTCTTGCTATGATTATTCCAGCGGTTCTCCTACTTTCTATTACGGAGGATCCAGATCAATCTTCTGGCCCGAAATAAATGAGAATATATACAGCAGTTTAGTAGAAGACTCTAAGTATTATGTCAGTGTTCCAGGCATCAGCAATACGCCTATTTACAATAAGGGAAGTCAAGAAAATATTGAAGATATTTGGTATCCCGAAGAGAGCGAGTGGGATGAAATGCCAGATGAGACCAATTGGCCGGGATGGGAGGAGACCTATGAAAATAGTGGAATATATTTTTATACGGGAACAGGCACTTTAATAGTTTTGGATGGAAACGGGGAATCGTTAGGAACACCTCTGCAAATAGGAATTGATGATGGATTGGGAGGAGCAACTGCAGGAAACGATACAATAGAAAAGAGCGAATGGCGTGATTATCCCTCTAATGGTCTGATTTACAGTCCAGGCAACATTAGAGTCTCAGGGATGATTGACAATGATACTACCCCCTATAATTTAACTATAGTATCTGGAGGAACTATTTATATTGAAGGCAATATAATAAAGGAAAACGATAACTCCTCTGTGGCTCTATTAGCAAAAGATTGGGTAGTCTTAAATCCAACGCATACCTTCACTGGAGGCTATTTTACAGGGAATTTAGCATGTAAAGTTTCTTCAGGAGAAGAGGAAGATTTTAAATGGAAGCATAAAGATAACCTCCTCGGTGAAGAGGATAATAAAAGGGCGATTTATCAAGTTAAAGGACTTGAGACTTTAATGAGGTTAGATTTTGAGCAAATGATGACTTGTGATACAATTACTCTCGTGAAACTTCTTTTAAATCAGCATTGGCCGTTGAGTATATGGGGTTCAAATAATCCAGAATTTAACATACCTCCCGGGGATGGAGATATCCAATTTGGTGAAGACATTACAACATCAATTAATAACGAAGACACAGACTTTACAAGCAAGATTCCTTTTACTTTTAGATATGTGAAGATTTATCTGGTAGATCAACGAGAAGAGCCTGAAGGGTGGGTATCTCCTTTTCAAGTTGATGCAATAAAGGTTTCTCTCTCCGGTGGAGAAGAAGGCAAAGGTGATGGTACATGGGGGGAGGATGGAAAACCTTTATTAAACACTCTCTGCTTTGCTCAGAGGAAATCATGGGCAGTTATTCCAGGCAATGGGAATACTTACCCTATTGTCATAGGAGGAGCTACAGCCGAAAATAAACAGGAGCAAATTGATAATGACTGGGCGAGTAAATTAACCTATACTTACGACTCCAATTTATCCTCTAATCATCTCCCTCATTCAGTAAATTTAGTTTCTTTAAAAAGAGAATAAGGCTTTTTCAACCCAATTTCAAAATTTAAGGAGAGAGTTCAATGAGTGATTTTGTTCATCTTCATACCCATAGCGATTACAGTCTTTTGGATGGAGCTTGTTCTATTTCTCAGTTGCTCGAGCAGGCCTTCAGGTTTAATATGCCTGCTTTAGCTTTAACCGACCATGGAAACCTTTTCGGAGTAATAGATTTTTATCGAAAAGCAATAAAAGGAGGTATAAAACCTATCATTGGTTGCGAGATGTATGTAGCTCCCTCCTCCCGTTTTGAAAAGAAGAGGGTAGGGAAAGAGATTGTCTCTTATCATCTGACACTTTTAGTTAAGAATAGAGGAGGCTACCAAAACTTGATGGAGCTTGCATCTGCTGGCTTTTTAGAGGGTTTTTACTATAAACCCCGCGTGGATAAAGAGCTTCTTTCCAAGAAAAAGGATGGTTTGATAGCCCTTTCTGGCTGCCTGAAAGGAGAGATTCCCTATTTGTTGGAAAGGGGAGAGATTGATAAAGCAAAGAAAGTCTGCCTTTTTTACCGCGATTTATACAAAGATGATTTCTATTTAGAGATACAAAATCAGGGATTGGAAGAACAGAAGAAAATCAATCCACTCCTTATAGAGCTATCTCAGGAGTTATCCATTCCCCTTGTAGCTACAAATGATGTGCACTATCTTGCTAAAGAAGATGCCAAGGCTCAAGATGTTCTCCTTTGTATTCAGACGGGGAAAACATTGGAGGAGAAAGACCGCCTCCATTTTTCCTCTTCGGAATTCTATTTCCGTTCCCCCGAGGAGATGAAAAGAATCTTTTCTAACTTACCCGAATCCATCTCCAACAGTGCATCTATTGCTGAGAAGTGCAATCTCGAGCTGGAGTTAGGAAAGGTGCTTCTTCCCGTATATACCCCTCCTGCCGGTTATAACCTTGAGGGATATCTAAAAAAACTCTGCGAGGAAAATCTCACCAAGCGCTATCCTAATCCTTCTCCTTTAATAAAAAAGAGACTCAAGTATGAGCTGGAGATAATCTTTAAAGTAGGTTATGCAGGATATTTTCTCATTGTCTGCGATTTTATCCGCTACGCCAAGGAGAATGGTATCCTTGTCGGTCCGGGTAGAGGTTCAGTAGCCGGAAGTCTTGTCGCCTATCTTTTAGGAATAACCAATATAGACCCTCTTGCCCACGGACTCATCTTTGAGAGATTCTTAAATCCTGAAAGAACAGCTATGCCCGATATAGATATTGATATTGAGGATGAGAGAAGAGCTGAAGTAATTGAATATGTAAGAAGAAAGTACGGAAAAGAGAACGTAACTCAAATTATTACCTTTGGAACTATGGCTGCAAGAGCAGCCGTAAGAGACGTAGGTAGAGTATTAGGTATGCCCTACGGTAAGGTGGATAGAATAGCGAAGCTTATCCCCTTTAATAGAGAGCTTAAAATAGCCATTGAGGAAAGTCTGGAATTAAAAGAATTTATAAAAGAAGATGGAAAGATAAAAACTCTTTTTCAGATTGCTCAAAAAATAGAAGGCTTAACCAGACATGCCTCAACACACGCCGCAGGAGTAGTGATTACACCGGATAAGCTCACCCGATATACTCCTTTATATCGGACTAACAAAAATGAGATAACCACTCAATATGAAATGCATTCTTTAGAAGCTATTGGCCTTTTGAAGATGGATTTTCTTGGTCTTAAGACATTGAATGTGATTGGGAAGACTTTAGAAATGATTAAAAAGCGTAAAGGAGAAGAGATTGATATAGATAATTTATCACTAAAGGACAGAAAGACTTACCAGCTCCTCTCTCGAGGGGATACATTAGGGGTGTTTCAGGTAGAAAGCAGAGGCATGCAGGATTTAGTTAAAAAGTTGTCCCTAACTAAATTTGAAGACCTTATTGCTCTTTTAGCTTTATATAGACCCGGTCCCCTGCATAGCGGAATGGTTGACGATTTCATCAATAGAAAGCAGGGTAAAGAAGAGGTGAAGTATCTTCATCCGAAGCTCAAACCTATTTTAAAAGAGACCTATGGGGTGATCCTTTATCAGGAACAGGTAATGATAATTGCCAATGTTATGGCAGGATTTAGCTTAGGAGAAGCAGATATATTGAGAAGAGCTATGGGTAAAAAAGACCTTAAGTTAATGGATGAACAGAGGGGAAAATTTATCCAGGGAGCAACAAAAAAGGAAATAGATTCCTCCACAGCTAAACGCATCTTCGAGTTAATATCATATTTTGCGGGATATGGATTTAATAAGTCGCATTCTGCTGGCTACGCTCTCATCTCCTATCAAACAGCGTATCTAAAAGCTAATTATCCCTTAGAATTTATGGCATCTCTCCTCACTTCAGAAAAAGAAAACACAGATAAACTCACTTTATATATAAACGAGTGCAAGAGAATGGGCATAGAAGTGATACCTCCTGATATAAATCGATCTACCTCCAATTTTACAGTAATAGATGGTAAGATATGTTTTGGACTGGCAGCTATAAAGAATGTAGGAGAGGTAGCCATCTCTTCCATTATTGAAGAGAGAGAAAAAAGGGGGAGCTTCACTTCTATTTTTGATTTCTGTAAAAGAGTTGATTTGCGAGTAGTAAACAAGAGAGTGATAGAAAGTCTGATTAAGTGCGGAGCTTTAGATTGCTTAGGCAGCTATCGCTCTCAAAATTTAGCAGTTATAGACCAGGCTACAGAACAGGGTGCTCGGGCCCAAAAGGAGAGAGAAACGGGACAGCTCTCTTTTTTAGAAACTTTGGAAGGAGAGAAGGAAACTTCTGATGAAGAAAGATTACCAAAAGTAGAGGAAGTCCCTGCTAAAAGAAAGTTAATCTGGGAAAAAGAGCTCTTAGGAATTTATGTAAGTGGACATCCTCTCGATAAATATCAAAAGAGAATAACTCATTACCAGGCCGACTCTATTCAAGATTTAAAACAGATGAGAGATAATAACAGAGTAAAAATTGTGGGGGTAATAGATAGTATTACTTCCAAAAGAGATAGAAAGGGAAGAAGAATGGCTACTTTTATCCTCGAAGATCTAACTTCGGAAGTGGAAGTAATTACATTTTCTACCGTTTGTGAAAAATGTTCTTCCTGTTTGAGAAAAAATGAGATTGTTCTTGTCAAGGGCAAAGTAGACACCTCTGGTGAATCTATAAAAGTAATCGCCGATGAATTAGTTCCTTTTCCTGAACTTAAAGAGACCCCTCATAATATTCATATTAAGATAGGGAAGAAGAGGTGGGAGGAGAAATATCTCTTAAAATTGAGAGATATTCTCTCTTCTTATAGAGGAGAATATCCTCTCTGTTTACACTTTATAGACTCTCCCCGCAAGGAAACCATTCTCAAATCAAAATCACTGAAGATAGATTTTTCTGATTCCTTAATTTCTGAGGTAGAAGATTTTTTAGGAGAAAAGTGCGTATGGTTGAGCGAGGAATTAGAAAAATAAGAGCTCATGTCTGGATTGAAGGAAGAGTGCAGGGAGTATTTTTTAGAGGTAGTGCCTGGAGAATGGCTCAAAATTTAGGCATTACAGGATGGATTAAAAATAGATGGGACGGGAAAGTGGAGGCTATTTTTGAGGGAGAGGAGAAAGCTGTTCAAAAGATGGTTGACTGGTCTCGAAAAGGGCCGCCTGCAGCTATAGTTGAAGATATACAGATAAAATGGGAGGAATGGACAGGAAGCTTTGATAGCTTTTCTGCACACTAATGGATAGACAGGTACAGGGAGGGCAGCTCCCTGAGAGAAGAGATTATATAGTCAGGTTGATGAGAGGGAGGAGCTTTCTTTAAATCTTCTTTATTTGTAATTCCCGAAAGAACAAGAATAGTAGTAACCCCCGTTCTTTTCCCTGTCAAAATATCTGTTTCCAGCCTATCCCCTATAAGAATAGTATTTTCAGGTGAATAGCCCTTTTTCTTCATCACCGTCTCAATCCCGAAAGTCTCGGGTTTGCCTAAGATGAGAGGAGACTTCTTGGTAGAAGCTTCAATAGCTTTAATTATTGCTCCGGCACCGGGAAGGGTTCCCTCTTCTACAGGAAAAGTCAAATCTATATTGGTAGCTATGAATTTAGCCCCCTTTAAAATAGCCTTATGGGCAAAGCAGAGTTTTTCAAAGTTGAATTCTCTATCCATTCCTACTACAACATAATCAGCCTCTTCTGTATTTGAAGTAATCTTTATCTTTGCTTCCCTTAATTCTTCAAATAATCCCTCTTCCCCGATAACGAATACTTTACTCTTCTTTCTCTCTTCATTCTCTGTAAAATAGATTGCTGCTAAATAGGAAGAAGGAAAAATATTGGCCAGATGGGTCTCAATTTCCAAGCGAGTGAGTCTTTTTAGATATCCAAACCTACTGAGCGTTGAGTTATTACTAAGAAAACAGACCTCTTCTCCTCTTCCTTTGAGAAAGCTTAAAGCTTCCTTTACTCCGGGCAGAAGTTTTTCCCCTCCTCGATAAATCACTCCGTCTAAATCGAAAACGTAAAGGCTCATACTATGTATCCCTTAAACTCTCCAGTTTTTCTTCATCAATGGAAGAAACAGAAATAGATATTTTTCTTCCCTTAGGTACTCTATAATACTCTACAATTGTTTTATCTAAATGGCTATCGCTATAATGGGCAATGATGGAAGCAGCTTTAAAGATTATTTCTCCTTCTCCTCTTAAAAGACCTCTCGGCCCGGGAAAGTCCACCACTCGAAAGCAAAAATCACCTTCTAAAGCCAATTGAAGAATTTTCTTATTTTCTTCTTCATCCCTTCCCACAATCAGTTTACTACTTTCTCCTAAACAAAAGTGTCTTCCTACTTTAAGCAACTCTACCTCATTAATGTTTAATCTTCCTCGTGTTAATAGATTTTTAATTCTCCGGGAAAAAATAGAGTCAGTAAGAAGACATCCTCCTGCTGGAGAAGAGTATTGGTTAATATTTAACTCATGGACTAACTTCAGCTGAGTACCTCGTCCTCTCCCTTTTATTCCCAAAAGATTTTCTCTTTTTACCCATCCTTCCCTTTCAGGAAGAGTGGGAGTTAAATTTTTAGCGGTAAGAGGACGCAAGAGATAATCTCCGTATCCCGATTCTTTTCCTATTATACTTAAAGCCGCTCTATTTTGTGATTTAGGTCTTTCTCCCAAAACTTCCCCTGTAATCAGGAAAGAGGCTCCTTTCTCTTCCATTAAAGAACCTGCTTTTTTTATCATCAGGATGTGACAATCTATACAGGGATTGGCTCCTTTTCCAAAGCCATAGAGAGGAAATTTAAGTAAACGAAAAACATCCTTAGTAATGTCTACTGTGTAAAGAGGAATATTTAACTCTCGTGCAGATTCTTCCGCATTTTCTGCATTAAAAAAGGGGGAGGTAAAGCATACCCCTTCCACTTCAATTCCCTGTTTTTGGATAATTCTCGTGGAGAGGATGCTGTCTAATCCCCCTGAAAATAGACTCAGTGCCTTTCTCTTCAAATCTGCTCCTTTTAGTGATCGGTGTAATCATTTTTAAGAATCTGTGTAATCAGAAGACTCTGGAGGTTTTTCAGAGGCCTCGTTATAGGTTGGATATTCAAAGTTTAAACAACAACGTAATCTGCCACATATGCCAGAGATTTTTGAAGAGATAAGGGGAAGATTTTGAACTCGAGCTTTTTCTAAGTTTACCGAGCTCAGCTTTCCACATTTTTTGCTCAAAAAAGATGCACAGCATATCTCTCTTCCACATATCCCGCATCCAACTAAGAGTTTAGCCTCATCTCTTACCCCAATCTGTTGCATCTGTATTCTCACTTTAAATATTCTCGCTAAATCCTTGACCAAAGCTCTAAAATCTACCCTCTCTTTAGCAGTATAATAAAAAGTAAGCTGGCCAGCATCCAGAGGATAGCTCACTTTTACCAATTCCATAGATAATTTATAATGAGCAAGCCTCTTTAAAGCTACCTCGAAGGCTTTTTTTTCTATTTCCCTGCGGCGGTCGAATTCCTGCTTATCTTTTAAGCTTGCTTTTCTTATTTTCTCTACAGAGGGAGGATATTTTTCCTCCTTCAAGGGAGCGATAAATCTTATTTTCCCTATTTTTGTCATTTCATGCTTTTTAAACAAACACCATTCTTCCTTTTCAAAATCCGAACGATTACTAAAAACATAAGTTATTATTTTCTCAGGATAGGTTTCAATTCCTATTAAATTCACTTTACCCCTTCTTTTATTTCACTTGAAGCTCTGTAAAATCTGCTATACAATTGAAAAATTTTCCTATGCTATTCAGCAAAGAGAGGCGGTTCACTCTCAAATTTCGATCTTCATCCATTACCAGCACTCCTTCAAAGAAATTATGAATAGTATCCTTTAAGGTAGATGCTCTTTTGTATGCTTTTATATATTCCTGCTCATCTAAAAATTCTTTTACTTTCTTTTCTATCTCCTTCCATAAACAGTAAAGACTTTTTTCTTCTTCTGTTATCAGAAGATCTTCTTCAGTCTTCTCTGGTATATTTATCTTCCATCGCTCAGCCTGTTTTAATATATTGAGCAGTCTGACGATAGCTATTACCTCTTCTTTAAACTTTTCCTCCTGAGAGACTTTATGAAGAGCTTCCCCTCTTTTAAGGGTATCATTTACATCGTCAAATCCGATTTTCAGAACAGCCTTAATCTGATTGGTTTCTATTCCTTTAGCCTTAAGTAAGTTTGCCACTCTTACTTTAAAAAACTCCTTCAAAGAGGAATTCACAGCTTCATCATTAATTTTATAAACGTTTAGGCACTCATTAATCAAGTAATCTAAGGATATCCTCCATCCTCTATCAATAATTATCTCCACTACTCCCTGAGCTTCTCTTCGTAGACCCCAGGGGTCCTCCGAGCCGGAAGGGATAAGTCCCGCCCAAAAAGAGCCTACCAGAGTATCTATTTTATCAACAACGGCTAAGATTGCCCCCTCCTCTGTCTGAGGAGGTCTATCTCTGCTAACTCGGGGAAGTCTATGTTCAAAAATTGCCTCGGCTACTAAAGGCTCCTCACCAGAATAAAGAGCATATTCTTTACCCATTATTCCTTGCAGGTTAGGGAATTCCTTAACTATTTGAGTAAGAAGATCAGCTTTGCAAAGATAAGCCGCCTCTTTTACCCTTCTTTTAACATCCTCATCTTTTTTCAAAAAAGAGGCAACCTTCTCTCCTAATCGAGTTAGCCTGATAGTCTTATCATAGTAACTGCCTAATTTCTTATGCACCACTATTCCCTTAAGAAAAGTAACTTTTTCTCTTAAAGGGCTCTTTTTATCTTCTTCAAGGAAAAATTTGGCATCGGTTAAACGAGCGTTAAGCACTCTCTGATTTCCCTCTACTACTCCTTTTAAATACCTATCATCTCCCTCTCTTACCCCTAAAAAATAAGGTAGAGGTCTACTATTATCATCTATAACAGAAAAATGTTTTTGATAATCCCTTAAACAAGCTCTAAGAACAGAGGAAGGGAGATGAAGAAATTGATGGTCAAATTCCCCCAAGAATAGCGTAGGATACTCTACCAGATAGGTTACCTCCTCTAATAGTTCCTCATCCTCTAAAATCATCGCCTGATAGCCCTTCTCCTTAAGGGAGGAGATTTTTTTATCTATTTGACGAAGGATAAAACTTCTTCGCTCTTCAGGGTCTGCGATTACCCAATTTTCTCTTAAAAGGGGAAAATATTTTTCAGGGCTCTCAATAGAGAACGAAGAGGGAGAAAGATAGCGATGCCCATGAGTTTTTCTATCAGATGTTACCCCAGCGATTTCAAATTGGACAACCTCTTCTCCGAAAAGAGCCAAAATTGACCTTATAGGGCGTCCAAAATAGAAGCTCCCTTCTCCCCATCTCATTGCTCTGGGAAAATGCAAGGAGTTAACGAGTTCAATAAAAAGAGAGGGTAGAACATTCAGTGTATCTTTACCTTTTGTTCTTCTTTTTATATAAATATATTCTCCCTTTTCTAATTTTTTAATCCCTATATCTTCCTCTTTTACTCCCTTAGCCTTTATGTATTTTTCTCCGTCAGGGGTAAGGTTATTGCTTTCGTCAAGGGCCACTTTTTTGGGGGGACCTATTTCCTCATCTACTTTATCTTTCTGTCGCACATCTAATTTCTCTACCCAGAGAATAAGTCGGCGAGAACTACCAAAGGTTAATATCTCCTCATAATCTAATTGAGAGGAGGTAAAGAGTCTTTCCCCATTCTGTTTAAGTTGAGCTAAAGTTCCTCTAACTAACAAGGAAGGAAGCTCTTCAACACCTATTTCTAAAAGTAGTCTCTTATGCATCTGATTTCTCTCTTTCCAAGAAAAGTTTAGCGCATTGGTTAGCTAAGTGGCGTACTCTTTGAATAAACCTTTCTCTTTCACTGACTCCTAAGGCTCCCCGTGCATCCAGTTGATTAAAAGTATGAGAACACTTGAGAACATAGTCATATGCCGGTAGACAGAGTTTTTTCTGAAGAAGTCTTTCTGCTTCTCTCTCGTATATATGAAATAGCTGAAGCTGGACAGGAGGTTCTATCTCCTGAAAATTATAGTGTGAGAATTCTCTTTCATTTTCATATTGAATATCTCTATACTTTACCTTAGAGTTCCATTGCAAGTCAAAAACATTGTCCACCTTCTGGATGCACATTGCAATCCGCTCCAGGCCATAAGTAAGTTCCACAGGGATAGGATTTAAATCGAAGCCTCCCACCTGTTGAAAGTAAGTAAATTGGGTAATTTCCATTCCATCTATTCTTACTTCCCATCCCAGCCCCCATGCTCCTAAGGTTGGAGATTCCCAGTTGTCCTCAATAAATTTAATGTCATGATGAAGAGGTTGAATCTCCAATTTCTTGAGACTTCCTATGTAGATAGACTGAATATCATCGGGAGAAGGCTTAATGATAACCTGATATTGATAATGAAGTCTAAGGCGATGAGGATTTTCTCCGTAACGCCCGTCTGTAGGGCGACGAGATGGTTCTATATAGGCAGCACGCCAGGGCCCGGGTCCCAATGCTCTTAGAAAAGTAGCTGGATTGAAAGTCCCTGCCCCTTTCTCCACATCATAGGGTTGAAGAATCAGACATCCCTGTTCCTTCCAGTATTCCTGAAGGGTAGATATAACCTCTTCAAAGTTCATCTTCACCTCTTTTAGAATATTTCTATTAACTTTTCTGATTATAGATTCTACAAAGGAAAAGTCAAGAATGCGCATTAAGTATTAAGATTAAGTATTAAGTCATTTGATTTTTTGTTTTCAACTATTACTACTAAAGGTATTGACAATAACATAATTATATGTTATATTATTGGTATAATATTATGGAGGGACAGTATGAAAACAGCAATATCAATTCCTGATGACCTATTTGCAACGGTGAAAGAGATGTCTAAAAAATTAAGTATCTCTCGCAGCCAATTCTTTGCCAGGGCGGTGAGAGATTATATCGCCAAACAAAAAAACAAAGACTTATTTGAGACTTTAAACGAAGTGTACTCAGAAGTTGATACGAAACAAGAAGTAGAGATAAGAAAACAAAGCAAAAGATACTACGCTAAATTATTGAAAACTGAAAAATGGTAATCAATCAAGGCGATATATTCTGGATCGATTTGGGAATTCCATCAGGCTCTTCCCCTGGCTATAGACATCCTCATGTTGTAATTCAAAATAACCTGTTTAATAGGAGCAAAATCAATACTGTTGTTGTTTGTGCTTTAACCTCAAATCTAAAACGGGCAAAGGCCCCGGGAAATCTTCTTTTATTAAAAGGTGAAGCAAATTTAGAAAAGAAAAGTGTGGTAAATGTATCTCAAATCATCACTGTGGATAAATCGGATTTAGTTGAAAAAATAGGCACATTATCGCCAAAGCGAGTGCACCAAATTTTAGAAGGTATCAAGCTATTAACTGAGCCAAAGGATATAGGGTGAGAATATTGTAAGAGCATGACATTTCATAGATGCAACATATCCTTGACTAAAAATATATGGAAATCTCTCCCTGAATTTGCAAGTTTAATAGAGAAACCAGATAAAGTCTTATCATTGGAGAGGATAAATATGAACGACTTTGAATTAGAAAAGTTAGAAAAAAATTATTTAAATTTTATTTTGCTGTCTCTAAAACAAGAATACAGATCAATTATTAAGAAACTTAATAATGTAAATGTTAATAAAAAGGCAGTGGATTTATTCTTTTATTATTTTTTCAAGCCTATATTTAAATATCCAATTTCACCGCTTCCTAACATTCGTTTAAGTTTTGAACTTCCAGATGCTTTTATTCATATAGAAATTAAAACAGCTCTTATCGATAACCCAGCAGATTATAAAGGTAAAATAAACATTACAATTAACCAAACTTCCTATGGAATAAAGGGACTGTTTACTCCAAACTTGCCCCAATATTATAATCCAAAGGGAGATATTAAAAAAGTCTGTTTAACATATATTATTCAAATAATTCACGAACATGCTAAACCAAATGTCAAAGCTCTTAAACTGGTTTGTATTCCTAACGGACAACTTTATTCGCATTACGGCAAAAATATTTTTGAAAGTGGAAAGGGTGGTTATGCCAAAGGGAAAGATTTTCGCTGTAGTTATTCTACAGAGCCTTATTTTAAGCTTTTAACAGAAAGGTATAAGGAGAAAATATTTAGAGTTGAGTTAATATATCTGACTAAAGATTTGAAGCCAAGAGATATTACTAATCTTTCAGATGTCCCCATTCACTTTCAATTTTGAG
>Ga0209121_10002700_pt1 | contig 17744 bp, 14 predicted proteins | sample Cruoilmetagenom3_FD_187292 | JGI IMG/M metagenome (GOLD analysis project Ga0209121, IMG submission 187292) | Oil polluted marine microbial communities from Coal Oil Point, Santa Barbara, California, USA - Sample 3 (SPAdes) (version 2) | ecosystem: Environmental > Aquatic > Marine > Oil seeps ... | reverse complement strand
ATTTCCTTGTGCGAATTTTAGAATGATCTATGCCCTACCCATGAGGGCATAGATTTTAAATAAGCTTACTCAGTGAATAAGCTGAATAGTTAACTAATTAACGGGGGGAATTACTGGCTATTGGCTTGTTTTGCTAGCTCTGCTGCTTTTTTCTTAGCACGTTTCGCTGCGTCTTTCTCTGCCAGTTTCTTTAGGCCAGCTTTAGTGTAAGCCGTACCAGTTGCGTGTGCGATATCACGAATAACACCCCACTCTTCCTTGTAGCTAATCGGCGAGAAACGATCTGCGCCCTTGAATGATGCACTCATTTCAGGCGTAAAGCGGTAGCTAAAGAACGCTTCGTTGATCTTCTCAACTAGCTCTGGTTTTAGATTGTAAGCGTATCCAAAAGCAGAAGTTGGGAAGCGTGGGCTGCGGTAGATGATCTTCAGTTCGGAATCGTCGACACGACCAGCTGCCACCATTCGATCGTACACATCCGATGCCACAGGTGCCGCATCATAGTCTCCATTGAAGACACCTAAAATAGATTGGTCATGCTTACCGGAATAAAGCACTTTGTAGTCTTCATCTGGCACTAGACCTTTCGCTGGGAATAGCGCTCGTGGAGCTAGGTTGCCAGAGTTGGAAGATGCAGAAGTGTGTGCAACCTTTTTGCCTTTCAGATCAGACATTTTATTAATGCCGCTATCTTTACGCACAATCGTGATTAGGTTATAGCCTTGGAAGCCAGACTCATCGCCTTTTACTGCGATAGGAACATAACCCGCTAGGTTAACTGCGTAGCCTGTCGGGCCCGTAGAGAAACCAGCAACGTGCAGTCGACCAGAACGCATCGCTTCTACTTGCGCAGAATTCGAGTGCACCGTGTAGTAAATTACCCGCTTACCCGTAATTTTACTTAGGTGAGCTTGGAAGTCGGCGAACGCGTCTTTGTATAATGCTGGGTCTTCAACCGGAGTGTAAGTAAACACAAGCGTACTTGGGTCGTTCCACTCATCTGGGTTCTTTGGTGAATCGGCCACTAAATCTTGGTTTTCATCACAGTATCGATCGTCTAACACACCACGGCTAGAGCAGTCGCTTGCCATAGCCATTGAAGGAAGCAGTAATGAGCTAGCGATTAACAGTCCTTTAACACTGATTTTCATATTCAAACCTTACTTTTACTTATTGTTGAAAGTCACGTTGACCATTGCAGCCTTTGTGCCAATTTTTTATTTATTAAATTTCAATAAGTTATAATAAACCCCAAGCTAGACAATATATTTTGAGTCATTAATGTCCAACTAAAAATTCATAATTTGGGTCATTTTTGTCCCAACAGTTTTAGTGAAAAAAAAGAGCCCGAAGGCTCTTTGGTTCACGGCTTTTTCTCTTATTATTGGGCTAAGCGATTAACCATCAACAGTCGAAATCGTTGGCCTGTCACCGCCTAAGCGTCGCTGTCCATACAGTTCGCGTAGTAAGTTACGGTTGCTGGCCAATCGCTGAATACGCCCATTACACCGACGTCTTGCGCCAGCACATCGAGCATTTTCATCATATCGCCATCATTATTGATGCCGTCTTTTACACTCTTGTAATACCAACCACCGCCTTGCGCTAATGGGCCAGAGCGCTCAAGTGTCCACGCGATAATGTCGAGGTCTGCACCTTTAGCGAGCTTGGCGTAGTTGGACGCAACCAATTCGTTGTTTTCATCTAAATCAACCAGAGCGAACAGAGGTGGTGCGATGATATTCACACCTGCATCGCGCAGTTCTTTCATGTTCTCAACAGACGCGACAAAGTCCGCTTTTTCGTAAACACGGTCATCAAGATAAACCGCTTGTTTGCCAAACTTCGGTGCTTCTTTGATCCAATACTTCACATCATCCAAGTTGAATGACTGTAGGTAGGTCTCAGAGGGCTCGAAGCCCGCCTCTTTTAGTTCATCCACCAACTTCTGCGCATACATCTCTTGGCTAAAGTCATTGAAAGGCATGTCAACCGCTGCTGATTTCAATTCAGGAGTGACCTTCACTCCATGCTTTTTAAACAGTGCTGCACTTTCTGCGTGTGTCATCAATGTCCCACTTTGGCTGTAAAGATCAGTTCTCCAACCAGGAGTGCCGTTCATGTACTCTTCCACCGTGGTGGCTTTTGGGTTCGCCCCATCCATTTTGCCTTTTAACGTCTTAAACTCAGCCAGCGTGAAATCAGACGTACGACACTCAACTTGAGCATCTTCGCCTGTCGCTGGGTTAGCAGGTGTAAATGGCACTGAACACTTATTAGCGAGATCTGGGTGCGCTAAAACATCGGTTGTGGTGTGCAGATCACTTTGGGAATGACGACATACCAGCGCCTTATCTTTAGTAAAAGTAACATCACATTCAACGACGCCCGCGCCCATTTGAATCGCGGCTAAGTAGGATTCCTTGGTGTGCTCCGGAAACTGCATCGCAGCACCACGGTGCCCAATAGAAAAATCGCTACGATGAAAAGGTCCTTCGCTACAACTCAGTAGCTTGGTTTTCAAAGGGCTCTCATCCATATTGTTGACTAAAAAGAGGGGACGAGGTCCTAAGTTTGCAGGCTCAGTAGAGGCCCATGCCGTCATTGAGCTAACGCCTAGCATCAGAGCAATAGAACCCTTCAGTATTTGCTTCATGTTTGTATCTCCTTGCAACAAGCAATTATTTTTCTAATTTCCTTGATTCGATCATTTAGGTTTTCTCTGAAATGACCTCATGTGGGCTGACGCCACAATGTAGGGGTTGCACGCTTTGTGCCAAATGTTAAAGCTCTTTTATTACAACCACTTGAAACGGTTAACCATGCGACTAAAAACCAAATGGGTCATTGTTGTCTCGTGCATTTCCTTTTGACTTTGGTTTTCCATTTAACAATCAACTGAACGGGTTAAGCCTTGAAACTTTCTTTATCCAGTTGATGTTTTTTCATTTTTCGATAAAGAGTTTTGCGCGGTAGGTTCAGCTTATTTGAAACCTCACTGATATTGCCTGCGCTTTCAATAAGGGCTTCGGTCAGCACGTTTCTTTCGTACTGTTCCATCTGCTTTTCAAACGCAAAATCTTCTCCAGGCGCTTCACAAATCGGCGATTGCAGGTCAAAACCGTCGCCTACAATACCCAAAACAAAACGGTCGGCCACATTACGTAATTCGCGCACGTTTCCAGGCCATTCGTGTCGACATAGCTGCTGTATCTGCTCCGGATAAATCGTTGAAGGGCGCGTCTTGTATTTTTGGCTTGCCTGAATCACAAAGTGGCGAAACAGCACCTGAATATCTTCTTTTCTATGGCGTAACGCAGGGAGGTTTAAGCTTGCAATATTAAGGCGATAAAAGAGATCCGCTCTAAACTCACCTGTTTCACTTAAACTTGCCAGATCAGCTTTACTGGCAGCGACCACCACAATATCGACAGGGATCAATTCATTGCCGCCAACGCGTTCTATCATTCGCTCTTGAATCACACGAAGCAATTTAATCTGCACCGCAATCGGCATACTTTCTATTTCATCGAGAAACAGAGTACCGCCATTGGCTTGCTCTATTTTACCAATACGCTTTTTGTTAGCACTGGTAAATGAACCGGCTTCGTGGCCAAACAACTCACTCTCAATAATGCTTTCTGTCATACCCCCGCAATTAATCGCAACAAACGGTCTAGCCTTACGACGGCTAAATTGATGTAGAGCACGAGCAATCACCTCTTTACCCGTTCCGGTTTCACCATTAATAATGGTATCGACACCGGTATGCGATAAGGCAAGCACTTGGTTACGTATGGTTTCCATCGCTTTTGACTGGCCAATGACCACCGACTCAATCGGTAAGTCTGTTTCCTGATCGTCACCGGATATTTTCGGACTGTTGTGCTGACATTGTGCCAACGCGAGATCGAGTTTTTCCACTAGCTCACTAGCATTTAGTGGTTTTTCTAAAAAATCGAAAGCACCTAACTTCATCGCTTCTATTGCCATCGGAATATCACCGTGGCCACTCATCAACAACACAGGAACATCAGCCGCTCGGTGTTGAATTGAACTTAATAACGTCAAGCCATCCACTTTCGGCATACGTACGTCACACAACACCACTGAATGGCTGTTCGCCTTGAGTGACTTAAGGCCAAGGTTGGGGTCGGTAAAAGTGGTGACGCGAAAACCTTCCAGCTCTAACATTTCGCTCACGGCTTCAACGACATCGATTTCATCGTCGATAAGAACTATGTGTTTGTCAGAAATCATGATCTTGTGCCTTTTGGTAAAGTGACGATAAATGTTGTGCCTTGGTATTCCACTGATTCAACATGAATCGAACCACCAAAGTCTTTTATTATGTTGTAGGCGATAGACAGGCCGAGCCCAAGCCCTTTGCCTGTTGTTTTTTGGCTATAAAAGGGGTCGAACAAATGCGGTATATCCTCTTCAGAGATGCCTGATCCGTTGTCATTAACTGAAATCTGAATTGTGTGTGTGAGTTCTTGTGTAGATATTCTGAGTTGAGGTTGATCTTTATGTTCGACGGCATCCAAAGCATTGCTGATCAAATTAACCAATACCTGCTCTAAGCGGATGCTGTTGGCTCGCACAAATAGGTTGTTTTGTGGTGAATACTGAATCGACACTGCACTCTGCCTGGTTTCAAAAAGATCAATCGCATCACCAATCACATTTTCCAATTCAACATTATCGATCTTGCCATCGCTCTTACGCGAGAAAGCCTTCAAATGGCGGGTGATCGCAGCCACTTTTTCTAACAAGACCTCGATCTTTTTCAAGTTATCTTCTGCCCTATCAGGCCTTTGCTTTCCTAACCAAAGCTGAGCACTTCGAACGTGGCTATTCACCGCCGTCAGAGGTTGATTGATCTCATGCGTAATCCCGACACTTAACTGCCCCAGAGCAGCCAACTTTCCGGCTTGGATTAACTCGTCTTGAGTCACTCGCAGTTTTGCTTCAGCTATAGTTCGTTCTTCAACCTCAGCCTCTAGTTTACGGTTGGTTTGTTTTACAACTTTGGCAGTGGTTTGGAACACCTTGAGATACTTGGCCATTTGCGTCACTTCGTCTTTTCCACGAATCGAGACTTCGGTATCTAAATGTCCTGTAGATATGGCAAACATGTTGTCTTTCAACTGTAACAGCCTTTCTAAAATGCTCTTTCGCACGTAAAACCATGAAATGGCAGCGGCAGCCAATACGCTAAACAAAGAAAGAAAAAGAGAGAGACGTTGGTTGGATTGCAAAGACTGCTGCGCTTGTTGAATGGATTCGTCAATATTGCCATTCACTTTGCTGGTGTTCCTTTCAATCTGTACGGTAAGCTGATTCAGGTGCTCACGACTGTTTTGGAGGAAGTACTGTTCTTGATAGAGATGATCGAGCGCTTTGTTCTTGAGTTCATATAAGCTACTGTCACTAGAAGCAAGGTCATAAATAACGGTCAATTGATGATCTAATTTTGGGAAATCACTTCTCAGGTCCCCACTTACCCAAAGTTTCCACCACTCTTCACCAATCTGCTCTAATCGGTAGCTAGTGTAGTCTAGTTCATTAAAACTGGAGTCGTTATAGAGCTTTTCGACCAAGCCTAATTGGTAATAAAGCAAAGACTTTAACTGGGTGTATTGAATTTGCTCTTTAGCTGACTCAGGTAAGCGGTCGAGCTCATCACTGGCTTGTTGTAACAGAGGGTAAAAGCCCTCAAGCAAATTGCGAAGTTCCTGATTGAGCTGTTCTGACTCAATCTCACTTTGATACAACAGGCTTAGACTATTATTAACTTGGGCGATAATATCTTTGAAATAGGAGTGATAATCTGGGAACTGAATCATGACGCTATTCATTTCTGAAATAGCACCTTCAATTTTTAGCATTGCCTGTTTACGCTCTAAATTAGATTCCGCACCACTGAGTTGGGATGAGGTTGTAATAATCACTCTTACCATATCATTAAGGCGTGCAGCATTATCTAAGGCTGGGATTTCACTCTCTTTCAACTCAACTAAACGCTGGTTTAAATCGTCAAAAGTGAAACTGGAAACCACGGAAAGAAAGATGGTAGTCATTGATAACATGGCTAATGCCAGCACTAAGCGAAGCTCAATACCTTTCCAACCAAACCACTTGCGGTGTGGGATTTTAATCGAAAACGGGCGCTCAAAGCTGTCCTTACTTTCTGTAACCTTGGAGACATGACGACTCACTAGCTCCACCCTCTTCTCATCAAAAATCAATAGAAATTGGTCAATGATTCAAATAGTTAAGGCTTACACCTTATTCAACCTCACATCAGATAGCTTTAGTAGAACTATTAAACGAAGAGTAATCATTAACATTTCACATAAGATATCATAACAATTATTTTATAAAGCTTGGTTTGTCTGTTTTGCGATAATGAAAAGTGACCCCACCGACAGAAACGTGATTACTCTATCAATAAGAAAGCCAACAATAGAAAAGCTTTAATAACGAACAAGTCAACTCAAGCGCTTAAAAACTCTAATACTATTAATCAATTAGCACTCTAACTCTCCTACCCCACAAAAACAAAAAATCGCACAAGCTCTCACCTATGCGATTTTTATTCATAACGTTGCTCTCAATAAATAGGAACAAACAAACTTAGAGAATGATCATCCCATCTCTATATGTCAGGGCTGGTGAAACATCTTGCCCCAGTAATACAGGGCCATCCAGATCGACAATCTCAGATTGAACCGCAATCGGAAGCGCTGCACGCATCGCCAACGACGTGCCAAGCATACAACCCGACATCAAAGTGAATCCGAGCTTTTGAGCTTCCTCTGCAAGCGCCAATGCCTCTGTCAAACCACCCGTTTTATCGAGCTTAATGTTGACCATTTCATACTTACCCAACAAAGATGAAAGCTGTGAAGTGGTATGGCAACTTTCATCGGCACACAGTGGAATTGGGTGCTCTATATGTGCCAATGACGCATCTTGTTGCTGCGGTAAAGGCTGTTCGATCATCGCAATATCAAATTCAGTCAGTTGATTAAATAGTTCTTCGAGGTTCAACCCTGTCCACGCTTCATTCGCATCCAGTACAATCTGAACATCAGGTGCAGCTTCTCGCACAGCACGAACGCGCTCGACGACTTGCTCGCCGTCAAGCTTCACTTTCAGAAGTTTCGCACCGTTCGCGACATAGTCTCGAGTCTGAGTCGCCATCGCTTCTGGAGTGCCAATTGAGACAGTCATTGCAGTCACGATTTGAGTTGGCAACTCAAACAGGCTATTCGGAAATAACTGGTTATGTTGTTTGGCCTCCAGCTCCCAAAGCGCACAATCAACCGCATTACGCGCAGCACCTCCAGTCAATAAAGACTGGAGGTGATCTCTTTGCTCTGCGGGATCGGTAATGCCTCGTTCAAACATTGCTTCAAGTGCGCTAGACGCTTGTTGGATTTGCGCTAATACAGACTCTGATGACTCGCCATACCTTGGGTAAGGTGTGCACTCTCCCTGAGCTTGTTTGTCATCATGTTCAATGTAAACACGAACAACGTGACACTCAGTTCGGCTGCCACGAGAGATGCGAAAAGCCGTTTGCATCGCGATAGTAATGGGTTCTGCTGTAATCTTCATAATTTCACTCGGTTGATGTTCGCTTTAACAAATGGAAACGTAGAAATGATGAAGTCGTTAAAGTGAATGTCGCAAATGATCAGTAATGTGTTGTACACCAAAACGAACAGGGTCCGTCACGGGCACTTGATAGAGTGTGCTCCATTCTTGGCATAATGTCTCAGCGTCTTCAATGCTAATTGCCGACGTGTTCAAGCAGATGCCAACCAATTTCACATCTGGATTCGTCAGTCGTGCCGCTTGTAAGTTGGCTTCAATCGTCTGTTCTATGCTTGGCAATTGAGCATAAGGAAGGTTACGAATATGTGGTCGCCCGACTTCATGGCACAACACCAAAGCATCGGCTTGTGCGCCATGTAATAACCCCAAACTCACGCCTGCAAACGAAGGGTTGAACAAAGAACCCTGCCCTTCAATGATGTCCCACTCGTGGTCGGTAAAATCGGGGCTAATCGCTTCAACCGCACCGGAAATAAAATCCGCAACCACAGCGTCAATCGAAATTCCGCTGCCTTCAATCAAAATACCTGTCTGTCCTGTCGCTTTAAACTGAGCGGATGTTCCCGCTTGTTTAAGCGATTTTTCAATCGCTAATGCCGAGAACATTTTGCCTACTGAGCAATCTGTTCCGACAGTAAGCAAGCGCTTACCTTGACGAGGTTTACCGTTACCAACATTAAGAACACCGTCAAAATGGCGTACATCATGAAGCTTAGTCAATCCTTTTAGCTCCATGTCAGCAAGCGGTGAAAATTCACCCAATCGTTGATGCATGCCAGATGCAATCTCAAATCCCATTTCTGCAGCAGCCAAAAGGATTGACTGCCAAGAATCAGGAATGACGCCCCCCGGATTTGCGGTGCCAATCACTAGCGTTTTCGCCCCCTGCGCTTGCGCCTCTTGCAAGGTCATGTCCATTAAGCCCAGTGAAACGGTATCGCCCGTTAAACGCAGTTGGCCTAAGCAGATTTCTGGTCGCCATTGGTGGATACCACGGGCTGTTTTTGCGGCGAGCGGGTCAGTAACATCCCCAAGAAAAAGAAGATAAGGTTGAGCGATAAACATGAGCTTTCCTAATTAATAAATCCTTGTATGGGTTTACTTTAATTAAGAGCTTAGAAGCTGCCGAATACCTATTTATCGCGTGCCTATAACATGCTGTTATGGGTGAAAGATTTGGTTATAAACTTGGGGGAATTATAGGCAAAGCTAAACGCTATCGGCTAACTGCTCTCAGCGAACAGTTCTTAGATAACAGCTTTTTACGAACAACTTTTAACTAACAAGCCCCCCTGCAGTGCGGAAATGAACTGCTTAGTCGCAATAGATTGTGGCGTATGTTCTGCACAGAGAGTCGATACCGAGAATTGTATGTCCGGCTGTAGTGACAACACACAAACCGAGTCGTCATGTTGATACTGCTCTGCCGTCCACGGATCCACAATCGCAAACCCGGCTTGGTATTTAACTAGTTCAGCAGCCGCGCTATATCCACGCACAGATATTGGATAATGATAATGCTCATCTCGCGCCACAAGGCTTTGATGCAACAGCAGCCCTAATGGGTCACGGCTATCGAGCCCGATGATTGGCAAAGGATAATTGATCAGATCATCGAGGGTTAATTCCAAGGGTAAATGATCAACCGTATTAGAAGGAGCCAAAACCTTGAGGGATTCGGTTAAGAGCGTTTCATTTAATATGGTAGGCGGTGCTTCGTCCCCAAACGCAATAGCAATATCAAGCTCATGCTTTAATAGCCCAGCGCACAGTTCATCACGGTTTGCTGTCAGCAACTCAAAAGAGAGATCTTGCTTACTGCCATTTTGCTCGCGAGACATTTGGGCGATTACCGGAGTCAGTAATTTAGTCGCTAAAATCGGCGGCGCACCAATACGTAAATGCTGATGGCCTTGCTTCACTTTGTTGGTCAAAGATCGAAACTGACCCAGTTGCTGATACACTTTTTCAGCTTCGGGCAACAAGGTTTTTGCCTCTACCGTTGGCACTAGTCGCCCTTTAACACGTTCGAATAAACCAAACCCGAGTTGTTGCTCGGTGTGCGCCAGAATACGGGTCACGTTAGGCTGAGACACATGCAAACTGCGCGCGGCTCCAGATACGGTTCCAGTCTGCATAATGGCGTAAAAGACTTCCAACTGTCTTAGGTTCAAATTGATGTCCTTATGGTTCACGAAACCAGTTTAGGCTTGGCTTTCTAGTATTGGCTAAGTTGTCTATCTGTTTAATTAGCTAGCTATTTATCCATTTATCCATTTATCCATTTATCCATTTATCCATTTATCCATTCTGCTATTTGCGTGAGTTTATTTTAATAACTCTTTTATCTTAGGTTGAAGTATCTCAGCCCAAACTTGATAAGCCTTAGCATTCAAATGCAAATCATCACAACTGTATTCATTGGATAATAATTTATTCGGTGCTAGCACACGGTTTACATCCAAAAACTCGATATCATGTTGTTCGCAATAAGCCTGTAGTCTTTTGATGAGTTCTGAAACTTGAGGATTCAACCCTTGCAGTTTAGATCCTACATAAAGCGTTGATTGCACCAAGATTCGAATATCGTTTTCTTGCCATACCTTAAGCATATCAACATAGTTCTGATAGATATGCTCAACGCTGTAACCTTGTGCAAGATCGTTAATTCCCGCCATAAAACACACCAGCTTTGGCTTCACATTCAACGTGGTATCAATACGGCGCAACATACCTGTTGTGGTATCGCCTGCAAGGCCACGGTTGACCATTGATACATCACGGAAAATATCCGCCCACGGTGCCCATTCAGTAATCGAATCACCAAACATGACTAAGTCTGCATTCGGAGAAAAATGGCGATGATTATCTGATGTCATTATGTAACGGCTCATGCTGTGGCCTCGCTGTTGAATCTCAGATTGAAGTGCAATCGATTCGAGGATTTCACTATCTGGTGTAGTACTATCAAACTGAGCAAGTAACCCTTCGATGTGAGGCTTGAAAGGGCTAAGACGAGTACTTAGTTGATGCTGTTCTTTAAGGGAAGATAATCGCTCTAACAAAGCATATAGAGATTGGTTTTGACCGACTTCTTGGAATAACTGATATAAATCGAGGACAGGATGTTGTTGCAGTGCGGCAAGTAATTGCTTGTCTTCCATGGTGTTATCTAACCCTTCAATTATCTGATGATGAACTCAAGATAATATCCGATTGCGGACGGGATAGATAACACTAGAAGCAGAGAGTTACTTTTCTTTAACCAATAAGTGATTGCGATTATCACGGCTTCTCTTAATGAGATCGTTGCTCTCATCTATTTCATCTGACTTAGCAAGGCGGTCATAAAGCAAAACATTCACGGTTGCCGCTAAATTCATGCAACCAACCGTTGGCACATACACAACGTGATCCGCTCTATCGGCAACATCTTGAGAAATAGAACCGTCTTCAGGGCCAAAAATATAGATAGCGTTTTCTGGGTGTTTAAAACGCGGAAGTGGTGTTGCACCCTCAGCAAGTTCCACACACACAATTTGTGTTTCAGGCTCAAGGTCGTCTAAAAATGACTCAACACCAGTAAGCGGGATCGTACGCGCTGCGCTTTTAGTGTCGGTATGGAATTTAGCGGCTTTTTCGTAGCGTTGCCCTGTATATTTAACTTCGTCGACTTGATAACAACCAGCCGCACGCATAACAGCGCCAACATTCGTAGGACTCTTTGGGTTAGTTAAACCAATAGTCACATGGCTTTTGTTCATGAATCTTCTCACTTAACGAATAGACATAGCAGGGTGCTACAAAGCGTCGCATTCTAACAAAGCAATGTCGAATGCAAAAGCACATAAACGCACCAAATAACGACGTGCACTGCCCTTGATTACATAGGCCTGTGAGCAAGAAAACAGAACCACCTTCATATTTACCAAACAAATGCTATTTGGGATAACAATTAAACAACAAGTTCATTTACATTTTTAAATCACATTAATAATCTGTTGAAAACTGCATTGGACAATCGCACAGGAACCGTGACATGACCCTAACCATCAAAAACCGCCTCTATATTCTCTCTTTCATACCTTTGTTACTCATGGCGATTGGTATGATGAGCGTGACTTATATGAAGAGCACCGAGCTAACCGCACAACAAGTAGAATCGACGCGTAGCAATATGATGGCGATGAAAGAAAAAGAACTCAAAGCGTACCTGCAAATGGCCTACTCTGCGATCAGTCCATTTTTGGACAGAGGCGCAACGCTAGAAGAAGCTTTACCAACATTGAGAACATTAGAATATGGCGAATCTGGTTATATTTTTGGTTATGACTCGAAAGGTGTCCGAGTTGTGGTTGGTCAAAGTAACGATGGCATCGGTAAAAACTACTATGACCTTCAAGACAAGCAAGGCAACTACTTAATCCGCGACCTGATCAAGAATGCTAAATTAGGGGAATTCACGACTTACTATTTCCCGAAGCCGGGCCAATCTGTCGCGCTACCTAAACTCAGCTACTCAGTATTTGTGCCGCAGTGGGATTTGATGTTGGGTACTGGCTTCTACACTGATGACATCGACGCTGTTATTGCCGAAATGAAAGAAAGCTCAAATGCCGCGCTACAAAGCTCATTAACGGCTATCGCGATTTTCTGTGGCTTTATTGCCCTTATTGTCGCGATATTTGCTGTCGCGGTGAATCGCACTATCATGCAGCCACTTGAGCAGTTTGACCGCTCAATTAGTGCTTTTGCCAGTGGCGAAGCCGATCTCACGGCCCGAATGGAAGCATTCAAAGCCCCAGAATTCACCAAGCTTAGCGAAAATTTCAATGCCTTCGTTGCTAGCCTACAAACCATCATTCGCAGCGTAAGTGATGTTGGCCAGCAAGTTGTCGCTGAAACCAGCAGTATGTCTTCTCGTGCCGCACAGGTTGATGAGATTGCCAGTGGCCAACGTGAAGAAACTGAACAAGTCGCGACGGCAATGACCGAGATGACGACTACCGCACAAGAGATCTCGAGTAATGCGAGTCAAGCTGCGGATTCCGCGAAACAAGCAGAAAACAACGCTAAAGAAGCTCAACAGATTGTCAATGCGGCTGCAAACTCGGTTGCAGGCCTTGCCAGCGAAGTATCAGAAGCGAACACTGTGGTATCAAGACTAGAGGGTGATGTACAAAACATTTCGTCTTCATTGACAGTCATTCAAGACATTGCGGAACAAACTAACTTATTAGCATTGAATGCTGCAATTGAGGCCGCACGTGCCGGTGAACAAGGACGTGGATTTGCGGTGGTAGCTGACGAGGTTCGTAAGTTGGCAAGTCGAACCCAAGAAAGTACAGGTGACATTCACAAGATGATTCAACAGCTAAAAGCCGCTTCAGATGCTGCCGTAAAAGCCATGGATTCGAGCCAAAATCGAAGTGCTCAAACCGTGGAAGAAGCGAATGCCGCTGCTGCAGCACTGGCGAAAATTCAGGCGTCGATTGATACCATCATGGATATGAATTCACTGATTGCCACCGCGACGGAACAACAAAACATTGTAGGCCAAGAGATCTCACAACGTATCGTCGTAATCTCAGATCAAAGCTCGCAATCAGCATCGCTGGCGAATCAGAACCGCACTGGTAGCCAAAACCTAAACAGCCGCGCGAATGAGCTTTACCACTTGGTGGATCGCTTCACGGTCTAGGACATTTACGGTCTATTAAATAGCAAGTAAACGCAACTTAACGTTAAGACTTTTCACACTAAATAAAAACGGGCTTCAGAATCTCTAATCTGAAGCCCGTTTTTTTTATCGGTGGTAGCTTTAGATCATAAACTAATCCAATTGTTCAGAAAGAAAGTCTACTAACAATCGAACCTTAGAAGATAGGTTGCGATTTTGCGGATAAAGCGCCCAGATCCCCTCTTTATCGTCTCGATAGTCAGACAGTACTTCAACCAACCCTCCTGATTCTAGATCTTCACTTACGTAGTATTCAGGCAACTGTACCAAGCCAATGCTCTGCTTGGCTGCATCTAACAAGGCTAAACCACTATTGCACTTAATGCGCCCATTAACACGAACCGAACGAGGTCGGCCATTTTCTTTAAAACGCCAATGTTCGAAACCACCGACTAAACATTGATGATTGTTCAATTCAGAGAGCGTATGTGGCTCACCATACCGTTCAATGTACTCTGGGCTGGCACATACATAGAGTTGGCGTTGAGAGAGCTTCTTTGCCACCAGGCTTGAATCTTCTAAGCGACCAAGACGAATCGCTACATCAACACCAGAATCGATAAGATCAAGTTTTTGATTAGTCAGCATCAATTCAAGTTCTACCTGTGGATGAAGCTTTAAAAATTGATGTAACAGAGGCGCGAGTTGGCGCTCACCATAAGTCACAGGCGCGGTCACTTTAAGCAACCCTTTAGGTGTCGACTGCATCTGCGTGACCGCAAGTTCAGCAATTTCTAAACCTTCGACCAACAACTTACATTGTTGATAATAGAGTTGCCCAGCCTCTGTTAGGGAAACCTTACGTGTCGTTCGATTAAGCAGTTTTACTGCCAAACGTTCTTCGAGGTTTGCCACTCTACGGCTGATTTGAGCCACTGATGTAGCAAGCTTCTGCGCTGCACCAGTAAAGCTTTCACGCTCTGCTACTGCAACAAACTCACTTACCCCTTCCCAATTAGCCATGCCTTTACCTTATGCTAAACAACGGTTACCCATACAGTGTATTGAAGTTATAAATCAGTGTCACTTGCTTGATATGCTCTGTACATAAACCTTCGCTATCTGCAATCGTTCAAAACGATCTCAACCAAGCCCTGACATTTCTAAATATTTCTCACTGAACACTAACAAATTTAGTATTTCTTCTGACACTAGTCTTACCACTTCATTGATATGTTGGTTCTGTACCGCAACACAGGTACTTCAACAAAGAACAAAGTAAGGTACTCATATGAAAAAATTAATCATACTTGCATCAACTCTTGTACTCAGCACGACAGCGTTTGCAGCAACTAAAACAACGATTCAAGAAACAACGCTAAAATCTGATACTTTTGTTACTGAAGCGGAAGCATACGATGCAGGAACCAACCTTATGGATGAGCTAAGCACAAAGACATCTTTTGAGCTTTCTAGAGAACTGCCACAGTTCCAACAAACAACTAAGTACAATTCATTCAAGATTGATGATGCGAATATGGAAGTGAAAAAAATCACCAACATGAGCGGCGACACCCATTATCAAGCTAACGTAAAAGTTGACTACCGTTACACATATAAAGACGGTCGTAGCAGCTAATACTGACTAGATCGGCAAAGCACCTGCGTGCCTAAAATAAAACCCCGTATCTAAAAAGTCTTTATATAAAGAATGCTCGTATATAAAAATAAAGCCCGCACTCATTGAGTGCGGGCTTTTTAGTGTTCATTTTGGCTATTTTTTAATAATTCATTTTCGATAAATCTTTTTAGTTGTCGCTACTCACTATAGATTGACCGTCTAGCCAGTAACTCTCTTGAACAGCATCTCTTAGACTTCGAATTGAGAAACCAAACCATCTAGCGCTTCACATTGCTCCGCCAAAGCCATACATGCGTTTTCTGCACTGTTCGCCATTTCCACCATTTGCATAGTGCTTTCAGCTATACGTTGAACGTTCTGGTTCACTTCTTCCGATACTTGAGATTGCTGAGAAGCCGCAGTTGCGATTTGCGTGTTCATCTCATTCATCATACCGATAGAGTTACGAATTTCACTCAATGACGACGCAGCTGTACTCGCTTGAACAATGGTTTTCTCGCCACTAACTTTACTTTCGTTCATCACGCTCACCGCTTGTTTAGCGCCAACTTCTAAGCGTTCAATCATCGACTGAATTTCACCCGTACTGTCTTGAGTTTTACTTGCCAAGGCTCTAACTTCATCAGCAACAACAGCGAAACCACGACCTTGTTCACCAGCACGTGCCGCTTCAATCGCAGCGTTCAATGCAAGTAGGTTAGTTTGTTCAGCAATGCCTCTAATTACACCAAGAATAGAAGCAATGTTCTTAACATCACTGTCTAGTTCATGAACAACACCACTCGCGTTTTCGATATCATGCGCCAAGCGCTCAATCGAACTCACCGTTAAGCCTAAAGTTTTATCTGCAGATTCCACTTCTCTATTTGCCGTATTGCTTGCAGAAGCCGCTTCTAACGCATTACCACTTACGGCAACGCTGGTTGCTTGCATCTCATGAACTGCAGCAGCAACTACTTCACTCTCTTTCTGTTGATTAGAAGAAAACTGAGCCACACCTTGAGTCAGTGATTTGATGTTTTCCATCTCAGAACGTACAGCGTTAGAAGTGGTAATAACCTGTTCGATGGTCACATGAATCTTGCCAACAAACTGGTTGAAAGCAGAGCTAAGTCGAGCAATTTCATCACTCCCCTCAACGCTCATACGTTGAGAAAGATCACCATCGCCAGAAGCAATTTCAACCATCGCTTTTTCAACATTTTGAATCGGTTTAACGATAAAGCGATTCGACAACCATAACGCGAAAGCAGCAGCCAGGATCGCCACACCCATGCCGACTTCAATGATCACCTTGCTTGATTCAATAGATTCATCGGCTTGTTGACGAAGTTCTTTCTGCTTCAATTCGATCAAGGTTCTGATGTCACGAAGTTGATCTCGAATAATCGCAAACTCAGCATCTAACGCAGGAGAGTAATCAATGTTGTATTGGTATGCATTCTCAGGGTCGGCAAACATAGGTTCGTGCAATGCCACCCACTTGCTCATCGCGTTAACAAGCTTTGATAATTCACCACGAGAAGATGGATCCAACACCCCTGCTTGATATAAGGTTTCGACACTTTGAAAACGAGGCACCGCTTTGTAAGCATTGTCTTTAAATTCAAACTTTTGGTACTCAATCGCCGCTTGGTCTTTTGCTAATAATAGACCTTGAGCAGAAGCGATAACTTGGTAAATATCACGATAGCCATCTTCCAAATTATCTAACACTGGCTGAACCACATTATTCAACTCATGGTTGATTGCAGCTTGAGCGTTAGATTTAAGAACATTAAGCACAGTAACAGTAGAAAAAACGATCACGATAACCATTAATGGGATCGCAATTTTACTCTTAATTGAAAGGTTGTTGATACTCATAAGGGGGCTTATAACCACACAATAAATAGGGACGCGCGCATAATATACAGTATCAATTTAAAAGCTAGCTAAAAGTTTGTGAACCTAGTCGCATAGCAAACGTTACCCTTGAATCGACTGTCTATTATTCAACCAAAGGTCAACATTAAAAAGTAGAGCCAAAGACATTTTTGCACTTATTTACCACAGACATGCTCAAATACTGGAGAAGTCATAGAAATAGCACCATAATGTACGGCTCAAAAGTAAATAGGTATGAACATGAAAATTTGTGGTGTTGAAATCAAAGGTAACGATGCTGTCATCTGTCTTCTTTCTCTGTCAGATGGTGTATTTAATATCCCTGATTGCCGAGTTTCTAAAGTTGCGATTAGCGACGCAAACGACACGCAGAATATGAAAGACTTTCAATTCTCTTTTGCAAAGTTGATGGAAGATTACCAAGTAGATAAAGTTGTAATTCGTCAACGCCAAACAAAAGGCAAATTTGCTGGCGGTGGCTTTGGCTTCAAACTAGAAGCAGCAATTCAACTGATCGACGGCCTAGACGTAACGGTTGTATCACCTGCTGACATCAAAGAGAGCCTAAAGCGCAACCCTCTTATGATGAAGTTCAAAGAGACTGGCCTTAAGCAATACCAAGAAGCACCGTTTACAACGGCTTACGCTTGCTTGATGCAGCGCTAATCAATAGACGCTAACCAATGATTAAAACGGAAAGAGCCTGAAGATTCAGGCTCTTTTTATATCTATCGATCAAGTGCTGCTTGCCTACGAACTTTTAGTAACTCTGGCTTTTTCACGACCAAATATACCGCTGTCGCTGACAACGCGAATCCCATTGCGCCGTAGATATCAAACGACTCTCCAAAAATAAGCCAAGCTTGAATTGCCGTCGTTGGTGGTACTAAATAAAACACCGATGCTACA
>Ga0209121_10002698_pt1 | contig 17761 bp, 23 predicted proteins | sample Cruoilmetagenom3_FD_187292 | JGI IMG/M metagenome (GOLD analysis project Ga0209121, IMG submission 187292) | Oil polluted marine microbial communities from Coal Oil Point, Santa Barbara, California, USA - Sample 3 (SPAdes) (version 2) | ecosystem: Environmental > Aquatic > Marine > Oil seeps ... | reverse complement strand
GCCACCGCTACTTCTACGTCAATCCGCTCCAGAGCCGGGGCGGCATCGAGCGGCCCGAGTGGTACGGCTGCGCGTGCTGTCCACCCAACGTGATGCGTCTTATCGCCGTGGTCGGCCACTATGCGGCCACCGTGAGCGATGACGGTGTCCAGTTGCACCAGTACCTGGCGTCCAGGATCGACACACAGGGTGCTGCCGGCCCTCAGGTGGCTTTCTCCGTCGAGACAGACTATCCGTGGAACGGCGACGTTAAGATCACGATTGATAGCACGGACGGGGCGGACTGGGAGATGGCGCTGCGCGTGCCCGGCTGGTGCCCCGGTGCTACGATCTCCGTGAATGGCGAGGCCGTCGGGGGGCAGTTCCCTGACCGGCGTGCCGGCGGTGCCTACGCGGTTGTCAAGCGCGCCTGGCAGGTGGGCGATCTGATCGAGCTGCACCTGGCGATGGCGCCACGGTTCACCGCTCCTAACCCACGCATCGATGCGGTTCGCGGCAGCATCGCTGTGGAGCGTGGCCCCCTGGTCTACTGTCTGGAGGCGGTCGATCAGGATGGGGTTGATCTGCTGGACGTGTCCGTGGATCCCGGTGTTGAGCTCACCGATGCGTGGCAGGCGGATCTGCTCGATGGCGTTGTCACCGTACAGATCCCAGGGAACGTTGCAGAGCAAGGCGACTGGGAGGGCGTGCTCTATCTGCCTGCGGGCGTGCCTGCGCAGACGACCCGCCCGGTGACGCTGACGGCGGTCCCGTACTACGCCTGGGCCAACCGTGGCCCCGGTGCGATGCGGGTGTGGATTCCGAAGAAGGACTGATGAGGAGTCAGAAGTCGCAGGTCTCAAGTCCGAAGTCAGCCTCTGGTCTGTGGACCGCGGGCATCTTCCGGCGTGCCGACATCTTCCGGCGTGCCGACATCTTCCGGCGTGCCGACATCTTGTCCGCTCTGGTCCTCGGAGGTGACGTGCAGCCCGAGGGCTCAAGGCTTTTCCGCAAGCCTTGAGCCCTTCCGTGGGTTGCAGATCACTCCGCTCGTCGCACTGCGTCTGATCTTCGGGGGAGCTGGTCCGAGCGGAGCTCACGAAGCAGTCGCAAGACCATACTCGCAACCTCGGCGCCGACCTTCTCGCCGGTATTGGTCACCACGTAGGTGAAGATCCTGTCGAGGGGGCGCCAGACGAAGGCGGCGTAACAGACGCCGTCTGAGCCTGTATGGCTGACTTGCTCCAGGGTCCCATCGACCCTTGTGCGGATGAACCACCCGTAGCCATAGGCGACATCCGCATGGGGTGTGCCCCGCCAAACGTGAGGGGCCAGCAACAACTTACGCATCGCAGCATCAACGACCGGTCCGTGCGCCAGCGCGTGGTACCACGTCGCCATGTCCTCCACGGTAGACTGCAGACCTCCGTTGCCCTTGAGATTCCAGTAGTCCGGCGCGATCGCCTGGATGCGGTCTGAGATCGGCGGCTGTGCGCCGGCATCCGCGGTGCCATAGGCCATAGCGTCGCGAAGACTCTCGTCGAAGAATGTGCCGGTCCGCGTCATCCCTAAAGGAATAAAGAACCACTCTGCCAGGTGCTTCTCCAGAGACTGGCTCGCGACGATCTCGACGACCGCAGCCAAGAGGCTGTAGCCCAGGTTCGAGTAAGCGAATGTGCCGGCCGCGGCACTGTTCAGGTGTGACAAGCCGCGGGTGATAAGGTCATCCCGGCTGACGAGGTCGAAGTCATCGCCGATCTCCTCCGGCAGGCCGACGGTGTGGGTAAGCAATTGATGGAGCGTGATGCCGGCTGCCGCGGGCGGCACTTGGGGGAGATAGCGTGAGATCGCGTCGGCAACGTCGAGTTCCCCCCTACAGGCCAGATCGACCACGGCGGTCGCCGTGAACTGTTTGGTCAGTGAGCCGATCTGGGCGATGGTGTTCGGCGTGAACGGACGCTGCTGCGCTCGTTCGGCCCAACCGTAGCCTTCCTTGAGCACAGTGGTGCTGTTGATTTCGATGATGATGGCGCCGCCGAAGCCATCTGGGGCTCGCTGTGTAAGGTTGTCGTGGACAATGGCTATGGGATCTGTCATAGAAGTGCCAGAGGGGCCTCGCCGGTGCGCCCTTTGGGACGTCCGCCTATGAAGCGGCTCCAATTGTCCATCAGTGTCAGACGATATCGCAGCAGCCCTGCCAGCCAGTGCTTGGTTGGCGTGACCGGTCCCAGTTCGGGCACTGCGTCGCTATCGCCGACCAGCCAACTCGCGAGCCTGTTCAGCAAGGTTGTTTCCCACTCCCGGGCTTGCTCGAAGTCCGGATAGGTGTCATCGCAGTCGAGAAGTCGTTGGTTGAAGTCGGGTGTGTCTGTCGTGCCGATGCACCCGATCTCTGTCAGGATACGCTCGATGTAGCGAAATGCTTTCGGCGCACAGAGCCACGTTGACTGTACCCTGACCAAGAGGGCCTCCCCATCGGTGACCTCGATTCTGATCCGCTCCTCCATCGTGACGATGTCCGGCTCGCCAAGCTCGACGAAATACGGATCCCGCAATTCAGGATCGCCGAAGTCTCCCCAATCTCCATCCCCGCGGGGATCACCCAGATACTGGTCCAGCCCGAACTGTGTTCGACCGTCATTGTCCCACGAGTGTACCTTGATCCACCATCTCAGACGGTGGATGAGCCGCTCGATGAGCAGCACGCGCAGTGGGTGCGGCTCGCCAAGGGTGGTGGTGATGCGGCTGACGATACCGGCCCAATCTCTACCGTCGATGCTGTGTCGCTCAAGCTCCCAGATTGCCGTCTCCAGTGGGGCGCTGTGGAGCCAGGCGTCGAGGCAGTAGACGATGGCCTGCAACCGCCGTTTCCGCGCCGGATCGGCCGTGTAGCAGCCCATCACGAAATCGGGACAGCGCTCCTGGCCGATGGCCTCGATGATCTGGATCACGGGAGCCGGAAAGGCGTAGTGTCCGCAAGGGGCGAGGGGGCTGCCGATCATACGCGTGACGATCTCCTTGGCCCAGCCCGGTACCGTGCCCAGCGCAGCTTCCTCAGTCACCAGGTTGCGCAGTTCGGGTGATGCCACAAAGCTGCCCCACGGATCTTCGTCAACTTCTGTGAACCGAAGGCCCGTCCGGGTGATGCTGGCGTTCAATCGCTCGTGTGATACTTCGTCGATCTGTTCCACAACCCCCCCTGTGACTTTTCATCAGTATATGTTCGACGAACGCGCCCGCAAGTGGGAACGGCATTGGCCAGCCTCCGATGAGTGGTATTGGATTAGGTTGTCGTGCTTTGTAAAACTGTGTTATACTTTGTACAGATGATATGGGTAAAGCATAGACCGGAGGTGTATGATGGTCACTGCTGTTGTTGTCAAGTTGAGCACTCGCAACCAGATGGTGCTGCCCAAAGAAGCGCGGGCAGCGCTGGGGATAGAGCCAGGCGGGCGGGTTGTGGTCGTCGTTGACGGAGAGAACGTCCAGCTTCTGGCCGAGCCTGAGGATTGGTCAGAGTATATGTATGGCCTGGGCGAGGAAATCTGGCAGCGTCTGGGTGGTGGAGAGCGTTTTCTGGCTGAGGAGCGGGCTTCATGGGAGAGCTGAGTGAATTGCTGCAACAACTCCGTGAAGCCGGCACTGTTTGTCTGGACACCGTGATTTTCATCTACGCTTTCGAGCGTCATCCTCGTTTTGGTCCTGCGGCGCAGGCCATCTTCCGCGCCGTTGCAGCGGGCGAGTTCGAAGCCTGTGCCTCTGTCCTGGTCGCTGGGGAAGTGCTGACCGGCGTAAACAAGGCCGGCGACGATGAGTTGCTCCTACGCTATCGTGACCTTTTCCAGCGTTTTCCAGGCTTGACGATGGTGGATGCCGACCTCGCTGTGATGGAACAGATGGCTGCACTTCGTGCGGCCTTTGGCCTTCCCACCCCTGACGCAATTCATCTGGCGACGGCACTCGTACAGGAGACTCCGGTCTTTCTGACAAACGATCTGCACCTTGAGCGCGTCAGTGCACTCCGGGTGCTCACCCTACAGGGGATTGCCTAAGTCTTGCTTTGTGATTTGCTATTCGTGATCCGCCGATTTCCACGCCGCTTCCGGTTCTCCAACTCCTCCACTGTGCGCGGCCAATCGGACTTCAGCAGCCTTGAGAGCGCGCGGTCCGCGAGGAGCCTTCCCTCGGTCTGGCAAGTGGGGCAGTAGTTGGTCTCGTTGGTGGCGTAACGGATGCGTTGGACCGGCGTGCCGCAGACGGGGCAGGGTTGTCCATACCGCCCGTGCACGGTCATCGCCTCGTGGAACGCGGTAACCTTCTCCGGGAACCCCTCGCCAACCTCTGTACGGAGACGCTCGGTCCACTCTGTGAGGATGGCGCGAGTCGCCTCGTAGAGCTGGGCGGTCTGCTCGTCTGTGAGCTTGTTTGTCAGCAAAAAGGGTGACAGCCTTGCGCGGTGGAGGATTTCGTCGGAATAGGCATTGCCGATCCCGCTCAGGATGGTGGGGTCGCGCAGGGCGCGCTTGAGTGTGTGGTTCTCCTCTGTGATCGCGGCCCGGAACTCCGCCGGCGACGCGTTCATCACTTCCAATCCCCCGCGGTGGAACTCTTCCAGGGCGTCGCGTCCTCTGACCAGGTGCAAGGAGGCCCGTTTCTTGCTCGATGCCTCGGTGAGCAGAAGTGAGCCGGTATCGAAATCCATCGCTGCCAAAGACCGTTTAGCTGCGATGCTCACGCCTTTCTTCCGCCAACGCAGGCGGCCACTCACCATCAGGTGCAGGACGAGGAAGTGATCGTTCTCAAAGACGAAGACAATGCGTTTGCCGATACGCTCGAACCCTTGGACGGTCAGTCCCTCAATCTCCGTGATCGGGGGCACTGCCGTTCGCAGCAGGAAGGGATGCGAGATGCGGATCTGCTCCAGCCGTCGGCCCTGGACGAAGTCCTGGAGCCGCTCTATGTAGATCACGACATCCGGATACTCGGGCATATCTCTGATCCCTCGCTTGATTCTTGGCTTGTCTGGAAATGGGCCGCGGCAGGTTCCGTACGTGCCCGCGCATCCGGCGCCGGCCTACTACTACTTCGAAAATGACCCAGCAGGGCCCTCACCCTGACCCTCCCCTGAAACGGGGACTGCGCCTCCGCAGCCGGAGGTGGGAGAGGGAACCGGAGGTGCTGCAGCATCTATTCCGGCACCTCAGTCGGCCAGGGCGTCTAGGTCTGCTACAGGTCTGGTCGCCGGTCCCTTAGGTGAGCGCTCGGGCCGGCGCGCACTTCAACCACCTGGGCCAGGTCAATGTCGACAATGGCGAAATTAACTGCGTCCGAGGTCTCATCCAGCACAATCTCGCCGGTCGGGTCGGTGACCAGGGACTGCGCCGGATGGGTGAAGGCGATGAAGACCTCGCTCTCGTAGGAGCGTGTCTGCATCATACGACGATTCATCTCGTTGTGGAAGCCGTAAGTGGGGTTGAAGATGACGCGCGCCCCCTTGAGGGCCAATGTCCGCACGGTCTCGGGCCACCTGCGATCCGCGCAGATCATCACGCCGAACGGACCGAAGTCAGAGTCGAAGACAGGGAGACTTTGGCCGGGGACGTATTTCACATCGTGGTTCGCATGCAGTTGCCGGCTGATAGGGGTGACTTTGATCTGAGCGATGCGGATGATCAAGGAGTGCCTCCGGTTGTGGAGATTTCATTCCCAACCACGTGGCCTTCATCGTCCGTGACCAGCAGACCTTTGGTCGAGTCCAGGAGCACCAGCTGGTTGCCCCAGGGGTCCTCAACCACCGCACACCTGCCGATCTGAATGTCGAAGGGGGGAGCGATGATCTTGCCGCCGGCCTGCTCGAACTGCTTGGCGGCTCTGTCGGCACGTTCCACCTTCAGGTCGATTTCAGGCTCTGTCCTTTCCTCAGAATGCAGCACAATCTCGGTCTCATCCTGGGGTAGACGCAGTCCGGCGGCTTCCTCGGTGCGCCAAATCAGGCTGAGCCCCAGACGATCCCGGTAGAAACAGAGGCCGGTGTCGACATTCTCTACATAGAGACGAATGCAGTCGACCTTGTCGATGAGCGGCGGTGTGGCGCCGTGACTCAGAAAGAGATCTATGACCTTCTCGTAGTCCTCCGGCAGGGCGTCCGCCAGTTGCTGTTTCACCGTCTCAATCAGCGCGCCGCGCTGCGTTGTCCCTGACCGGATCAATTCCGCGACGACGGCGAGGATACGATTGTCAGCCCAGAAGCCTTCGGCATCTGTCGGTTCGGCATGGGATTCGATGAACCACTTTGCCGGGAACCGGTTGATCGTGGCGACAAGCTCGCCCATCGTCTGGGACGAGTAATAGGGCGTCGGGTCATAGAGCGCTTCGCCCAGTGCGTCGCCCAGGAAGAGCGCCCGGTCCTCCCTCACGTAAATTGCTATGGCATCATCCGCATGGTCCGTGGGGAGGTGATGCAGTTCGCACGTGACGTCGCCCAAGTCGAGAACCATGCTCTGCTCAAAGGTGATGGTCGGCAGCACGATCTCGATGTCACGCTTCGCGCCGTATTCACGAGCGATGTTCTCGGCACAGAACGCGATCTCCTCGCCGCGTTGTACGCGCTCGGCAAGAGCGAGATCATCCCACGTGAGTCCCTGGAGCTTCGACAAGTTCTTGGTCAGATTGTGGTGGCCGATGGTAGGCGCGGCGAGGTGCGCCATACCGAAGGTGTGGTCCCAGTGCCAGTGTGTGAGCGCGACCCAGTCGGGTTGGCGCTGTGTCTCGCGTGCCAGCGCGTCGAGGAAGAGCCGGGTATGCGCTGGTGATGCACCGGCGTCGATCATCAGGACGCGCTCGCGGCCGACGACGGCAGCGAGAACCGGCCGGTCCGTGCGATGGTCGGCCGGTATATAGAGAATGTGATCTGTCAGGTGTCTCAACATTCAGATTTGACTCCTAACATCCTCCTATTGGGCAAGTGCTTCCTCTCGTCAAGACCAGTCTCCGCGATGGCATCGGGAAGTTCAAGCTCGACCCGCCGGATGCGCGGGTTGATGAGAACCGCCGGGATGACCACTGAGTAGAGCGCGCCGCCGATCAGGAGGTCCATGGTGTCATACTCCTGATCTTTCGCGACAAGCACAGACGCCGGCGTGATACTACCGGCGTTTCCCTGCCAGAGCCCATACCGCCGCCACGAGTGCTACCATCAATATCACGAAACTCCCGCCGACAAAGCTCCACTTGACGAAGGTAAATACCGGGGCCAGCACGTCGATCCCCGGGGTGAGGGCCGGATAGCGCCCGATCACCAGCGCTGCCGCGACGTTCTCAAGATAGTCGAAGAGCGTGCCGATTACCGGGACGAGGTTAGCGCGCTGCCACAGGCTCTGCGGTGTGAAGGCTTGCCGGGACAGCCAACTGATGGCTGTCACCAGGAAGGCGACATAGACCACAGGCCAGATCAGGTCGAAGGTGAACCGCACCCTGATGTACTCCGTTCGCCCTGCCGGCCCATAGGCTTCGGCCATCCGGTAGAGGTCGTCGGCTGAGTAGACAAGCGACAGGTCCGGCGATCCTGCCCCGCCGGCGTCCGCGGTCGCGGCCGCGTCTGCTGCCTGTTTGGGCAAGACCAGCGCGCTGAAGAGCAAGAAAATCACCAATGCGATCAGGGTAGCCCGCCCTGTCGAGAGTCTGTGCAGCCAATCGGAGAGATTTGCCATCATAGTCTAGCTCCCGCTTGACGAGGACACTCTGGAGCAGAGAATACACGTATCACGTTATTGAGCAATGGCGTAGGGCATCTTCTTGCGCGTTGGACCGGTCCCACGATAGATCAGGAGGTGTCGGCATGCCGGTACTGGATGACTTGAAGACGTTGTGTGAGCCAGACGACCTCGCCATCTCGCTTGGAGTACTCACGCCCCTGCGGCTCGTGCCCGATACGGGGGCCTTTTGGCAGCTGCTGTATGCGCCGGCCATAGCTGCGCTGTGTTGATCGATGAGGGGGAAGCTGAGCGGGCCATTGCGCTCTATGCTCTGGCCTCACGCTATCCCTTTGTCGCCAACTCGTGCTGGTTCGAGGACGTCGCCGGGCGGTATATCGCCGCTGCTGCCGCTGCTTTGCCGTTGGAGATGGTCCAGGCGGCGCAGGAACACGGTCGGGCGAGGGATCTGGACGTGACGGTGAAGGAACTGCCGGCTGAGTTGGAGGAGACCGGGATCAGACCTACGGATTGAGCAACGTCATCGCTGAATGGGTATGCTATACGGAAGTCTGGCACAATGCGTGGCACAACGAGACGCTGCGGCAAAACCGCACTATATGCTATCCACTCATCTCTCCGGCCGACAGACGCCGGCCAGGGAGATCAAGCTACATTTACCCCTCAGCGAGGAGGTTCTTGACGAATCCCCAGGTGAACGCCAAGGTCATCAACAGGAGCAGGGGCGCCAGGATGGCCATCACGAACGGCCCGCTGAAGAAGAGCAACTGCCCGCCGGTCTTGAGAAACGCGAGCGCGATGCCGCCCAGCCCGATCAACGTTCCCCCTACCGTGACCAGCTCAAATCCGGAGGGAGCCTTATTCTGCTTGACGGCCCATAGCGGCAGCCCAAAGATGAGCAGCCCAGCCACGGAGTGGACGATGACCAGCACCACCGTCGCCAGCCCAGCCGGTCCGGTGAAGCGGGTGATGGTGATAAGGACCAGGCCGATTAGCGCAAAGGTCAGGTACCGTTTTTCGTACTGGGGCAGGAATTCACCCACCAATCCCAGCGAGATACCGGCCGGGATCAACACCGCGACGATGACAACCAGCGGATTCTCCAATGCCGCGTAGGTGAATGCGATCAGCAGCAATCCCGCCACCAGCAGCACCCCAAAGCCGATCATGTAGTAGATGTCGTGCATCTTTTCCGTCTGGCGATAGCGCTTAATGAACCGCCAGATCAGATAGATGGCCACAAGGCCGGTCAGCAAGAGTACAGGGCGATCAAAGATGCCCATGGTCTCCCTCCTGCGGTAATGAATCTGAATGTCCACGCCACAATCAATACCCTGAGTGTATTGCCATTCCTGTCAAATGCCAACGGTTTCTGCGTCAATGGGGGCATTTCAGGGCGGGCGATATACGGCCTACTGATCCGGCAACGCCTCGTGGCTCAGTGACTTGCCCCATCCTGAACCGTACCCCTGCGTTGATGCATTTCCATTCGGGCGTGGTCTTCGCGGAACCGTGATGCTACTTCCGGGTGACCCTGAGTGCCAGGTCCTCTAAGAAGATGGGGGTCTTGAGCGTCCGTCCCCCACCGGTGTGCCCGTCGATGGTCTCGGTGCTTATCACCTTGCCGTCGGCGGGATTCACCCAGGTCGCCTCATAGTTGCCCGCGGGTAGGGCAATAGCGAAGTCGAGGGTCGGCCCGCCGCCCCAGAGATAGATGGCGTAGACCTGGCCAATCTCGGCCAGCACCGCAGTTTGTACGTGCAGCGCGTTGGCCATCACGGCGGCCTCCGGGTGCGGTGCCATAGCGGGGAGATCGAGCCCGTCGAGGAAGCGCTTGAGCGCGGTGAGCTGCGCTCGCCACGCAGGTCCGCCGTGACCCGGCGTGCTCCCGATGATGGGCGCCGTGCCGTCCGGGTGCGCCACGGTGAACGAGTAGTCCAGGTGGCTGAGAATCGCACCGCCGCTGAGCATGAAGGACCACGCCTCGGTGCGGTAGGGGGTACTGGTAGCGCCCTTGAAGCCCGTCTCGTCGTCGGCCAGAACTCGGTCCAGATGGTAGTTCCACGCTACAGCATCGGGGATGGCGTAGTGGAAGTTGAGGATGTCGACCTTGGGGTGGTGGTCTGCGATGCGGGCGACGCGGTTCTCGTAGTTGATGGCGATGAGGTGCTGGTTGGGTAACGTCGCTTCGGCGTCCACCAGCACGTCGACGATGTGATGCTGCCAGTCGAGTGACAGCGATCCATCGCGGCAGGAGTAGGGCTCGTTGATGACCTCGAAGTATAGATTGTCGAAGCCGGCCAGCTCCTGTGCGGCCTTGCGGGCGAAGGCATCCTGGATGGCCAGCAACGGCGGGTTATCGAGCGTGTGGACCTGGCTCCGGTCCTCAATCGCCAGGCCGTTGACGTTGCTGTCCGGGTGCATCGGACTGGCCCGCCACAATGTGTCGTTGTAGAAGTAGCAGAAGAGCACGTATTCAACCACGATACCCCGGGCGCCGGCATCCGCCACGAAGTCACGCAGTCGTCGCCAGTAGGCGTCATCCCACTGGGTCAGGTCCCACCTCAGGGGTTCGCCCCCAGGGCCCCGTTCCACGCAGCGCCAGGGGCAGAGGTAGCTCTCGGGCGTGGGCGCCATCGTGTTGTTCTGAATGTTGTGGCTGCCGGGCAGCTCACGATATGCCCCGCTGAAGAGCCGCGTCAGGTTGAACTCGCAGGCAGCCAGCGCATCCAGGTAGGGGATGGTGTCGAAGTCGCGGTTCAGCACAGCACCGTAGTGCTCGGCTGATGTGATTAGTGTGGTGGGCTTGCCGCGGAAGAGCAGGTAGTGCGGGTTGTCAGGATCCACGGATAGGGGGGTGTTTGACATGGTGCCTTTCCTCTCAATGGGTAGAGGCGTGTCGTTCCAGCAGCATTAGCGCTTGCTCCACAATAGCGTTCGTGACAAACAGTGAGCTGGTGTTTTGAAGGTCTCGAAGTGTCTGGTCGGCCGCCGTTTGAGAAAGCATACCGACACGATATGCTCTGACGACGATACCCAGCGAACCGACCGGCCTTACACCAATCGACTTGGCTGCTCCTCGCACCGCCAGATCATCGGTGAACAGTAGCGGCACTCGGAGATGGTGGCAGACGTAAAGGGCTTCTCTCTCTCCGGGGTGCAGGTTCAGAAATTGGTGAGCTCTGATGAACTGATCAATCAGGTGGGTGTCTAGCTGATGGCGAACTACGTTGCCAAGCTTGTGGATGGAGGGCTCATCCACTCGATTCTGGCTCATTGTTTCGTGCCAGACGGCATCAGGGACGTGCAGTTGGCGGACAATCGTCAGAAGTGTGAGTGCACCAATCTCGTGGAGATGAATAAGCGGACCGGCATCAGCGACGGCTGATGCTATGTGCCCAGTGCCCATTCCAGGTCCTCAGCCATCGCTGCGTGCTGGCGTTCTGCCAGTTCGACCCAGTCGATTCCGACAGCTTCGACGGCTTCTTCTCGCGCTAGTTTGCCATTGATGAAATCTGCAAGAATACGTTCTCGCCACAATTGACGTAGCCCTGATTCAATGGCCCTGGTGATGACCTCGGCCTCGGTTTGATCAGTGTCTGCGACGAGAAACTCAAGATACTCCTTCACCGTTTCCATTTTCTCGCCTCCTGAGTTCTACTTAACTCTATTCTAGCACGGAGCTGGGCTTACTGGACGCCGGCCATCGGCGATGGGACGCGTTCCGGACTCATACAGCGACGACCTCTTCAAGTATTCGTTGGCCCAAGTGTGGCTTCAACGCATCACGCATCACCAGGTCAACCTGAATGCCCAGGAGGTCGGTAAGGTGGTCTTCCAAAGCGATGAACTGAAGTAAACTCGGTGTCTCGGAGTATGTGATCAGCACGTCCAAATCGCTGTCCGTGTCTTGCTCGCCGCGAACGTAGGATCCGAAGAGGCCGAGAGACCTGACGCAGTAATTTTCCCTCAGCAAAGGCAGGTACTGCTTCAGGGTATGCCGAACGCTCTCGAAGGTAGTAGTCTGTTTTCCGCTATCCATATCGATTTCCTCGCGTTTCATCAATATTCTTGAAACGTGCGATGATGCTTGCCAAGGCCGCGATCGAACTGTGTTGGTAGGTGTGTCCTTATTATAGCAGATGTACGTCAGCCGACGCCCCGCATAGCCAAATGAGAGTGCCTCAAGAGTGGGGTCCGTCGCAGGCGGAGTGCCCGCGGTTAGGTGTATGCGGCTGTTGGGCGCTGACCATAGCCGACTGAGGCTGATCCCGTACCGAAATCAAGCATCTCCGTTGCCGGCGACAAACATCTGCCACGTACGAACCGGCTTCCACCCCAGGAGCTTTTCAGCCCTATCTGTGATGAGCAACGAGCGATAGGGCTCGGTCCGGTACGCCGGCCCACCCCGCCATTCCACATCCGGATGCACGAGTTCAGCCAGTTCCCTGCTGGTCTTCCCGGAGGTGGTGATGTCTGAGGAAGCGACCAATACACACGCGAAGCCGGCCAACGAGCACGACAGCCCTTGAAGGGATGCCGCCGCCAGGTCGCGAACATCTATGAAAGCCCCATACTCCCAATAGGGATCCCATTCATAGGCCGGTCGTTCTCTCCGAAGCGCTTGAATCTCATCGTAGGTTTCCGGCCTCCATACACCTGGCGGCCTCAAGCAGATCGTGGAAATGCCCGTGCGCTCACACCAATACCGGCACATCTGCTCAGCGAGATACTTGCCGATGGCATAGGGCGTCGACGGATAACATGGATGATCATCATCCAACGGTAGATAAGCCGGCTCTCTCTCTCCCTTGAAGACGCCCAGTGCATCGACGCTGCTCATGTAGATCATGCGCCTCACGGACGCCTTCTCAGCAGCGAGAAGCACATTCCAGGTACCCTGAACGATGGCTCGCATCGTCTCGTGAGGGCTATCCTCGGGATCGCCCAGCGGCGAGGCCAGGTGAATCACTGCGTCACATCCGCAGATTGCCTTCTCAAGCGAAGAGGAATCCAGAATATCCAAACCGTCGAGCAGGTCATATCCCACAACTTCATGCCCAATGACCTGCAGCTCAGCCTCGATCACTGAGCCGATCATGCCTCGATTACCGGTAAGTAGGATTCTCAATCACCGTCTCCGTGATCTGTTGTTAGGATGCCTTCGGGTCTTCCATAGTATGTCTGATCACCTGGGCGGGAGCAGCCGCCGGAACGGGATCTGAAAGTTTCAAGCTGATGCAGCCCGTGCCTGTCTTGGAGGCAGTCCAGCACCCGCCGGTGATCGCCACCGTAGGGTCCCGGTTGCACCAGCACGGCCCGGTCATCCCCTCCCGATCCATATGGGTGAGGTAGTTGGCCATGGGGCACTTAACATCTCAAGCATCAGTCATCCAGCTATCTCTGTCGTAGTCAAATGCCTCGAAGTCGTCCTTGTAGATGCCGTAGACGTAGTCGGCTAGTTGTATGTCATAGGCAACTGCGAGAGGAATCCTTTGGGTTGTATTCACAGGCTGAGGCACGGAGGCAATCAGTTCAGCCGGTGCACTGAACCGCTTAAGCACGTCTGTGAAGTCGTGGGCAAAAGACTCCATTCGTCCAACGAAGTCGTACTGAATGGCCTCCATGTGCAGTGTGCCCGTTTGTGATCTCCAGTGTCCGTCTCGGTCGTCATCGGATTGTTCGCCAATATACCTCACAAAATCACGAAAGCCCACCATTCTCGGAGTGGAATTGGGTGGCGTCGGATAGCCGGCTTTCTTGCGGATCAACTCTCGAAAGCCGACGTAAGGGGAAGTGAGATCCATGACCTGCGACTTGTAGCCCGACAACAACCTAGAGTACGGGTTGCGCACAAAGCAGAATCGAAACCATTCGGGCGAAGTCAGGATTTCGACGGCATCTCGCGTGCTGAAATCAGAAATGCTTGGCACGAAAGACAGCCCAGGGGTGTCCCGGAAGTGGACCCGCAGCGGGTTCGGAGGCAATGGGTATCCTGCCAGTTGCTGCAGAACTATCTTAATCTTGCTGCACGCTACCTTTGGGGTCCCCAGGTAGAAATACCTGTACGTGGGCGAAATCCAAGTATCGGCTGCATTCAATGCTTCCCCGTGTAAATACTGTGCTTCAGCCTTGGATGCCTCGATCCACTGTGCGAGTTGTATCGGCGTCATCGTCCCTCCTTGAGTCCAGACAACAGTCGCAGCCCACAGTATACGAATCGGGGGCTGTGAGCACAATGACAAGCGGATTTCGCCAACACTCAAGGGCTCCGGTGGGCCGGTGTCAGCCTCAAGGCGTTGACGCCCGCGCCCCTCTGCCGTGGAAGATCCATCCGGCTGCGACCAGTACGCCGCCGGGAATCACCGGAAGGAGGGGTTAGTCCTGCTTGATCTCATAGACAAGCATGCACGCCCCGCCAGGCAGGTAAATGCCGGTGAATAGCAGCTCAAGCCCCACTTCGCCACGGAACCCGACGCCGGTTCCGGGAACCCTCCGGCGGGGACCTCTTGGCTGGTGATGATTGCCGAGGGTTGCAGCCGGCAGAACAGCGATCTTCTTCTCAAACGGTTGGGCTTTGCCGTCCAACGGCGTGCAGGACCGGCCACAGAGCGCGGTGGTCACCGATTTTCCCGGTCGGCCGGCCCTAGTCAGGCAGCCCCTCTCTGGTATTCATGGATTGCCTTGGCCAGCCTGGACATAGCTTCACGCAGAGTGCTTCGCGGACAGGCAATGTTCATCCTCGCGTATCCGGCGCCCTCTCTGCCAAACCAGTAACCGGGATTGAGAGCTAATCGTGCTTTCTGAGCCAAGAACCTCTCGAGCTCTTTCGCATCCAAACCCAACGCTCTGAAATCAAGCCATACCAGGTATGTGCCCTCGGGCTCAACCAGTTTGACCTGGGGTAGACTCTCACGAAGATAGGAACCCAAGAAGTCAATGTTTGATTGCAGATAGACCAGCACGTCATCCAACCATTCACTTCCCTTACTGTAAGCAGCCTCTGCCGCCGCCGAGGTGAACACATTTGTCTTGTCCATCCAAAGACGATCTGCAAAGTCGTGAAAGCGTTGGCGATATTCTTCATTGGGAATGATCGCCATTGCATCTGTCATCCCGGCGATGTTGAAAGTCTTGGCCGGCGACAGACAGGCAAAAGATACTTGGGCCAGTTCATCCGATATCGAGACAAATGGCGTGTAACGATGGGTCCCATAGACAATGTCACCGTGAATCTCATCGGAGATGATCAGTACGTTGTGCCGTCTGCAGATCTCGCCGGCACGGGTCAACTCTGCTTCTGTCCATACTCTGCCGGTTGGATTGTGCGGATTGCAGATGATCAGCATCTTGCTCTTGGGATCTGCGGCCTTCTCCTCCAGGTCTGCGAAATCCATCCGGTATTTGCCATTGTCCAGGAGGAGGGGATTCTTGACTATCCGTCTGCCATTGTTCCTGATGGCCAGGCGAAACTCAAAGAAGACAGGTGGCTGAATGATGATGCCGTCACCTTCCTCTGAATGTTGGTTTATCAGAACAGCTATCGCATTCAGGACACTGGGGCAATGCTCAATGTGCGTTCGGTCAATTGCCCACTGATGTCTCTTCGTATACCAGTTGATGAGGGCCTCAAAATAGCCGTCGCTTTTGGTCTCGTAGCCGAAAATGCCGTGTTTCACACGCCTGAGCAGAGCCTCAATCACAACAGGTGCCGCTCGAAGATCCATATCGGCGACCCAAAGAGGCAATACATCCTCACTCCCGAAGTGCTCAATCAATATGGACTTGTTCCATTTGAGCGTGGGATATTCATTTCTGTCAATCACTTGGTCAAAATCCATAACGCATCCCTTCCTTTCAGGTGACCCGGCACTGCGGCCCGGCCATCATCTTTGCCTGGCTAATCCTGCTGTTCCGACGATAAGTATCTGCGATCAACTCTCCGGGCCTAAGGGTCTGGCTGCGAGCCTTAGGGCCTTCTTCGCGCCTAACTTTCATCTTTGCGCGGTGTACGTAAGCGAATATGAGCTCTCGTTCCCGAATTCCTGGATGTCCATCACTAATGGCTATCGCCCAGAATGCATTCAACGACCGCCTGGACCCTCGGCGTCAACTCTTGGAACCGGGCATAGACCGAGCTGCTGCCGGTGACGAACTCGCGTCGTATCGTCTCCCGTTCGTTCGGATCGCACTTCCACGCATACAAGATCTCTACAAGCTCTGCTGTGCCAGGAAAGTGCTTGCGGACATAAGCCAGCACTTCCGGCCTCCTAAACGTGAAACACCCGTTCTCAGCATACGTCCTGGCCCCCACCGCTTCCCTGACACAACGCACAGCCTGGGCCACCCATTGCACCTGCCCACTGTCCTGGAGCTTTAGGTCGTCGTAAGGTGCCGGCCCAAGATGCTGCCCCAGCCGCCGGTTCGCCCTCCGCCGTGCCTGATCCTCGTAGAGTTTGACCAATGAGGGGAATACACGCTTCTCCAACCGCGTCCTCCAACCCTCGACGAATTCCCTTGGATCATACAACACATTGCTCTGAAACAACATCGAGTGCTCTGGGGTGGGGTAGGCGTCCAACCTATTAAACAAGAAAGACGCGTAGCGGGTATCGATGAACCCGAATGAGATAGATCTGCCCAGCTCGTCGGAAATCCGGCGATACGACGGCTCATTGAAAGTCCACCAATCGTACTTCTGAACTCGCGGCGCGTCAGCCTGCTGCTGAAACGCCTCGAGCCCCACCTGGACATCGCCCTTGTGGAGCACATTCATCGGAAGCTCGGAAGAACCCCGCACATACACGCGCGTGTCGATGTCCGAAGCCGGCACAGCCTCTGCCTTGGCAAACGACCCCATCTCCAGGACTGCGACGACCTCCATCTGCGCCCCGAATGCATCACCCAGCATCCGTAGGAACCGGGCCCGCTTACCGGGGTCCAGCTCCAACTCACAGTGCTCGCAATCGAACATCATTCACTTGCTCTCGTGTCCCCGGAACCGGCGCAATCCGATCACATATCCGCCCCATGCAGCCCGCGATCTTCTCATTCGCTCTGAGGGGGCAATCGGCTGGTGATCTCCTATTGCAGTAGTGTCGTTTGAAGTAGATGAGCACCAGATGCGCCCACCAGATAGGCGCTGCGTCCGCTGGAAGATCGAGATCCGCATAACCTGTGTTTCGTGCCAGGTCACAGGTCCGCTCCGCGGCGTCATTCAGGAGTCGCTCAACGTGCTTCCGCATCACCTCATGCGCGATCGAGCTGCGCGGTAACTGCAACCCCAGGCACGGCCCGAGCATATCCTTCATCCCAGAATCCACGGGCAAGATGCCGCAGTGATACCCCTTGGCGTACAGAACCGCGCATTGGGCCACCTTATAGCCCGCCCCTTTGACCTCCTTGGCCATCCTGCTGATCAAGGTATCGTTGGGCAAGGCCAGGGGCTCTGAGTCCGTGTCGAGGGTGTCGATAAAGCAGCGCAACGACTGCAAATACTGCTTGCGGGCACTGAAAAGCCCGAGAGAACCCACTAGATCATACAACCGCTCGTCTCCCAATCGGCACAGCCTCTCATAGCCGATCCCGGCGGCCTGAGAGACGACGCTCTGGTAGGTCGAGATCATAGTGTAGGAAACGCGCGTGCTCCACCCGGCAAGCACCATACGCAGTCGCCAATCCTCCACGCTGCGCGGCCACCATTGATTGTCGTCGTGGTTTCGGAAGACCTCTTCCCGAACATCCGGCAGTTCGGCGCAGGTCGTCAACGCTCTAAAGAACGTTGCTTCCGACAGCCCAATCATAATTCTAGGAACTCCTCCGGTCTCGCCCTTTGCCCCACAGCGTCCCCAACACGGCACCTATCGTCGTACCGACCATCAAAGTGGTGAGAATCAGGTCGATCCTGCCCACCGGGCTCCGGCGTCCTCCCGACCATATCCCCACGGCGCTGCAGATCAGCCCTCCCACCACAGCCCAGCCCATCGCCCGCCCGCTGCCTATCACCAGCGCAACGATGGCCAAGCTGACAATCGTCCACCGCAGCACGACCGGTCCACCCCAGAGCACCG
>Ga0209121_10002695_pt1 | contig 17772 bp, 13 predicted proteins | sample Cruoilmetagenom3_FD_187292 | JGI IMG/M metagenome (GOLD analysis project Ga0209121, IMG submission 187292) | Oil polluted marine microbial communities from Coal Oil Point, Santa Barbara, California, USA - Sample 3 (SPAdes) (version 2) | ecosystem: Environmental > Aquatic > Marine > Oil seeps ... | reverse complement strand
ATGAGGCACGCTTCATTGGATCCGTTGCCCTCCAGTTAAAGCAGCATCCATTGGACGTTTTAGTCGTGGATGACGGCTCCACGGATAATACCGCTGAAATCGCCAGGGCAGCCGGAGCTGAAGTGCTTGCTCTCAGCATCAATCAAGGCAAGGGGGCAGCCCTGAACGCGGGTATCAAGCAAGCCAGCCAATCACAGCCTGATGCGATCGTCTTGATTGATGCAGATGGTCAGCACCTTCCTGATGAGATTTTTCAAGTTGTCAGACCAATTATTGACAATCAGGCGGATATAACCATCGGTTCACGTTATCTCAAGAATACATCAAACACACCTCGACACCGAAAATTCGGTCACAAAATTTTAAATTTCGTCACCGGTATGGCATCCGGCGTTACCGTTTCAGATTCGCAAAGCGGTTACCGCGCACTTTCACCCAGGGCATACCAGCTGCTTGAATTCAGCTCAAAAGGTTTTTCCGTTGAATCTGAAATGCAATTTCTGGCATCCGAGCACAATTTAATAATTATCGATGTGCCGATAACGATCCAATACCTTGATGGCGAGAAGCGCTCTGCCTGGCGCCAGGGAGCCAGTGTCTTGAACGGCATCCTTTCCCTGATGAGTCAATACCGCCCACTGCTGTTTTTCAGTGGTCCAGGCCTGATCAGCCTCCTGGGGGGCATCATCTGGGGGGTGGTGGTCATCAATCGCTATCGCATCTACGGCCGCCTGGCGGTTGGCTACGCCATGATCTGCGTGCTGCTGTGCCTGTTTGGGCTGACACTCTTTTCCACCGGGATTACATTACATGCCATTCGGACGCTCTTTCTTGAGCACCTTGCCCGACGGGATAACCGCTATCGCTACCAATAACTGATAAAGATTATCAGGAGCCGCCCTCATTGAAAAAAGCCGGCATACTCACCTTTCACAATGCGGAAAATTACGGCGCCGCCCTGCAGACATATGCCCTGATGAAAGCGGTCCAAAACCTTGGCTTGGCATGCGAAGTAATCGATTACCACAATCGGGGAGTCTTCCTGAGAAATGCCGCTAAAAACGCGTATTATTTACTCACGGGACAGAATCCGATTAAAAATCACCAGGCTTATCGTCATTTTCGAAGTGAATACCTGCGCCTTTCTAAGAAGACCTACCGCAAGCTATCAGGCTTTCAGAATGACGCTGATGATTATGATATCCTGATTTTCGGCAGCGACCAGATATGGAACCCGGATCTTTCCCATGGATTTGACCCCCTGTATTTTGGACAATTCCCAACCAGGGCAAAAAAAATCGCCTACGCTGCCAGCGTGGGCAAGGATATGCTCACCAGTGAGGAACAAGGGACTCTGAATCGGCTCATCACCAATTTCGATGCCGTTGCTGTAAGGGAAGAAACCATGCTGCCACTGATTGACCAGCCTGTGTCCGCGGTTGTGGATCCCTGCATGCTGCTGTCCGCAGATCAATGGGATGAGATTGCCAGCAGAAATGTCCAGCATCAGGGTTACCTCCTGATCTATCAGTTGTTTGCCAATCAGAACTTCCTCGTCACAGCAAAACGATTGGCACAGCACTATCAAAAAGATATCCTCCTGATTTCACCTTACCTTGTTCTTAAGAATAGGAAGCAAATTCACAAGATCGGACAAATCACGCCTAACGAATTTTTAGCCTATTACAAGCAGGCAGATATGGTCCTCTCTGATTCATTTCACGGGACGATTTTCGGCATCCTATTCGAGAAACCATTTTTCACCATTCTGCCCAATGAAAAAACCAGCAGGATCACCTCGCTTCTGAATAAACTAAACCTGACCGATAGGATCGTAAGAGAAGACCATCTCCCATCGGACCGCATCGATTTCCCTCGTGTCCACGCTTTGGTGAAAGAGGAAGTCGATCACGCTGTGGCTTATCTGGAAAAGCACCTGACATGACCCTGGATTATCAAACCTGGAAGAATATCGCTTCGCTTCCAAAGGAACATTGTTTTGGTTGCGCGGTGTGCGCTGACATTTGCCCAGCAGACTGCATTGAGATATGTCCTGACCATGAAGGCTTTCAATATCCAAAAGTCAGTGACGTCCAATGCATTGATTGCGGTGAGTGTCTGCACGCCTGTCCAGCATTGAACGATTTTCCCCGTCAACAAGCCTTAGACTCACCCAAATTCTACGCCGGCTTCGTCACAGATGAGAAAATACGCTATCTTAGCAGTTCGGGGGGTATTTTCAGCCTGCTCGCCCAGCAGATCCTCTCGCAAAATGGGACCATCTACGGTGCGGTCTATGACTATGAAATGCCGACCGTAAAACATACCCGTGCCGATTCTGAAGGGGGTGCAGGCTTGATGCGGAAATCAAAATATGTGCAAAGCAGCAGCCAGGGCATTTTTCCCCGGGTGCAGCAAGACCTAGAAGCAGGTTTGCCGGTCTTATTTACAGGCACCCCCTGCCAGACGGCGGGACTGCAGTTATACCTGGGTCAAGCATATGAAAACCTGCTGATCTGTGACTTCATCTGCCACGGCGTCCCCTCCCCTGGCTTATTCACACAGCATTTCAAAGCATTATCCAACCAGGATGCTGCCCCCATCACACATATCGATTTCCGGACAAAAGCAAAGGGATGGGGAAGTTTCTTGAATTTCTATCTGGACGTCAAGACAACGGCAAAAAATCATCTCATCTATGCGGCTTTAGATGCCTATTATGCCCTCTTCCTGGCAAACCTGATCCTGCGCCCCGTTTGCTACCAATGCCCTTTTGCCAACCTGGCGCGTCCTGCAGATATCACATTTGGTGATTTTTGGGGTGTGGGGAAACGGTGTCCGGAGCTTCATGATGGAAAGGGGACATCCCTTCTCTTAGCGAACACCCAAAAAGGCCAGACCTGGATCGATAATTTACGCGGTAATGCTCAACTTAAACATATCACCACCCCGCATAATCTGCAGCCTAACCTTCAACATCCAACCGCACGCCCAAACCTTCGCCAGGATTTCTTTGATCGTTTTCCGGTTGAAAAGTGGCCCCGCCACAAGCTGTATGCTCATCTATTAGCGATATGGATTCTTTTTAAGAACAAGACGAGAGAATATTTGACCAATGGATTAAATTAAGATAACTCCACCAAGATAAGGAAAATATTGTATTAGAGCATAACCAAAAAGAAAATGAAAATATAGTGCTCTTAGATTTTTCTCCGAAATCAACTTGTGTTCATTTCACGCTATCATCATAGTAAATCAAAGATTGGATACGTAATTTCAGCTAAAATTAGAGGATACGATCGATGGATATTTTATGATATAAGCATCATCATCAAAATAATGTAAATGAGAAAGGTTTTATTATGTGGGACGAGTTGATATCAACAATCGAACAATCCTTTGAAAATATGGCTTTGACAAGTTCAGATTTATTTGATATTTTATTCTCATTATTCGTATCCATTCTAGTTGGTTTTGTGATCTCGCAGGTCTACAAAATAACCCACCGTGGAGTCAGTTACGAAGTAACTTTTATGTCCTCCCTTGTCTTATTAGCACCAATCGTCGCGATGGTCATGTTCTTTATCCGCGGAAACCTCGTTCTCTCCCTCGGTTTAGTTGGTTCATTATCAATCATCCGCTTCCGCACACCCATTAAAGACACCCGTGATATGGTCTTCTTATTTTGGAGTATCGCCGTCGGGTTGGGTGCAGGTACTTTTCACTGGACGATCGTTGCCCTGGCGTCCCTTGCGATTTTAATGGTTACTTTCATTCTCCATTTTGTCAGATATGGTCGATCACAGGGAGGCGATTACATCCTAGTGATCAATGGCAACTCAGATTTCCAAAGTCAACCTCTCAACCATATACTCAGGAATTATTCTCAGGACATCAAGATTCGGTCTCAAAGCTTTGAGGAAAACACGTGGGAAATTGTTTTTGAACTTCATTTGGATAAGACAAAACAACCAATAGAAGATCTGGTTCAAGAAGTAATAAAACTTGAAATAGTATCTTCAGCTTCCCTGCTTGCACCGCAATTAGCATTACCCATCTGAATCAGACCATCGATTATGAAAACCGAAGCACCTCAACTCACTTCAGAAACCCGATATGAGCGCAAATATCGCTGTACCTACCAGCAATATTTCGCTGTGAAAAATGCCCTCTATACTTATATCCAGCCTGATCCTTATACGCAAAGCTCTCCATTAAATCAATATCTGGTTCGCAGCCTGTATTATGATTCCCATGATTTCCCAATATTGTTAGAGAAAATCAATGGGAATTGCAGCCGGTTCAAGTTCCGCATCCGCACATATGGAGACTCAGCCAAACAAAGCCCTGACATCCGAGTAGAAATCAAGGTTCGCCAGGTGAATTTGACGAAAAAATTTGGCGCGTTCATTGATCAAATTGCTTGCGAGCAATTCTTGCACAACCGACATTTTACAAATCAAGAAGATCTTGTCCTGATGGAATTTGAACGCCAGATCCACTCCAAAGGTCTATTCCCCAAAACCCTTGTTGAATATCGACGTGAAGGTTTTGACACAAAGTGGCAAGATAATATCAGGATCACTTTTGACCACAAGATGAAATGTGCTGCGGCAAGAACGCTTTTCCCAGAACAAATTAGTTGGCAACACTTGATTGACCCCATCATCGTGCTTGAAATAAAACATAAAGAAGAACTGCCTGGGTGGCTGTTGAAAATCATCCGGGATAATGACCTGCGTATGGTGTCAAACAGCAAATTTGCCCTTGGGATGTTCAACAGCCGCAGAGATCTGATCTTCCCTGGTTGGCGTCATGTCTAGGTTGAACAAAGCTCTCAAGGTCGGTCTCACCTTACTCCTGCTCTTGTTGGCTTTGTTGGGCACACTTTCCGTTTCGCTCCTATCCGATCGGGCGGTTACCTTCACAGATCCTCATATGGAAATGGCGATTCGAGCAGAAATCAATCATTTTGGAAAACCGATTTATCAAAGCCAGCTACGAGATGTCATCGCTCTTGATCTGGCTGGCAAAGATATTCAAGATCTTTCCGGGATCGAACATTTACGATACCTGGAAAAGCTCAACCTTGATGACAATCACATCTCCGATGTGACACCGCTCCGCACGCTTTATCGGCTCACACACCTGAGCTTGAACAATAATGGCATCATCGATCTCGGTGAAGCAGGGTTCGATACCCTAACACATTTGTACTTGATTGAACTGTCACTGAACAATAATGTCCAAACCTCAGAAACCGGGGACGAAACCAGGCTGTCCGATATTGGACTGCTGGGAAAATTAACAGATCTGCAAGATTTGAGGCTCAATCACAACCATATCCGTGACATTTCACCACTCTCACAAGCAGAAGAACTGACGGACTTGGAGCTTCGCGACAACCGCATCCAAAACATTGCCCCACTGTACTCGCTGTCCCGATTGACGAATTTGGACCTGAGCAGGAACCAAATTGATCAGATTTCAGATTTATCGAGCCTTACCCAGCTGGAACGCCTTAACCTGCGCGAGAATTTCATCAGCGACATCAGGCCGATTTCTGCCCTCGAGGATCTGGTCTACCTGAACCTGCACTCCAACGAAAGCATTCAATCTATTTCCCCACTTTCCCATCTCACCCATCTCGAAAGCCTGATCCTAGAAAATATCCCCGTGGGAGAAGAGGTTTCGTTGTTGGAGTCAATGCCAAAACTGCTCCATCTTAATTTGCAGAATTGCGGCATTTCTGACTATGCCGTAATTGGCGACCTCATGGCGAAAGGGGCATTACAGGATATTCCGGAATTAAGCCTTCAGGCAAATGTAAACCTACGGGACAACCTGCTTCCCAAGGGAAATTTTGATCCACTTGCAGCCATCCGACCCTATTGGGAGAATGTTACCGTTAGAAATCCCTACGTCTTACCAAATATTCCCGGCCTGGTTGATCCACCGAAATTTTCTCATCAGGGCGGTTTTTTCAACGATGGCTTTCTATTAACCATTTCTGCAGAAGACACTCATCTTGAAATTTACTATACGCTTGATGGTTCAGATCCAGATCCGCAGCAGATCGGGCACTCAAGCAGTGCTTACCAGAACACTAATCTATACTCTGGACCCATACCTATCAAAGAAAGAACGCAGGATGTTAATAAGTTTTCTGCAATCAATACGACACATGTTGAGAATAACATCCCCTGGTCTCCACCCCCAAATGTCTATAAGGGTACCGTCGTCAGGGCGGTCACATATGATCCCCACACAGGTTATCAAAGCCCAATCCTCACCCAGACATATTTCGTGGACCACTCACCTGACTTACGATACAGCACGCTACCTGTGATCTCATTAACTGCAGACTACGATGTCTTATTTAACCCAGAGGGTGGGATTCTCAATACCGGGGTCGATGGCAACCCATTTTTTCACCTGGAAACCCGTGTTCCGGCAAATCTTGAATATTTTGAACCCGGGGGGAGCTTAGGATTTTCAGGATTGTATGAGATCAAACTCCATGGCAACACTTCCGTATCGAATCCCCAAAAGGGGTTTCATGTTTATGCAGAACCCTGGCTTGGACAGGAAAAAATCAATTACCCCCTATTTATAAACGCAAAATCCAAAGCCAATCAACTAGTAGAATTTGACCGGTTCATCATTCGCGCCTGGGGAACGGCATTTGATTGGGATGTTTTTTTCTCGGACGCCTATCATCAAACCTTAATGGCAGAATCTGATCTTGATATTCAAGATTACCAGCCAGCCGTTGTTTTCATAAATGGCGAATACTGGGGGCTGTACGAAATACGCGAAGCTAATAAAAACGCTGAATATTTCCATGCACACTATTTCAACAATCAGGACATTCCCCTCGATATACTGGAAATGGGTACGGTTGATTTTGTCGAGTCAGGCAGCCCCGAAAATTGGTTCGCGCTGCTCGACTTTATTGACAACCATGACATCCGATTGGACGAGAATTATGCCTATGTGCAAACCCAGATGGATATTGACAACTTCCTGCAATATATCATCCATTGCATCTTTACCGGTAAAAAAGATTGGCCGATCCATAACGAAGCACTCTGGCGCGTTCATGACGATGATGGACAGTGGCGGTGGATCCAATTTGACATGGACCAGGGGCTTCGCCCCGGGATAGACGACCTGCATGATATGGTTGAACAGGTGATAGATGAGACAAAAGTACCACATCCTTTGCTGATTGCCTTATTAGAAAATGAAACGTTTAAGATAAAATTTCTGAACACTTTTGCAGATATGCTTAACACGTACTTCCTAACATCCGTCGAGATTGAACATTTCGACCAGATGGCAGCAGAACTCGAACCCTACATCCCGGAATTCCAGGCGCGCTGGCATCTGGAACCAGACTGGGAGAAAAGTAAATCACGTGTTCTGGACTTAATTGAAAATCGTTGGGCTTTCAGGAAAAATCAAATCCTCAAGAATTTTGAGATTGACAGCACGCATAAAATCACCCTTGTGTTCGATAAATCGATGGGTACAGTTGGCATTAACAACATCATCCTCTCGAACGACCTGCCGGGTGTGATAAAACCGGGAAATTGGATGGGATATTATTTTGATGCTATTCCAATCACAGTTTTTGCCCTGCCAAAAGAAGGCTATCGTTTTGTTGAATGGGAAACCCTAGCAGATATTGATCATCAAGCACAAGAGCTGGTCTTCATCCCCGATGAGGATATTGAACTTGTTGCCATCTTCGAGAAATGTCACGAATAACCCGCATCGAAAATTCTAATTGCCCGTGAGTCTGCGATTTAATTTTACTGCTGGGGTGTCAGCAGCACAAAATCGCCGCCTGAGCCGACGGTGAATGTGTATTGCGCTTTAACCGCGACCAATTCCTCCTCCGGTACCTGCATGCCGATCCAATTATCCATGGTTAAAAGCACATAATCAAAACCTTCTGCCAGAATATCAGCGGAAATATCCTGTGGATTCTCAGAATAGGTGAAATTCTCGCGCGTTGTGCTGGCATCAAAATAGACGTTAAACAGAGACAACAGCTCATCCTCATTTTTACCAATCTTCAATTCAGCCCGATCGAAGACAGCATAAGTGGCATAAAAGCGCATGTCCGCGTCGGAGACGATCTCGTCCTCAAATTCCGAAAATGGCAGCACAACCTGTTGGAAATCCTTGTAATTTTCTTTGACCACAAACATCGAACGGAAATTTGAGGCAACCGGTGACACCATCAAGGAAAGCACGATCAGGCAGTTCAGCGCATTGGCATAAAGATCCTCTTTGAACAGAAACAACAGGACAAATAAAAGCGTAATTAAAAGCGGGTAATACATCAAGGTGACCACTGACCCTAAGTCCAGGTTCTGAGCCGGGATCACAAGCCGCAGCCATACCCGGATACCCACAGCAAATACAACCCCAACAGCCGCAACGATCAGAAGTTTTCGTTGGTCCGGTTTGCGATCCGGCCATTTAAGGTTAATAAATTGCGGTGATAAAGCAGCCAGTATGGGCATCACGGGTAAACCGAAGCGGATTTCATAACCCAATCGGTTATTGATCGATATAATCAAAAAGACGGTATAAGCTAAGGGGACAAGCCACAGAAGCCTGCGCGGAATATCGTTTTTCCGATGGGTCATCACGCCGCTGATCAGGTAAAAAACAAAGGGTAAGAGAGTAAATTTAAACCAATAGCCTTGATACCAATCATCCAGGTTGCCATCTGCGAGGTTGTTCATCGTCTCCAAGACCCTAGAAGAATATACCGCATAGGTGCCAAAAAACCCCCGCCATTCGCTGATGCGTAACCCAAACAAAGGATCCCCCAGGAAAATCCAGCTCAGGATGGCAAATATCACCATGCCAACCAGGACACCCGCCAGAATCCACAACAAGTTCCTTATTAACTGCTTAAGTTGAAATCGCTTCAGGACCCACCCCACGCCAATCAACAACACGCCAACTGGCAGCGTGGTTTCCTTGGTCTTAAAGGCCAGGAAGAATAAAGCGCCCAGCAGCACCAACATCCAGTGATGCTCGTGGTTATGGTTCAGCGAATATAGATACACTGTAAAAAAGGCTGTCATCATCGTCATCGCAGTGAAATCAACCACAATCACACCCGACGTCTCGGCAATCGCAGCAAACGAGAAGAAAATCAAGACCGCTAAGAGGCCGTGTAAAATATTGCTGCGCTTGAGAGCTTTCCTGGCAGAAAGATAAACCAGGAAGGCATTCAGCCCCACAATAAATCCCCAAAATGCATGGTAGCCCTGCAGGGGATGGGAAGCAAGTTTCAGAAAGATCGCCTGTAGAAACACATGAAAATACCGGTTCAGAATGAAGGGCATCTTGATCCCGTTCATACCAACATTCATATACAGCGTGATGTCAGAGGAACCGGGTCCCCCCTGTCCGTACATGGCAAATATGATCGCAATTAGGATTGAAATCGAAAAAGCCAGACCGACTTCAATCCGCCACCTCATTTTGCGTGTGTTGAAGCGCTGAAGCCAGCTCCATCGCTGTTGTTTGGATTGTAATTGTGTTTGTTCAGCCATTGTTAGTCTTTCAACCCTTGTTGGATATGATATTAAGCATCAAGCCCTAGTAATTCAGCAGCTATTCTCACCGCATCACCCACCAAAATAGGACACAAGGTATGAAAAAGGTCCTCCCGGCGGACCTGTGCCAGTTCTTGCGGATCGCCAATATCCCATCCCAGCAAGCCAGGACAGGTGAGTTCACCATGGGCTGCCTTAAAAAGTGATTGAAATTCCGCCGCTAAACCATAACAGGCATATTTCTTATCACGATCATAAGAAGTAATCCCCTCTGCAAGTCCGATCGCCATGAGCGCCCCGCTAACTGCACCGCAAATTTGACCCGCATGTCCCATCCCCCCACCAAAAGGGGTGGCAATCTTAAAGGCTAAACTGGTATCCATGCCGAAATATTCAGCAAATGGTGCAAATGTAGATTGTGCGCAATTATAATGCTGCTCAAAATAAGTCCGCGCTCGATGTTCCAGATCCATCCATTTCTCCTTTATTGATTGGTGTTATCCAATCAAATTTCATTGATTTATGATACTTACTGCTGACTCTCTAAAAAGCTCTCTACAGCCTCTCTGGTTGGAAGAGAAGGCTGAGCGCCGCGTTTTGTTACTGAAAGGGCGCCGGCAGCCATACCCAATTTAACAGCATCAAGAAGGGGTTTCCCTTCAGCCAGTGCAACGGCGAGCGCACCATTGAAGGCATCACCCGCCGCGGTGGTATCCACTGCTGTAACAGAATAAGCTGGCAAATGCTGATCCATGTCCGCAGATACCACCCGTGTTCCGTTGTGCCCCAGCGTGACCACCAGGTGCTTAACACCCCATTTTCTGATGATTTGAATACTTTTGTCGATATTCGTTTCTCCAGTCAAAGTACTTAATTCACCCTCATTGGGTGTCAGGTAATCCACCTGACTCAGCAGTGCTTTAGATAACTTTTGGGCGGGTGCCGGGTTCACCACCACGGGCAGGTCATAGGCATCAGCCAATTCAACCGCCGCAGCAACAACTTCTAACGGGCATTCCAACTGGATCAGCAGGATATCCGCCTCACGCATCAAGTCGCGGGCGCGATTCACATCTTCTACTGAGACCTTGTGGTTTGCACCTGAGGCAACCACAATGATATTCTCACCATCAGTTGCCACAGCGATCATGGCAACACCGGAAGGCGTTTCGGCATCTTTGATCACATGGGTTGTTTTGATGTCATCTTCTACCAGCCCCTGAATTAATGTGTTGCCAAAATCATCGTTCCCTACACGTCCAACCATCGTTACCTCAGCTCCCATGCGAGCTGCAGCCACAGCCTGGTTGGCACCCTTACCACCCGGGAACGTCTCGAAATCACCACCCAGGACAGTTTCACCCGGTAATGGTGTATGAGATACACGTACAACCATGTCCATATTAATACTGCCCACGACCAATACTTTCTTCATAATACCTTCTTCCTGCAGAAGCTCACACCATCTGCCATATAAGGATTACCCGTCATTATTTTGCCCCGGGGCTTCAGCTTCCTGCGATCTATCTTCTTCTTCCAGTGCTTGCACTTCATGAGATTCCTGATCTACATCCAGTGTTTCCCACTGGAAAGAGGGCCCCTGTGATAAAATCGGTTTCTCCTCTTGAGATGGTTTCTCTTGCGCAATGTCAGACTGATCCTCATCTGATCCGGCGCGTTTCGGCTGACTGCTTGCCAACCAGATCGCCACAAAGATACCATACAAACCCCAAAACAACAGGTAGCGGGAATAAGGGACCTGTAACACGGGGCGGTCCATTTGACTGATCGTATGCACATTATTGGTCGTAATCGATGTTACGCCAGACAGCCAGAATTGTGAAAACAACCAGGGCTGGTCAACTGTGTAGACATTGACGCCCAGCCCGCGTTCTCGATAGCCGTCAATATCCTGCGAGCAAATTCCGGTATCCACATTAACGATCTCATAGTCGATGCTCACTAAGGCTTGGGCAGCAGGTAGTTCTGTGCAGGATGCGCCAATCACCCTTGTGAATTGCGGTGTTTGTTCAATCACATCTGGGAGCAGCTCCTGGCTAACCATAAACCAGATGTCCTCATTTAACCCTGATTCACGGCATTGATTGAGTACTATCTCGAAAAATGAATCAAAATAGGGATGATCCTGCGGTGGATAACGCAGATCAAACAGGATCACCAGTCCTTCCTGATCCACCAGGTCAAGGGCTGCACTTAGTGTGGGGATAGCCTGTCCCTGGTTGATAGCGAGTTGGGACTGTGACACCAGCCCATCATCAATGGTTCCGAAGGGATCTTTTTGAATAAACCACAGCCCGGCATTTAATTGGTTAAGTTCTTCCATAGTAAAACTGGACGCCGGGTCATTCACCCTGTCGGGAAATATCTCAGCTATATTCGTGGTTCTCGCCAGAGTTTCATCATGCATCAGAAAGGGTACACCATCCAGGCTGATACGCACATCTGTTTCAAACCCAAAGGCTCCGTATTCAGCAGCTAATTCCGCCGCAGCCAGAGTATTTTCAGGCGCCAGCATCGATGCACCGCGATGCGCAAGCAAGGCTGGTTTGGCAGGAAGGTCCCCGTCAAAGACCCAATTAGGCGGGAAAAGTGTTGGCAGCAACCACAACCCAACCAATGAAATCAGCGTGATGATGATGCCAACAGTCCACATCCAGCGCTTAGGTGCCGTCTGCATCCGCTGACGGAGATAGAGAATCAATCGGCGCAGCAAGATCCCCGCCAGCAAAAAGATCAGTGCATCTCCCCCCAGGCGCGCTAGATTAAGCAAGCTGAGGATCACACCGCGTTGGGCTGGATTTTCCCGCAAGATTAACATAAATCCACCATAAAATAAAATTAGAAAAATAAGTGCCAACCCTAAAAAGACCCAATTCCAGGCAGATGACTTCCAGCCCCCTTTGTGAATGGTAAATCGCAGCCTGATCAACCGGAGTAAGCCCCACAATCCCAGTAATGCTGTGAACAAGATCAGAAGCGTGGTGTAAGGAAGGGAAAAATTGAAGAGATTGGATATAAACAGGTCAACATCCTCTCTGAAATTTCCTACAGCAATCCAATACACCAGGAAGAAGACTGCATGCACCAACAGGATCAGGTCTAAGAAGTACTGCAGCCTGCTCATCAAGCTATCTTTCATTCGATTTTCATCTGACATTTGTAAGGTATCTCCATCCGAATAATAATATATCAGTATTATAGTCAGGAATCATAATTAATGAAACTTCCACCGCCCCGACTCACAACATCAAGAATATTTAACTGCTTAATTTAGGATATCAAAACCATGATGGTAAAATTAAGTGATCTGAAATGTCAAAAGCCCACACAATGGAAAGTATTACAAAGAAAATCAAACGCTATTTCCGCGTAAAATTCCAATCCGATCTCTCCGCAGGTCTGACGGTTGCCATGGTTGTCATCCCGCAATCCATGGCTTATGCCGCCATTGCAGGCATCAATCCCATTTTTGGACTCTTCACCGCCATTATCCCCACCATCATTGCCGCGATCTTTGGCAGCTTCCCTTTCCTGATCGTGGGTCCCACCAACCCAACAGCCCTGGTTACCGCCAGCGTCTTAATGAATTATGCCAATCGCAGCGACTATTTTGAATTCGTGGTCGCCCTGGCGGTCATTGCAGGTTTGATTTACATTTTATTTGGACTGTTGAAATTAGGTTCGCTGATCCGTTATATATCCAATTCTGTTCTGGTAGGATTCCTGACGGCTGTTGGCGTATTGATCATTACCTACCAGCTCGGAAATTTATTTGGTTTGACCCTTACACGAAATGGCAACATATGGGGAGTCCTGGTCAACATGGTCGACAGTTTTTCAGAGATCAATATTTTCACCTTGCTTGTCAGTTTATTCAGCTTTGGAATGATGGTACTTATGCGATCCCTGAACAGGAAATTGCCTTCTGCCCTGATAACAGTAGTCTTAGCAACACTTCTGGTTTTCTTAACAGGATGGAGTACCACCCAGGATGTCAGCCTGGTGAGTGACTATGGACTGCCTGAAAATATCTCCCTCGGTTTCCACATCCCCGATATATCTTTGGAAGCCCTTGTTGCCCTGGCACCATCCGCTGCAGCCGTGGCAGTTTTTGGCTTGATGGAAACCCTATCGATTGCCAAAGCAATGAGCCAAATGACCGGAGAGCCCCTGGATCCCTCCCGGCAAATCCTGGGGCAGGGGATCGCCGTATTAACTGGCGGCTTCTTTCAATGCATGCCAGCTTCAGGCTCACCATCCCGAACCGTGATCAACGTGGTCAACGGCGCCAAAACGCGTTTTTCTGCGGTCATATCTGGATTAAGTGTGCTGATCTTCTTGCTGCTCTTCTCCGGCTTCATCGGATTTATCCCCAAAGCAGCCCTGGCCGCCGTGGTGATTGTCTCTGCTGCTGGATTGGTTAATATCAATCTGATCAAATTGACCTGGCAGAGCCGCCTGCAAAGCCGGGTGGTGATGATGATCACTTTCATTTCCACGCTGATTTTACCCCTTGAATATGCCATTTACCTGGGAATACTCTCCACCATTTTGATTTACCTCAGTGAAAGCAGCCGGATGAATTTAAGCTACATTCTCGAAGATCAGGAGGGGCAGTTTATTGAACTTCCCCTGAAAGATATTGCAGAGGAAAAGCCCAGGATTGCCATCGTCAATATCGAAGGGGACCTGTACTTTGCTGCGGTTCAGGACCTGCAAAACCAGGTAGAAAAAATCCTCGAAACAGATATTGAAATTTTAATTTTGCGTTTTCGCCGCACCCACTTACTGGCCAGCACCGGTGTCATGGCTCTGGACAGCCTGATTGGCACAGCCCGGGACAAGAATGTTGAGGTCTTATTTTGCGGCATTCAGAAAGATGTTCTGAAACCGCTTGAATCTGCTGGTTTGATAGAAAACATTGGAAAATCACGCATCTTTCATGCCAACACTCAAATTTTTGATTCCACCCAAAAAGCATTGGACGAAGCCAAACAAATTTTGGCAGATAAGCAAGCTCTCAAAAACAAGAAAAATGCGAATGCGCAAAATTTTTCAAAAGAAACACCGACAAGCAATCCTGATGAAATCGCGCGCTGATGACACAAGAGACAAAAATTAAAGTAAAACTAGACATCCTCCTGCCAGCTGGATTACTGGGAATTGAGATCGTCGTAGTGTCCGGGCTGCTTATTGGGGGGTATCAACTCCCCCAATTGGTAAGCACCTTTTTTGTTTTCTCAGGTATCTACTGTTTATACCAAATTGTACGCCAGTTGATGACACAATTCCAAGTCAACCAGGCTATCAACAGGATCAAGGACGCCGAGAAATTAGCCGCCGAAGGCCATCTTGTCGAGGCTGTTCGACTATGGAAAAGCCTGCTCTTAAAACTTCCAAAGGAACAGTTTTTATCCGTGCTGTCCAAAATGAAAAGAACCTATCACAGCCTGGGAATGGACAAAGCTGTTCAGCAAATTAAAACAATCCATTCTGAATCCATGGAATTCTTTAAAAAGGTCGGGAAGGTTGACCGTCCAACAAAACAAGACCAGCAGGAATGGCAAGATCGGGCATTTAAATTACGAAAATTGATCCAAGACCTGCCCATTGAGCCATTTCATGAATTTTCCAACAGCAACCGAAACGATTAATGGAGGAACAACATGTCAAAACCCGAGCTAACTTTTTTTACCGAGTTGTCCCCTGGGGACCTTTCCGAACTATTCAAAGGCAGATTCGTGATTGATGATCTACAAGCGCTGGATGCCGCCCTCAGCCTGGCGATCATCGATTTTTCTGAGGAGCGGGCAGCCGTCGTCAAGCGTTTGAACGAAGCTGGTATACCGGTGATCGCCTGGCTGCTGCTCCCTGAAGAGGAAGGATACTGGTTCAACACTGGAAATTATGAGCAAGCAGCCGCCAGGTACATCTCCTTTAAAGCCTGGACAACGGAATATGAGCTGGTATGGGCTGGTATTGGGTTAGATATTGAAGTTGACATCCATGATATCAAGCAAGTCATGGACAAAGAACAAGCCGAAAAATTCCTGCCCATCCTTTTACAGCGCCTGCGTGATAAACATCAAGTAGACCGGGCCAAAAAAGCCTATCAGGCCCTGATTGATCTGATCCATGCTGACGGATACCCGGTCGAGAGTTACCAAATCCCCCTGATCTCTGAGGAGCGGCGAGCAAAAGCCACCGTATTGCAACGCTTGGCAGGCATTGTTGATGTCGACACCGACCGGGAAGTATTAATGCTTTACTCGAGCTTCCTCCGCCCAGATGGCGCTGCGGTCCTATACAGCTATGCGCCGGAAGCCGATTCTATCGGTGTGGGCAGCACCGGCGGCGGTGTGGACATTCCTGGGGTGGTGGATACCGACCCGCTCTCCTGGGAAGAATTAACCCGTGATTTACGCTTATGTGTTCGTCAGGAGAAACCCATACATATTTTCTCCCTGGAAGGATGTACCCGGCAGGGTTTCCTTTCCAAACTCAGCACAATTGATTGGGATGCCCCGGTGGAGGTGCCTGAAGAGATTCACAAGATCAGGCTGATTCGGACCTGGATCACCGCTGGCCTCTGGTTGTTGGAGCGCCCATGGGTAATCCTTGTTTCTCTGGCGACTTTGATCGGGTTGGGGTTCTTACTCACACGGAAGAAACGTAAAAACTCGTGACTCAGATACACCAGACATCAAGATAAGCTGTGAAAAACCTTAGATTCTTATTTCCTGCTCTCCAACCATGGATTAAATGAGTATAATAATCCACGAGATGAGTGCAATGTTGATTAACCTAGTAATATAAAAACTATTCAGAAAGTTGGTTTTGAATGAAAAAAATAAAATTTCCTGTTGTTAGCATTATCCTGTACGTCGTTGCCTTGATTATATTTGCCTATGCGCTGTGGGCAACCATTTATTCCGCTCAAATTGTGAAAGAAGCTGTTGAACTCGGTCAATTGATCGTTGCTGGCAGCGAATTTGAGGTCGTCAGCTATTATATGACCAACGTCTCCCAACCCTACCTGTTTGCATTTGTGTTATTTGCTCTGGGATGGATCTTGCAGACCATAAAAGGTCAGGAAGAATCTGCATCAGAACTTGAAGATGACCTGGATGCCTTCGAGGAAACCCTTGAAGAGGTCGTAGAAGATGCTACGGATGACTTCGAAGAGGTGCAGTAATATTGCCTATTGAATGACCATTTGCACTGAAAAGTCTCAAAAAAGTCAGGGCAGCAAATTGTGCTGCCCTGGTCCATTTAACCATCACGAATGAAAGTTCTGTGAATTAACCGAAAGAAATCAATCTCACCCTTCTGATTCAGACAATTTTTCCTGGAGCTGCTGGTGCTTTTCCCTGTGCAGCGTCAGAACTTTCTGCTGAACTTCCTTAAGATATTTCGCTCGCAGCGGATAGAAAATCAGAATTACCGCGCCCAGCAAGCAGGCTGCACCCGGGATGACACCTGTGAATATTTTGATGCCCATAATCGCGTCTGGAGGTTGATTAAGGAAAATCTCACCCAGGTTTGAAGCGCGGGTGACAAACTTCGTCCTTTCCAGAATGAAGGGTGTGACCCAGATAGCGATCGACTGAGCGGGTTTAGTGATGAGCGCATTCACTCCAAAAAAGGCACCCTCCCGCCGCTGCCCAGAGCGTAACTCATCCTCATCAGCCACCTGAGCAAACAGAACATTCGACAAGGTTTGCGGCCCTGCCAGTCCAAAACCTGCCAGGGCGATGCAAGCCGGGATGAGCGTATCCGGCACAAAGGCGATGGCAATCAATCCAACCCCTGCCACGACTAGGAGGAACTGCTGTGCACCCACCACGCCCAACCACTTTCGGAATAAGGTCGTCAGCGGGATGCTGATAATCAAAGGGATGAATAAAAACGCCAACAGCTGGATCGTCGGCCACTGAAGCACGTAATCTGCCAGGTAAAAAAGAGACCCGATAATCAGGGAACTCATCAGGATAGCCATGAAATTTTCAGCGACTAAAATCAAGAAGGATTTACTGGTGAAGGTATATTTGATTGCCTCCCAGATTGGCAGGGGCTGATCAACAACCGTAAACTCACGGCGCTCTTTGACTTTAAAGGTCGTAATCAGGATCAAGATCATCCCCACCACGCCCACAATGATCAT
>Ga0209121_10002694_pt1 | contig 17775 bp, 9 predicted proteins | sample Cruoilmetagenom3_FD_187292 | JGI IMG/M metagenome (GOLD analysis project Ga0209121, IMG submission 187292) | Oil polluted marine microbial communities from Coal Oil Point, Santa Barbara, California, USA - Sample 3 (SPAdes) (version 2) | ecosystem: Environmental > Aquatic > Marine > Oil seeps ... | reverse complement strand
TATCATTAACTCTGTGTTTGTATCCTATTTTTGCAAATATCTTTGTGCTATCACCAATTCCTGTAAATATTTCATACGATTTATAGCGTTGACTTAAGGTAGTAAAAGTATCTGTTTCTTTGTCTTTCTGTTCGTTGTTTTCTAGAGCTAGTTTGGTACCAATCCAAGTATTTTTTAAACTGTAGGTTATGCTGTTGTAGCTTCGTAAAAAAGTAGAGTTGTTTAAGTTTGAGCTAGCGTTTAATACACTAGAGTTTGATGTTATTTTCCAGTTGTTTAATCTTAAATCACCATAGAGTATATGTCTGCTTCCGTTAAAATTTTCAGAATAATTTAAATATTCATATTGGTATTTTGCTAGTCCTTTTTCATGATGAGTTGTTTGTACACCAGTTGTAAAAAGGGTTTGGTTTCCGTTGTCAATTACATTTTGATTGGTAGAGGTTTGTTCAATATTCCAATCTCTAATAAATTCGGCATTGTATAAACGTTCAATGGTTCTAAAATTTTCTTGCATGTAGATAGCATCTACAAACGTATTTACATTCCAAAGGCTATCTTTTTTAAGTATTGCTTGTTCTATATTTATTTTAGCAGCAAAACCATCATTATCATCATCATCTAAATTAGAGAATAGGTTTAAATCATTTTTACTACCAGCAAGTTCAAAACCAATGCTTGTTTTTTTGCTTGGTGTGTAGCTTCCGTTTACAACAGCTATTTGTAATTTGTCTGGAGCAATAAGGTTGGTAATAGGTTCATAATTACCTTGTGGTATTCCAGCTATAGGTTCTACATATTCATAAATGGTGCTAATGGCGTTAATGTTACTTATTATATAATTTCCTAGGTTATCACCAACTAAAGAAAAGTTTACACTGTAAAGTTCATCATCTTCATTGTTAGAAAATACAAAGGCTTCCACACCATTAATAAATTCTTTTTTATATAGAATTCGGTTTTCGCTATAGGTTTCAGGAGTAGCAGAAGGCGCAGTCATGAGTGTTTCGTCATCACCAGCATTTGCTAATATTTCTACTTGTTCTGTAGATAGGTTTTGTTGTAAAGGGTTGTTTTTTGCATCATTTTCACTGTATACCGAAACTCCAAGTTTTAGTTTTTTGCTTTGGTAGTTGCTGCCACCATATACTACTAATCGCGAATAATTACGTTCGCTATATTGGTAGTCTACAGTAATACGCATTTCGCTAGTAATAGGAAAAGTAGAATTGAAAATAATTTCTCCTGCATTGTAATTAATAATGTAGTCTTTGTTTTCTCCTCTTTCAAGAACAATTCCATTTACATAAACTGTTTCGCTACCAGAAACTACAAGTACGTATAACTCGTTGTTGGGACCGCTTAATTTATAAGGTCCTTGGTTTCCTTCTTCTGCAGTAAATTGGCTAGAGGTAAATTGACCTCTAACAATTGCTCCAGCAGCAAAAATATTGGTTTTAGAATCTGGATGATGTAAGGTTGCATCAAGACTTAACCCTTGCACACGTTTAGAAAAATTAGCAAAACTAGACTGTGTGTTTTCTAAGTCTATATCTCCAGCGCGAATTTTCCAGTTATCGCTAAAAAGTTCAATAAATACTTGGTCAAATTCATCTAAACGTTGCGAATAACCACTTTCTTGAAGCGGAATGTTTGCATCTTGAATAGAGGCTCTTAGCGAAACCTTATCATTTAATTTACCAGTAATTTGTAAATCTAATTCGCTATTTAACACTGCATTTTGGTTGTTACCAATGATAACACCACGAGAAATACTTCCAGAAGTTGTTAAACCATCAAAAGGAGTAAAGGTGTTGTTTTGGCTAGACTGTTTTATTTTGTATAACTGTTGTTGGTTGTCTGTGTTTTCAACAATAACTTTTTTATCTAATTGCTTATAGGTTTTGGTTATAAAATCAGGATATTTTAAGTAGTTAATTGTTAGAGAGTCTGTTGCAACAGGTTTTTTAAAATACAGTATTGCTTTAGCAAAATCTACAGTATAGTAGGTGCTGTCTATAATAGTGTTGTCTTTTCTTTTAATAGTAAAGTAAGATGGGTTTATACTAACGCTGTCTATAGCAATACTATCTTGTACAAGTACCTTTTTGGTCTTGTAGTTAGATTCTTGATCTTGTGCTAAAGCAGTAAAACCAATTAAGAACATTAAAAGAAAGTATGTAAACTTCATGCGTTACTAAAACTAAAAAATACCTAAAATATTTTATTGCTAGTTTTTTGTTAAAAGGACATTAATATTTTAGTGTAAATGTAAAGCATTATTTATTTTAGCTGAAACATAACTATTTTAAAATAAAAAACCTTTTGAAAATAATCTCATACAACGTAAACGGAATTCGAGCAGCACTAAATAAAGGCTTTATAGATTGGCTAAAAGCAGCAAACCCAGATGTAATTTGTTTGCAAGAAATAAAAGCAATGAAAGAACAGTTGGATTTAGATGTTTTTGTAGAAGCTGGTTACCAATATAATTATTGGTTTTCTGCTCAAAAAAAAGGCTATAGTGGTGTTGCTATTTTAAGTAAAATAGAACCAGATCATGTTGAGTTTGGTACAGGAATAGAGTCTATGGATTTTGAAGGAAGAAATATACGTGCAGATTTTAAGGGTGTTTCTGTAATGAGTTTGTATTTACCTTCAGGAACTAATGATGCAAGACTGCAACATAAACTAGATTATATGAGTATGTTTCAAGAGTACATCAATAATTTAAAAAAAGAAATACCTAATCTTGTTATTTGTGGTGATTATAATATTTGCCATGAAGAAATAGATATTCACAATCCTAAAATGAAAGGTGTTTCAGGTTTTCTTCCTATAGAAAGAGAATGGATTGGCAATTTTATTGCTAGTGGGTTTACAGACGCATTTCGTTATAAGCATCCAGAAAAACAAGAATATAGTTGGTGGAGCTATCGTGCAAATTCTAGAGCAAATAATAAAGGTTGGCGTTTAGATTATACTATGGTTGCAAACCCAATAAAAGAAAAAATAAAACGAAGCGTTATTCTTCAAGAAGCTGTGCATAGTGATCATTGTCCAGTTTTAGTTGAAATAGAATAATAAAGTGACTAATACTTAGTTTTTAGTTAGTAGTAATTGGTTTTACCAAAACCAAAAGTTAGAATATAAAGAATAAAAAGAACCCAAATACAATATGAAAAGTAAATTAGTAGTCTTAACAATGGCAACCATCGTAGCAACCTCATGCGTTTCGCCTAAAGTTTATAAAGATTTAGAAAGTAAATATGCAAGCTTAAAAAAAGAAAACAGAAAGCTTTCTGATGAAAATGAAGCGCTTTTACAAGCGAGCAATAAATCAGAAAACGATTATGCAAAACTTAAAAAAGACTACGATGCAGCGATTGCAAATAGAGACCAGTTGCAGGCAGATTATAATGCATCAAAAACAAACCTAGAAAATTTAAAAGCTTCTTATGATGCTTTAGAAAAAAATAGCTCTGCATCTATAGCTGCAAATTCTAAAAAAAATAGAGAGTTGTTAGCGCAATTAGAAGCTAAAGAGCAAGCCTTAGAAGCAGAAAACCTAAGACTTGAAAAAATAAAAAGCGAATTAGAACAACGTTCTAACAGAGTTGCAGAGTTAGAAAATATGATTGCTGCAAAAGATGCTGCAATGACGCAACTAAAAAATGCTATTTCTAAAGCATTAACAGATTTTGAAGGAAAAGGATTAACAGTTGAGCAACGTGATGGTAAAGTATATGTTTCTATGGAAAATAAATTACTTTTTAAATCGGGTAGTTGGGCAGTTGGTGTTCAAGGAAAAAAAGCAGTAGAACAACTTGGTACTGTACTTGGTGAAAATGCTGAAATAGCTGTTTTAATTGAAGGGCATACAGATAATGTGCCATATACAGGAACAGGACAAATTTCTAGCAATTGGGATTTATCTACTAAACGTGCAACAGCAATTGTAAACATATTAAGAGAAAATAAAGCAATTCAACCTGAGAATTTAACTGCTGCAGGACGTGGAGAATTTGCGCCAATTGCAAGTAATGAAACTGCTGCAGGAAAAGCAAAAAATAGAAGAATAGAGGTTATTTTAACTCCTAAGCTAGATGAGGTAACAAAGCTCTTAAATGATATTTAATGGCATTGTAAAAAAGTCAATACTATATGCTAACTAATTAAAAAAAGACACCTCTTTTATAAAAAACAGAAGATGAAATATACCACACTACCAAATACCAATATTAAAGTAAGTAAAATTTGTTTAGGTACTATGACTTGGGGAAATCAAAATACCCAAGACGAAGGATTTGCTCAAATGGATTATGCCTTAGATCAAGGAGTGAATTTTTTTGATACAGCAGAATTATATCCAGTTCCTGCAAATGTAGAAACGTATGCAGAAACAGAGCGTATTATTGGTAATTGGTTTAAAAAATCTGGAAACAGAGACAAGGTAGTGTTGGCATCAAAAATTGCAGGACCAGGAGATTATACAGCACATATTAGAACCAATGGGTTTAAGCCAAAAGCTATTCAAGATGCTGTAAACAAAAGTTTAGAACGTTTACAAACAGATTATATAGATTTGTATCAATTACACTGGCCAGAAAGACAAACAAATACTTTTGGAGTTAGAGACTATGCACACAATTCAAAAGATGCATGGCAAGATAATTTTAATGAAATTCTACACACTTTAGATACCATTATTAAAGAAGGTAAAATTCGCCAAATAGGAATTTCAAATGAAAAAGCATGGGGAACTATGCGTTATTTAGAAGAATCTAAACAGCATAACCTACCAAGAATGGTAACCATTCAAAATGCATACTCTTTGCTTAATCGCGTTTTTGAAGGAGATTTGGCCGAGATTTCTATGCGAGAAAATATTGGTTTATTAGCATATTCGCCAATGGCATTTGGTGTGCTTTCAGGAAAATACATAAAAGGTACAGCTGCTGCTAATGCAAGGTTAAAATTGTTTTCTAGATTTAATAGGTACAGTAGTGATTCTTGTACAGAAGCTACCAAAAGATATTTAAAAATTGCTGAAGAAAATAATATTAGTTTAGCGCAAATGTCCTTAGCTTTTGTAACACAACAACCATTTGTTACAAGTAATATTATAGGAGCAACTACAATGTTTCAATTAAAAGAGAATATAGATAGTATAAATATAGAGCTAAAAAAGGATGTTTTAGACCAAATAAAAGAGGTGCATAATGCTATACCAAACCCTACTTCATAGCGCATTTGCAAAAACCTAGTAGTTGTTAACATAACGTGCTTTTTATCGAATAAAAATGCATTTAATCTATTAAATTAAAGTTAATTTATTAGGGCTAATCTTTTTTTATACTTTAGGTAATTAATTAAAGCATCAAAATTTAAGTGGTGTTTTATTTAAAAAAAACACAATTAAATATAAAGATTTATATAACAGTAAATTACAAGAAGAATATTTAATATTTATTAACTAACCTTAACCATAAAATGAAAAAAATTACCCTTTCCCTATTATTGGGCTTGATGTCCTTAATAGGATTCTCCCAAGTAGGTTTAGTAGAAAATTTCGACTCAGGAGTTACTTTGCCAACTGGTTGGACAAGTGATGTAGAAGATTATTCTGTGTCTTTTGTTGAAAACTGTGATGGTAGATCTGTAAGAGCAAACTTAGATGCAACAAATACAGATGCGCAATTAACCTCACCAAACCTTGTAGGTCAATCTAATGGATCTGATTTAACTATTGCTTTTGATTACAAAATAGTTGATTGGTCTTTAGCAATAACCGAAACACAACCTGGTTGGGGAGAAATATTGGTGCAATACTCTGTAAATGATGGTGCAACTTGGTTAACAGTTGATACTATTGATGATTCAAATCATGTTACATCCAATGTTTGTGCTAACTGGTCTGTAGTCGTACCTGCAGCAGATGTGCCAACAGGAAGTGACTTTAAGTTACGTATTAATGCTAATTGGATCACTACAGATACAGATGTTACTTATTATCTGTATTTAGATAATGTTTCTGCAACACAAGTAGTTGTAGATCCTCCTTCTTGTGTAAACTTACTTACACCAACAAATGGTAGTTCAGGAGTTTCTATTGCTACAGATTTAGAATGGACTGATGCAACAGGAATTCCTACAGGATATACTTTATCTGTTGGTACAACTCCAGGAGGAACAGATGTTTTAGATAATGTAAATACAGGTTTGTCTACAACTTATGACTTACCAGATTTAGAATATGGTACTACATATTATGTAACAATTACTCCTTTTAATGCTAATGGTGATGCAGTAGATTGTACAGAATATACATTTACAACAGGAGCAGATCCAAATGCACCTGTAGATTGTGCTTCAGGCTTACCAATTAATACGGTGTATTGTTATACTAATAATGATACCATGTCTTGGAATTTTGAAAGTTCTACTGGTGCGCCACTAAACGTATTTTTTAATGCGGGGCAATTAGAAACTTGTTGTGATGATATCATTATATATGATGGTATAGATGCTACAGGAACAGTATTATTTAATGATGGTTTAGAAGATATGACAGGACAATCTTTTGTAGCTACTTCTGGTAACCTTTATATAGTAATGGATAGTGATAGTTCTATTAGCTGTGAGGCTAATGGTTACATACCATTAGATTTCGATGTTTCTTGTGTAGATACAACAGCTTTACCAAACTGTAATGCTGCTTTAACAACACCAGCAAATGGTGCAATAGATGTAGATGTAAATACAGATCTAGTTTGGAGCCCAGCTTCTGTTTTAGTTACTGGTTATATTCTTTCTGTTGGTACAACGCCAGGAGGAACAGATGTTGTTGATAATGTAGATGTGTTTGGAGCTACAAACTATCCTTTAGGTACTTTAGCTTATGAAACTACGTATTATGTAACTATTGTTCCTTATAATGATAATGGTTCAGCTGTTAATTGTAATGAACAAACTTTTACAACAGAAAATGATCCTAATCAAATAGTAGACTGTTCTATAAGTGAAGAAGTAAATACTATTTTTTGTTATGAAAATAACGACAATACAGTGTATAGTTTTGCAAGTAATTCAGGAGCACCTTTAGTGGTCGTTTTTAATTCAGGAACTACAGAAAATATCTTTGATGAATTAGTGGTAACAGATTCAGACGGAACAGAATTATATAATGGTTATGGTAATGGAGGAAATCTAGCAGGATTAATGTTTACTTCTACAGGAGGTTCAATATCAATAGGAGTAACATCAGATGGTTCTGTGGTTAGTTGTACAAATAACCCTTGGAATTTCACAGTTTCTTGTGTAGATACAACAGCTTTACCTAACTGTAATGCATCTCTAACTTCTCCAGTTAACGGAGCAGTAAATGTAAATGAAAATGAAGATTTAACATGGAGTGCAGCAACAGTATTTGTTGAAGGGTATTACTTGTCTATAGGAACAACACCAGGAGGTGTAGACGTTTTAGATAATCTAGATGTAGGAAATGTTTTAACATATGATCCAGGAGTATTAGAGTATTCTACAACGTATTATGTAACTATTATACCATATAATGTTAATGGTTCTGCTGTAGATTGTGTAGAAGAAAGCTTTACAGTAAAAGATGATCCTAATCAAATTGTAGATTGTGATACTAGTGAAGTAATAAATACAACATTTTGTTATGAAAATAACGAAATAATTGAATTGTGGTTTGCATCTTCAAACGGAAACCCAATTTCAATTACTTTCCTTGCTGGTTTGATTGAAGAAAGTACTTTCTCAGGGAATTCTTGGGATGATATATATATTTATGATGGTACAGATAATACCGGAACACTATTATACGACTCTAATGACGGTATTGTTGGTAACAATAATTTAGCAGGTTTTAATTTTGTTGGTAATAGTGGTAATCTATATGTGTTTTTTGATGCAGATGGTTTCGGAAGTTGTGAATCTAATGGGTATACACCAATTAGTTTTGATGTAGCTTGTGTAGATACAACCGCTTTACCTAACTGTAATGCTGCACTTGTAGCTCCTGTAGATGGTGCTATTGATGTAGATGAGAATGATGATTTAACTTGGTCTGCTGCATCTGTTATTGTTGATGGTTATAAGTTGTACGTAGGTACAACACCAGGAGGAACAGATGTACTTAATGGTTTAGATGTAGGAGATGTTTTAACTTATGACCTAGGAACTTTAGATTATGCTACAACATATTATGTAACTATTGTGCCTTATAATACTAATGGTGATGCTGAAGGTTGTACAGAAGAGAGCTTTACAACAAGAGATGATCCTAATGTTATAATAGATTGTACAGCTGGTGTTTATAATACTACTTACTGTTATGATAATAATGACCCAATGGTATTTTATTTTGCAAGTGCAGATGGATATCCGTTAAATATTATGTTTAATGCAGGTGATATTGAAGATCCTTGGGATGAAGTAATTATTTATGATACTGATGGTTCTATTTTATATCAAGGAGATAATGATGGAGACCTTACAGGATTAACATTTACTAGTACAGGAAATGCTTTATCTGTAGCTATAGATTCAGATGGTTCTGGTAGTTGCCAATCAAGTACTGGTTATACACCATGGGATTTCGATGTTTGGTGTCAAACTTGTATACCACAAACGGTAGATTTTGATGTATATGGTGACTGTAATACAGATCCAGACAATCCAGAATTTACTGTAGAAGTAAATGTTACAGACTTTGGTGATGCTACTTCAGTAACAGTAACAGATGATCAAGGAAGTGCTCCACAAGTTCTAACAGAACCTGGTGTAGTAGTATTTGGTCCTTATACAGCTAATATAGATGTTGTTGTGTCTGCAGCTAATACAGACGATGCTAACTGTATTGTAAATAGTATGCCGTTAACGTTTGTTTGTCCTCCAGCACCAAATCCTTGTTCTATTATTTATGCAGGTGAAGATCAAACGGTAACTTGTGATGATAACGAAGTAGATTTATCGTCAACTTTCCACCTTTTCGGAACAGATACTAATACTTATGAAATAAACGCATTAGATGTTTGTCCAACTCCTGCTACATCTGGAGGAGAGCCAACTAGTTTAGATGTTGATGATACATGGTCAGAAGTTATTGAACTAGGATTTGATTTCTGTTTCTTTGGTGAAACATACAGTCAAATACTTATTGGTTCTAATGGTGTATTATCTTTTGAATTACAGTATGCTGGTGGTTACAATGCTTGGGGCTTTACAGATACTATACCTAATAGTACAGATACAGCATTATCTGAAGCTAATATATTTGGTGTAGCACATGATATTGATCCAAGTGAATGTGGTGATATTAATTATTATATTTTAGGTTCTGCTCCTTATAGACAATTTGTTGTTAATTATTCAAATGTATGTCATTTCAGCTGTAACTCTTTAATGTCAAGCAGTCAGATTATTTTATATGAATCGTCTAACAATATTGATATAAATGTTTTCGATAAACCAACTTGTACAACTTGGAATAGTGGTAGTGCTGTTATTGGTGTTCAAAACGTTCCTGGTACAGTTGCATTTACTCCTCCAGGTAGAAATACAGGAAACTGGTCTGCAAGTGATGAGTATTGGAGATTTGCTCCTTCAGGAGGAACGCCAAACTATAGTTTTGAGTGGTTTGATGGTACAACATCTTTAGGAGATTCTGAAACAATAACAGTTTCACCTACAGAAACAACTACATATACAGCTTCAATTACTTATGAGCTTTGTACAGGTGGTACATCAACTGTTACAGATGATGTTGTAATTACTTTTGATGATTCTGGAGTAGAGGATGCTTCATTCACTATGACAGCAACATGTGATGGTGGTACAGCAGAAATTACTGGAACAACTGGAGGTGTATTTACTTTTGATACTGTGCCAACAGATGGAGCAACAATTGATGCTGCAACAGGTACTGTAACAGGAGCTACACCAGGAGAAACATATACAGTAGTATATACTACAACAGGTTCTTGTTCTGCAACGAGCTCGCAAGATGTTACCGTTTTAGATGCTGAAGATGCTTCATTTACTATGACTGCAACATGTGATGGTGGTACTGCTATAATAACTGGAGACGCTGGCGGAACATTTAGTTTCAACCCAACAGTAACAGATGGAACTTTAATTGATCCTGTAACAGGAGAAGTTACTAACGCATTACCAGGAACAGCATATACTATTGAGTACACAACTTCAGGAGTATGTAGCGCAACTAGTACTCAGGTTTTAGTTACACTTGACGCTTTTGACTTTACAGTAATAGGAGATTGTAATGGTGCTATTTATGAGTTAACTATAAACCCAACAGATGATAGTTATGATGCTAGTACTGCAACATATGTATTATATGATGATATGGATTCTGTATTACAAACTAATACTGCTGGTGATAATGTATTTGTTATAGACGCAAGTATTTTTACTCCTCCAATGTCTGGAAGCGCATTTAATTATGTTGTAGAAGTTACTAATGACCTAGGTTGTGTAGTTTATAATGACGTACTAGTAGAAAGTATTAATTGTATTATTCCTCAAGGTATATCACCTAATAACGATGGTAAAAATGATAATTTCGATTTAACAGGATATGAGGTTAGTAAATTAGAAATTTTTAACAGACATGGTATTAAAGTATACTCTAAAACTAATTATACCAATGATTGGTATGGACAGTCTGATAGTGGCGATGAACTACCAGTAGGAACTTATTTCTACGTAATGGAATATCAAGGAAATAAAACCAAAACATCTTGGGTATATTTAAATAGAGAAAACTAATTAACTAATTAAGTAAAATGAAAAAATTATATATTATTCTCGCTTTCTTGTTTGTTGTTCAAATGCAAGCACAACAAGATCCGCAGTACACACAGTATATGTATAACATGAATGTTGTTAACCCAGCATATGCAGGTTCTTATGAAGGAGTTGCTATTGGAATGCTTTATAGAAGCCAATGGGTTGGATTAGAAGGCGCTCCTAAAACAGGAACCTTCGCAATACATTCTCCAGTAGGTAAAAATGTTGGTTTAGGTTTATCTCTTATTAGTGATGAAATAGGACCAGTAAGAGAAACAAATGCATATGCAGATTTCTCTTATACTTTACCAATGGGTGCAAACAATAAATTAGCCTTTGGTTTAAAAGCAGGTGCTACATTTCATGATATAGGGTTAAGTGATTTAGAATTAACAGATGCAGATGATGACCTTTTTCAAAACATAAGTGAAGTAACACCAAATGTTGGAGCAGGAGTTTATTTTTATAAACCAAACAAATACTACGTATCTGTTTCTATGCCAAATATTTTAAACGCTACACATTTAGATGCTAACGGACTTAACATAGGTTCAGAAACACAGCATTTATTTGCAGCAGCAGGTTATGTATTTAGTTTATCTGATAACTTTAAATTAAAGCCACACGCTTTAGTTAAAACAGCTTTTGATGCTCCTTTAAGTTTTGATGTAAATGCAAATGTATTTATGTATGATATAGTTGAAGTAGGTGTAGGATATCGCTTAGAAGATTCTTTTAGCGGAATGGTTAACTTTATGGTAACTCCTCGTTTAAGAGTAGGTTATGCATATGATGCTATTCAATCCGATTTAAATTACTCAACAAGTTCATCACACGAGGTATTTATTAATTTTGATATTGCGTTTCCTAAACGTGTATCACGTTCACCACGTTATTTCTAATCAGATAAGCTAAAGATATTATGAAAAACTTTAAATTATATATAACAATACTATTATTGAGTAGCTTTAGTTTAACTGCTCAAAATAAGGATACCAATACTGCAGATAAATATTTTTCTAGATTTAATTTTAATAAAGCTATTGAGTCTTATGAAAAATTAGTAGAAAAAGGAAAAGCAGATGCGTATGTATACACGCGTTTAGCAGAAGCAAACTACAATATTTTTAATACTGTAGATGCAGAAAAATGGTATGCTAAAGCCCTTGAAACCTCTCAAAGTCCAGAAACAATCATCAATTACGTACAAATGCTTAAAGCAAACGGTAAGTATGATAAATCAAATGAATGGATGAGCAAATTTGCAACGATGAGACCTGCAGATGTAAGATCAATTGCATTTAACGAAAATCCTGATTATTTACCTAAAATTTTAGATAAAGGAAAGAAGTTTAATGTTCAAAATTTAGAAATTAACTCTCAAGTATCTGATTTTGGAGGTACTATTAATAACGGTAAATTATATATCACTTCTGCAAGAAATAAAGCAAGAAGAGAATATGGTTGGAATGAAGAACCTTTTCTAGATCTTTATGAATTTACTATTGAAGAAGATGGTACATACCAAAACGAAAGCCTATTAGGAAACGATATCAATACAAAGTACCACGAAGGTGTAGTTGCTTTTAGTCCTGATGGAAATACCATGTATTTTTCTAGAGAAAGTTTTTACGAGAAAAAGTACCAAAGTGACTCTTTATCAAATACTAGATTTAGTGTATTAAACTTATTTAAAGCTACTAAATCAGGAGATAGCTGGTCAAATATTGAAGCATTACCTTTTAACAGTAACAACTATAATACAGATCATCCATCTGTAAGTGCAGATGGTAAAACACTTTATTTTACTTCAGATATGCCAGGAGGTTTTGGTCAAGGTGATATTTACAAAGCAACAATCAAAAACGATGGTTCTTTTGGAGAAGCTGTAAATTTAGGAGCTAAAGTAAATACAGAAGGTCGTGAAATGTTTCCTTTTATAAGTGATAACGGAACCTTATACTTATCATCAGACGGACATTTAGGACTAGGAGGATTAGATGTATTCTACACTAAAGAAATAGATGGTAAAATGTCTAAAGTACGTAACGTAGGTATTCCTGTAAATAGTAGTGCAGATGATTTTGCTTTTGCTATAGATGAAGAATCTGGTGAAGGTTTTGTTTCTTCTAACCGAGAAGGAGGTAAAGGTAGTGATGATATTTATGCTATTAAAAAACTACAACCTTTATGCGATGTTGAAATTACTTCTACTGTAACAGATAAAGTAACAGGAGCAATTTTAGCAGGAGCAACAGCAACTTTATATGATGATAAAGGAAATAAAATATCTTCAAAAATAACAGATGCAGAAGGTGTAGCAGCGTTTATTATTGAATGTGATACAGATACAGAGTTAGAAGTAACTATGGATGGTTATGAAAGCAATAAACTAGCCATTGAAGGTACAGATGAAGAAGAATTATCTGTAGCTATCGCTCTAGATCCTATTGAAGAAATAATAAAAGCAGACCATATTGCATTAAACGCTATTTACTTTGATTTTGATAAATCTAACATTACAGCTAAAGCTGCTTTTGAGTTAGATAAGTTAGTACAAGTAATGAACAAATACCCAGAAATGGTTATTAATGCAAAATCACATACAGATAGTAGAGGTTCTAGTTCTTATAATGAAAGATTATCAGACCGTAGAGCTAAAACTACAGTACAATATGTAATATCTAAAGGTATTGATGCTGCAAGAATTTCTGGAATTGGTAAAGGTGAAAGTGAGCCAGCAGTAAACTGTGGTTCTAAATGTACCGAAGAAGAGCACCAATTAAACAGACGTAGTGAGTTTATTATTGTAAGTGGAGGTTTAGATAACCAATAAAAAGAAACGCAATAAATACGTTTAAAAACCACCTCATTTTTTATGAGGTGGTTTTTTTATGTTGTACTTATAGCTAATAGTAGGTTTTATTTAGTACATCGCTTTATTATAAAACCAAAAGGGTATAAAACAAAAAAGCCTTACTTGTAAAAAGTAAGGCTTTTTTAATTATTTAATTTGATTACCATCTTTGTCAAAAAAATGATATTCTAGATATGTGTAAGCATCTCTTGGTAAAATTTTCACCCATTTTTTATGTTCAAAAAACCATTTTGAACGTATAGATGGAAAGCCCTTTGTTAAAAAGGCTGCTATAAAGGGATGTGTGTTTAAGGTCACCTTTTTATAGTCTTTTTTAAATAGTTGTTCCATATCATATTTTATTTTAGGAACAATACTTATTGGAGCTTCGACCTCAGAACCATTTATAATATCGTCAGGATTCTCCTCACGAGTTTTAATATTCATTTCTGGTCTTACTCTTTGTCTAGTTATTTGTATCAAGCCAAATTTACTTGGAGGTAGTATTTTGTGTTTAGCTCTATCATCTTTCATTTCATCACGTAGGTGATTAAAAAGCTTTTTTCGGTGTTCAGCAGTATTTAAATCAATAAAATCTACAACTATAATTCCGCCCATATCACGTAAACGCAATTGTCTGGCCATTTCTGTTGCTGCAATTAAATTAACTTCTAATGCTGTATCCTCTTGAGAGTTGGCTTTATTAGATCGGTTTCCGCTATTTACGTCTACAACGTGAAGTGCTTCGGTATGTTCTATAACCAAATAAGCTCCTTTTTGCATGGAAACAGTTTTTCCAAAAGAGGTTTTAATTTGTCTTTCTACTCCATATTTTTCAAATATTGGAACGTTGGACTGATACAATTTAACTATGGATTCTTTTTTAGGTGCAATTTCTTGCACATATTCTTTAATTTGAATGTAAAGCGCTTCATCATCCACATAAATTCCGGTAAAGGAATCATTAAATATGTCTCGTAATATAGAAGAAGCTTTGTTCATTTCTCCTAATACTTTACTTGGATGGTGTGCTTTGTGTAGCTTTTTACACATTGCGGTCCAACGACCTAACAAATTCTGTAAATCTTTGTCTAGTTCTGCTACTTTTTTGCCTTCTGCTACTGTACGTATGATAACACCAAATCCCTTTGGAGTAATGCTTTTAACCAAACGTTTTAATCTTTCTTTTTCTTCTTTGCTTTCTATTTTTTGAGAAATAGAAATCCTGTCAGAAAAAGGTACTAAAACAATATATCTACCAGCAATAGAAAGCTCAGAGCTTATTCTAGGGCCTTTTGTAGATATTGGTTCTTTTACTATTTGTACTAGTAACGATTGATTTGATTTTATAACGTTAGCTATGCTTCCGTTTTTATCAATATCTTTTTCAAATGGGAAATTCTTTAATGAAAAATCATTTAGTTTACCTGTGCTTACACTTTTTGTGAATTTTAAAAGAGAAGGTAGTTTTGGTCCTAAATCATGATAATGCAAAAAAGCATCTTTTTCATAACCTACATTAACAAATGCAGCATTTAGACCAGGAACAGCTTTTCGTATTTTGGCTATAAACACATCGCCAACAGAAAAGTTGTTACCATCTTCATCTTTATGTAATTCAATAAGTTTTCCATCTTTTAATAAGGCAAAATCAACGTGGTCTGGACTAGATCTAATGATCAATTCTTTTTCCATTTTGTTAATTTTTATCCATACGCTTTAGTTAAAAGCTATTCGTGATGTGTTTTAAGTTGAAATTTTTAAATAACAACCAGCAACTACAAGCTAGCAACTTATAACCAAATTATACAGATGGATTATACATTATTTAATCTAATCATAGTTAATACAATTAACTATGATTAGATTTCACAGGATTTTTTAAAATCCGTGGAGTTCTAACTACGCAAGGTAATACGTGTTATACAGAACTCATTTCAAAGAACGTTGTTATAAACTAAAAAAGTAGCTATTAACTACTTTTTTAACTTATTTCTTCTTTTTGTGACGGTTAGCGCGTCTTCTTTTTTTACGCTTATGCGTTGCAACCTTGTGTCTTTTGCGTTTTTTACCACTTGGCATAAGTTGATTGTTTTTTAAATTAATATTATTTTAGCGTCCTACTTAACGTCTACATTTGTTTTCACTCCTTCTACAAATACTTTGGCAGGTTTAAATGCCGGAATATTATGAGCAGGTATTTTTATTGTTGTGTTTTTAGAAATGTTTCTACCAGTTTTTTCAGCTCTTGTTTTAATTATAAAGCTTCCAAAACCTCTAAGGTATACATTGTCTCCACTTTCTAAAGATGTTTTAACTTCTTCCATAAAAGTTTCAACTGTTGCTTGAACATCTCCTTTTTCAATTCCTAATTTCTCAGAAATCTTTGCTACTAAATCAGCCTTAGTCATTTTCTATTATTTTAAATTATTGTAATCAGTTATTAAGGGATGCAAATATAGGAATTAAAATTTCAATATTTCAAACCTAATTCACTTAAATTTAACCTAATAAACGTTTATTTTTGCACTTAGTATATATATAGTATGACTTTAAACAAAACTTTAACAAATTGGTATTCAGTAAATAAGAGGGATTTGCCTTGGCGAAGAACTAAAAATCCTTACTTTATATGGTTATCAGAAATTATTTTACAACAGACTAAAATTGAACAAGGATTACCTTATTATGAAGCTTTTGTTACTAATTTTCCAACAATTTTTAGTCTTGCAGATGCAAAAGAAAGCGAGGTTTTAAAATTATGGCAAGGTTTAGGTTATTATTCTAGAGCTAGAAATTTGCATGCAACTGCAAAATATGTGGTATCAGAACTAGACGGCGTTTTTCCTGATAATTATAAAGATTTAATAAAACTAAAGGGAATTGGTGATTATACAGCTAGTGCTATTGCATCTATTAGTTTTGATGAAGTTTGTGCTGTTGTAGATGGTAATGTATACAGAGCTTTTTCTAGATATTTTGGTATTGATACTCCTATTAATAGTTCACAAGGTCAAAAAGAGTTTAAAGCTTTAGCTCAAAAACTTATAGATAAAGAAGATCCTGCTGAGTTTAATCAAGCTATTATGGAGTTTGGTGCTAGACAATGTAAACCTAAAAATCCAGATTGTACGGTTTGTCCTTTGCAAAATGGTTGTGTTGCTCTTCAAAAAAATACAATTACACAACTACCTGTTAAAAAGAAAAGCCAAAAAGCAGCAAAAAAATATTTCAATTTTTTAGTATTTGTTTCTTCCAATAAAAAAACAATTTTACAAAAAAGAGAAGGTAAGGGTATATGGCAAAACCTATATCAATTTCCTTTAATAGAAAGTAAAGAAAGTATGAATTATACTACAATGAATTCCTATTTAAATACGCATACATTAACTAAAGATGCTTTGTTTACTTTGTCCTTATATAATGAAGAACCTATTGTACATAAATTGTCACACCAACACTTATATACTAAATTCTGGATACTTGAAATAGATACGCTACCTGTTGAAGGGGTTTTAATAGAAAAAACTAAAGAGTACCCAGTTCCTGTATTGGTTTCTAATTTTATGAAAAGTTTTAATTTTTAAAGCTATAGACTATTTCATAATTTTTTATTAAATTTAAATTTATCAATTGCAAAATCGTAATTTTGCGCAATAATATAAATAAGATAATATGTCAGGTACGTTAAATAAAGTAATGCTAATTGGGCATTTGGGTGATGAAGTAAAAATGCACTATTTTGAAGGAGGTGGCTGTATAGGGCGTTTTCCTATTGCAACAAATGAAACGTATACCAACAGGCAAACTAATGAGCGTGTTACTAATACCGAATGGCATAATATAGTAGTACGTAATAAAGGTGCAGAAATTTGCGAAAAGTATTTAAGCAAAGGAGACAAAGTATATATTGAAGGTAGAATTAAAACCAGAAAATGGCAAGATGACAACGGAAACGATCGTTTTTCTACAGAAATACAATGTAATGACTTTACTTTTTTAACTACAAAAAATGAAAGTGGAGCTACCAATAATCCTGTATCACAACAACAACAGCAGCAACAGCAACAGCAAGTGGCACA
>Ga0209121_10002692_pt1 | contig 17798 bp, 18 predicted proteins | sample Cruoilmetagenom3_FD_187292 | JGI IMG/M metagenome (GOLD analysis project Ga0209121, IMG submission 187292) | Oil polluted marine microbial communities from Coal Oil Point, Santa Barbara, California, USA - Sample 3 (SPAdes) (version 2) | ecosystem: Environmental > Aquatic > Marine > Oil seeps ... | reverse complement strand
GCATGTCCCAATCATAAACGAGTTGCCTTAACTTCTCAGGCTCATCTTGCATTAGAAATCGGTACCTGCTTCAGGCTCATCTTGTATTGGAAGAGACTGCTTCTTGCTTTGGCTCTGATTATAGTGTTATTCTACCCAGGGTCTTTCCTCAGTTTTCGCACATGGTTTAGTAAGATTAGAGGTGAGAAAAGCTAATCAAATTGACTTCACTTTACACTCTTGGTTTAATGAAAGGTGAGAAGAGCTAATGAGACTGACTTTCGATAAGACGGGGAAGCTGATAATAGGCTTGACTGTCTTAGTTATTATCGCCCTGTGTGCTGGTGGCTGCTTTTGGGGTAACCACGCTCCAGTTATCAGCGGTGTTCAACCTGGGCAAGAACTAATACTCTCTTCACATAGTTGCACAATTGAGTGCGTTGCCTCGGACCCTGATGAGGATAGCCTGAGCTATAGCTGGTCAGCCACAGGTGGCGAAATAAATGGAAATGGCTCCGATGCTACCTGGACTGCTCCAAAAAGTGGCTCCAGTTCTTATACCATCACAGTTGTGGTAAGAGATGAAAAGGGTGCTGAGGATGAAGATTCTGTCACCGTGGAAGTCAATAACGAGCCGCATATCGTTAGTCTTATAGTGGATGAGGAGCATGTTGCTCCTTCAAGCAATTGTAACATTGTATGTGATGCTTCAGATGCAGATGATGGTGATGAGCTAAGCTATTTTTGGTCAGCCACTGGAGGTACTATCTCTTGGGAAGATTCTATTGCTACCTGGAGTGCACCGAGTGACACTGGCTCTTATATTATCAGGGTTGAGGTTAGCGATGGGAGGGGTGGCAAGGCTGTGGAGTACCTGACTATAAATATTACAAGTGTAGCATCTAACAATCCCCCTGAAATTAAGGATTTGACGGTCACGCCAGAGGATAAGATTCACAAGCATAAGACCGCCACTATTGAGTGTCATGCCTCTGACCCTGATGGTGATGAGCTGAGCTACGATTGGTGGGCCGAAAAAGGTGATATCTCCTGGGAGGGCTCAGTGGCTACCTGGGAAGCGCCTGGCCAGGAGGGCACGTTCACTATCATGGTAACAGTGTCTGACGGCAGGGGTGGTGAGGACAGCGAGACGATAGTCTTGAGAGTGTGTACCTGAGGGTAAATAGGCCACTCCGTGGGAGTGGAGGAGAGTTAAATGGCAGTTCTAGCTGAAGATATAGTGTTTGACAAGAAGGAACAGCTTGCCAAGATAGAGGATATTTGCCTACCTGACGAGTTAATCCGGGCGGTTTTTGACTTGAAGGGGGCTGGCTCGGGTTTCATAGGTATCACGGACAAGCGAATCATCTTCTATGACAAGGCATTTCTAAAAGGCCAGAAGGCAATGGTAAGCATCCCCTATAGTCGGATCACCAGTACAGGAAGCGAAGATAACAAAGGGTTCTTGATAAAGAAGGGGTTCTTCGTCAGTGATAAATTGACCGTTTGTGCTCAGGGCATGGAACCCAAAGTGTTTGAGTTTAGGGGTGGAGACAAGGCACACTTAGCCCATCGGCTGATGATGGAGTATTTGCTTAAGTGAGGGGCGCTAAGCTGAGAGTTACGCCTTTTGTCGCTGGTGGAGATATAGCTGATATTGCTTCATCTCTGGGAAGGAAATAAGTTTAACCTTGAGGCAGTTTAAGAAATGGTTAATCGGTTTAGCCATTCTGAGTATTATCACCATTCTCGTTAGCGGCTGTGTCGCTTCACATACCCCGGTAATTACCAGCCTGCAAGTGAAACCAGAAGTAGTCCCTTGCGGTTGCTATGAGTTTGAGTGCATTGCTTCGGATCCAGATGGTGGTGAACTAAAGTACGAGTGGCAGGTTAGTGGGGGTGATATCTTCGGCAGTGAGACTCCTAAGGTTACCTGGATCGCTCCGGAAGAGCTTGGCGAATATACCATCTCAGTCAGTGTGATTGATGAGGATGGTAACGTAGCTGTGAGTTCAAGCACCATTACTGTGAGGGAAAACCATCCACCCGAGATAATCAGTTTGATAGCCAGTGATGAATGGATGGTTCTTTCAGGCAGTTGTGTTATTGAGTGTGTCGCCTCAGATAGCGATGGTGATAGCTTGAGCTATGAATGGTTGGCTAGCGCAGGCGATATTTCCGGTGAAGGTTCTAGTGTAACCTGGACTGCTCCTGATTCTGAGGGCAGTTACAATATCATTGTCCTGGTCAGAGACGATTTGGGTAGTGAGGTAACAACTATGGTGACTATTGATGTAGTTGTTAACCATCCTCCGGTCATCAACAGCTTGGTAGCCCAATATCCCAAGCTTAAGCCCGGTTCGAACACTCTCATTGGGTGTGAATCGCAAGACCTCGATGCCGATGATTTGAGCTATACTTGGTCAGCCAGTGGGGGTGGAATATTGGCTGAGGGGCCTATTGCTATCTGGGTTGCCCCCAATTGCAATGGCAGCTATAACATCACGGTAGTGGTGGAGGATGGCAAGGGTGGGGAAGCGGAACAGAGCCTAGAGATTAAGGTAGGCTATGGCTGAGGTTATCGGTAGAGCACTCCGTGGGAGTAAAGAGACCTAATTAAGGGGTACAATTTTCACTTTACCCCAGATGGCTATCTTCTCATCTTTGATAATGGCTATGCCGTGTAGTACTTCCATATTTTGTGCTGTTTGGATTGCCTTAGGAATATCATCTACATTCTTGACCATGTTGCCTATGGCGGTAGCCATGGCGTCGGCTAAAGGAGTGGAGGGGGAAAGGACGACAACGGCATCGGCGGAGCCCAGGCTCAAAGAATGACCTACAGTGGCTGAGGAGGTACATATACCCAGGGGTGTTTCTTCGGGTCTAATTTCCAGGGCGATTCTCCCTGTAAAGGGCGATTGTTGTCCGGCATAAAGGCCCACCAGCCTTTTCTTGGATGTCTTTAAGAAGATATCACCGCCGTTTTCTATGATTAATTCTGGTGAGTAGGCTAGTAAATCCCTGCCTACGGCCTCAGCGATGGCACCTGCCACCGCAGCCATAGGTCCCACTCCAGCCATCTGTGAGGCTCTAGCCATTTCTTTGATAATGAGTGGGGCATCTTCCTCGGCTTGATATGGCTCTAGCGTAGTGAGAAATAAGGGATGCTGCTCAATATATTTTTCCAGGGGGGTGCGGTGCTTTAGCACCGATTTCATAGCTTTGTGTTTGAGATTGCGCCGGGCTCGGATGTATAAGTCTGTCTGCTTTACTACAACATTGAAGGAAGCTAAATCGCTGTCTTTAATCTGGTAACGATAGAGTCGTGGCTCATACATGGATTCTTCGCTTCGCTGATTTGCTCAGAAGTACAATTCCATGGCTCGGGGGGGACAAGCTTTGACGCACAGGCCACAGATGACACATTTATCTTGGTCGAAGAGGACCCTTCTGGTTTTTGGTTCCAAGGAAAAGGCTCCTGTAGGGCAAATGCCAACACAAGCCCCACAATGAGTGCACCTGTCTTCATTACGAACTACATCCTGGCTCAAGGACTGGATTGCTACTCCTGCTCCAATGAGGTATTCGATGCCTCTGGTGTAGTCTTCCTGATCACCACTGAGTTCCATAACGAGTAGGCCCTCTTCTCCAGGTGTTACCGAAGCTTTTAGGATATTGAAGCTGAGATTGAAGTCTCTGACCAATCGGTAAACAATCGGCTGTCCTGTTATGCTGGGAGAAAAACGAAGCACTATTCTCCTGGAAATATCCATATTGTCACTCCATTATCAAATTACTTAGCAAGTTCACTCCGTTATTATTGGCCTTTCCTTGAGTGGTTTAAGTGTTATTCCTGACTCTGCTCCAGGCAAAGGAGCCACAGGCTCGGTGAGCAGAAATTCACCTTTTTCTATCCAGTCTTTTAAGATATTGGCAATCTCCACGGCCTTAGGATAACTGGATAAAGATGCTGTGGGAACATCTTTATCCTGGATTTTTATGTGGCCGCTTTTAAGCTCAGCGTAGCTAACTTCTCCTAGAATGTCTGGCTTCATCTTGGGATAAGCTTCAGAGTAATCGATGATGGGGGCGAAGATTTCAGCATCAGTCACTAAAGTATAATGTAAGATCTCCTCGGAGAGTATGGGTATGGGGACACCTATGCCTACAGCCAGGGAGCAGCCGTAGCCCAGCATGCTTAGTCCGACTAACCACCCCGGTTTCATTCGCTTCAAGTCACCTATGAGTGATAGGGTTCCCGCTGGCTCTTTGGGCACGCCATTGTCTGTTCGCGTGACATTGGGGTTGTGCTGCGTGCCGTGCCAGGCTACATAACCGATGTCACCACCAAGAAATACCCTGGTTCCTACTCCTATGGTTTTGTAGTAGGGGTCATTAAGCAAAGGCGAAAGTTGCCCTGAGGTGCAATAGTTAGCGTTGCCCAGGTTTGGTTTTAGCACCCCCATATAGGTATAAACCGTTCGGTCTGATAGATTCACACCGACCTCGTAGTTTTGGTAGGCATTTCGGACATTGAACAGAATGGCATTATTGATGTCTCCGAGATTTATCCATGTTTCCAGTTTTTTCCTGGGATAGCAATCCGTGCCATAAGCGGTAGCTACCAACGTGACATCTTTGCCTGCCACCAGTTCCTCAATGACATGCCCACCGCCGTAGTTAAATTCACCAGGATAGAATTTGTTTCTGGGATCATCCTCGGGAAGGGCAGTTGCTCCCAGGAAGACATCTATAGCAGCCAACCCAGCGTAGGCTGGGATATCATTGAGGTAGACTTTGCCGGCGCCGAACTTTATCCTGGGTTTGGTATGGCCGATATTGAGAAAGACGCCTGAGGAGCACATAGGGCTGAAGGTGCCTGTGGTGACTACATCAACTTCCTCTGCTGCCTTTTTTGTGCCTTTTTCTCTGGCAATATCAATGACTTCTTCGGCAGTTACTACCACTGCCTTTCCCTTTTTGATTTTCTCGTTAATTTCGGCGATTGTTTTTGACATAATACCTTAGCGCTCTCACTTGTTATTTCGAGCCCTTCGCCTCCTGTCATTCTGAGCGTAACGAAGAATCTTATGGTGCTCAGGACAAGCTCCGCGAAGAATCTGGAGAGCCTTCACTATTGTTCAGGGTAATGGATAAAATTTCTTGACATAATAATTCTAACCCTGTTTAAGCAGCTCCATAGCTAACTGAGCGGCTTTTTTGCCGGACAGGAGCATGCCACCAAATATTGGTCCCATCCTTGGGGAACCAAAAACAGCAGTTGCTGCCATGCCAGCCACTATCAATCCAGGATAAACCTCCTTAGTATTTTCAGGAACCATCTTTTCCGCTACTTCCACCCACATTGATTTCTCACCCATTATTTTTCCAGTCGGTGTTCTTAGTTTGCCTCCCAACTTATCGGTAACCAAGCGGCAAATCTCACAATCGTGACCGGTGGCATCTATCACTAGCTTCGATCTTATGGCCATGGGGTCAATGTGTAAATTTGCCAAGGTAACAGAACTCCAGTTTAGCACCAGGCCGCTAACTCTGTCAGCCTTTCTGATGACTATGTCCACTACGCTGAGCAAGTTAAATATCTTAGCTCCAGCTTTCACAGTTTGAGAACAAAGGGTTGAGGCTACCTCTATGGCATCGGCAACATAATAACCCTGTTGGTATTCCGTGGTGGCGATGCCAAATTCATGTAGGATTTCTTTACCCTCAGCTTGAACTACGATTTTGTTAAACATCATGCCGCCTCCCCATATACCTCCACCAATGCTCAGCTTCCTTTCAAAAATGGCGGTTTTAATCCCTTTCTCGGCCAGATAGTAGGCAGCAATCATCCCTGCCGGTCCGGCACCTACTATAGCTACATCGAGTTCCAGCGCTTCAAGCAGGTCTCTTATGTAACTCTCAGTTATGGCCTTGGATATGACTACTTCGTCCATTAAGTGCCCCCTTTTATCGTGTCTTGCTTAAGTTCAGGGCTAAATTAGCATCCCTTAATACCTGTTAAGGCCATTGCTATTCGTAGTTATTCTGCAGTGCTGTTGAGGCAATGGCGCTTCAAAAATGTCTGGCTAGTATACTCCTTCTGCGGGGTACTTTTCCAGATATGCTAGTAGCTGGCACGCCTTTTATCCTCTAATCGTGTCGCATATTATATTGCATAGAATAGAGAAGTAAGCAATATAAAATATAGATTTCTGACTCGCAGACTATACTGTGTTTCCTTACTATACTCAGATTTGGGCTGCAGTGCTTGGGAAATCTAAGGTAGCTTTGACAGTAGGGGCTAGCTGATGCTATTATAGCTTACATAAGGTAGGTTCGAGCCTGGAAGTTTACTGTAACGGTATGCTCGGTTTGTCTAAATGGGGATGCAAGGGGTAGTGAGGTGTGGACGACATTGATAGTTGGCTGCTATTAGCTTTTCTGGTCTGCCTGGCGCTTTCAGCTTTCTTCTCCGGCGCTGAGTCGGCTTTTATCTCCGTTCCTAAGCTGCGCATTAGGTATCTGGTAGATAGCGGGGTCAAGGGAGCAAGCCGGTTAGCTAAGCTGGCAGAGAGGCCAGGGAGGTATCTGTCTACCGTTCTACTGGCTAATAACTTGGTGAATGTGGCAGCGGCTGCAATAGGTACTATCTTAGCAGTGGCAGTTTTCGGACCAATACGCGGGCCAATCATAGCTGTTGTTGCCGTGACAGTTCTGATTCTGGTCTTCGGCGAGGTTATTCCTAAGACTGTGGCTATCCATCACGCTCAACGGTTGGCTTTGTTCTATACCACTCCGATGAGAGTGATACAGTGGTGTTTTTATCCCTTTGTTGTGGCACTAGATCGTATTGGCCTGGGATTTACCAGGATGGTGGCTGAGCCTGAGGAGGGTAAGGGGTTAATAAGCGAGGGCGAGATACGGTCCGTGATAGATGTAGGTGAGGTTGAAGGGGTGGTGGAGGAGGAGGAAGCAGAGATGTTGCGCAAAGTTTTCGAGTTTACTGACCGTCCGGCAAGCAAGGTAATGACTCCCAGGACTGAGATTGCCTGGGTGGAGGAAGGAACCAGACTGGCTGATTTCCTGGAGATTTATGGCCAAAACCCGTACAGCCGTTTTCCTGTGTATAGAGATAATACTGATAATGTAGTGGGGATTTTGTCTATTAAAGATGTGCTTAAGGAGTTAAGCAGTGACTCCCTGAGTAAGGAGGATGCTATTGATAGTCTGATACGGCCTGCGCACTTTATACCCGAAGGCAAGCACTTGGGAGAGCTTCTCGCTGAGATGAGAGATACTGGATATCATGCTGCGCTCGTTGTCGATGAGTTTGGTGGCATAGCTGGAATGGTTACCCTGGGTCAGCTAACTGAGGAAATCGTGGGTGATATTCATGATGAGTTGGCTGTGGGCGAGAGGGACTTTGTGGTAACTGGCGATAACACTTTCCAGTTGGATGGTGGATTTCGTGTTGAGGAGGCTAACGAGGAGTTGGGATTGGAGTTGCCCCTAGGCGATTATGAGACCGTGGCTGGTTTCATTCTCAATCACCTTGGTCGGATACCCGGTCAAGGGGAGCAATTGAAGTACCGAGATCTGAAATTCGTGATAACCGAGATGCGGGGGATGAAGATAGAGAGAATTATGGTGACCAGGGAAAAAGATGCAGCGTCTACGTCTTAGGTTTGGTCGTGGAGAAGAGGTTAAATTTATTTCTCACCTGGATATAATGAGGTTTTGGGAGAGGGCATTCAGACGGGCAGGAATGCCTTTGGCTTACTCTCAAGGTTTTACGCCACATCCGCGAATTTCATTAGCAGCACCTTTAGCTGTGGGGGTAACTAGTGAAGCTGAACTTATGGATGTATGGTTAAATTGCTGGATGCCTCCTCAATCTTTTGTGATGAGCGCAAAACAGCAGTTGCCTCCCGGCTTTACTATATTTGAAGCTTGGCAGGTGGGACTAAATATGCCGTCGCTCCAATCCTGCCTCGGTTTTGCTGAGTATCATATCGTGATGGAGATAAAGCAGACGAAACAGGAGGTGGAGTCTTCCCTGCATTCCTTACTTCAGGCTGAGGAACTGCCCTGGCATCACTCCAGGGGCTCTAAGCTGCATTTCTATGATTTGCGGCGCTTGATAGATGACTTATGGCTCATTGACTATCATGATTCTTGTTATATCCTGGGAATGAGGTTACACTGCGACGCCAGTGGCAGCGGCAGGCCAGAACAAGTGACTGCTGCTTTGGGCTTTCCTCAATATCCAAAATCTATCCACCGCACCAGGCTAATCTTGAAAACGGGTGAGTCGGGCGCCTAGGCATCATGTCAATTGAAGTAACTCTGGATCCAGTGCGCCAGCAGAAAGCCCGCGAATATAACAAATTGTGGCAGCGTGTGTTATTTGTCGAGCTGGGGGTAAGCGCTGTTTTATTATTAGTTCTCCTTTTCACCGGTGCCTCGGCTGAGCTAGCTGGCATTCTGGCTTTCCCCTTACCCTGGGCAGCAGCTTTATATTTGTTGGCTTTGGCGTTGGGCTATGGAGTACTAATGGCGCCGTTAGAGTATTATCAGAGTTTTGTATTGCCTCATCGCTACGGTCTATCCACTCAGAGTTTGACTGGCTGGTTGAAAGATGAAGCTAAGTCTTCAGCATTGGAATTGTTGTTAGGCTTGTGTCTGGTAGTAGGCATCTACTGGCTTATGGATAATGTTGCTGCCTTTTGGTGGTTGGTAGCCGCGCTGATAGTAGTTTTGCTCAGTCTGTTTCTCAGTTGGCTAACTCCCATAGTTCTTATACCCTTATTCTTTAAATTGAAACCCTTGGAGGACGGAGAGCTTAGGGGGAAATTGATGGATTTAGCCAGGCGGGCGGGAGCCAGCATTAATGAGGTGTTTACCATGGATCTAAGTAGCAAAGCCACTACAGCCAATGCGATGTTAGCTGGATTGGGCAAATCCAGGCGTGTTATTATCAGTGATACTTTGCTTCAGGGATATTCCTGGGAAGAGGTAGAAGTGACTTTGGCTCATGAGTTAGGGCATCATTTGCATCGTGATATTCCTAAACTTGTGGCAATTCAGGCGCTTGTTTTTTTGCTGGCATTCTATCTGGCTGATTTGGCTCTCAAAGCAGGAGTGGCATGGTTTTCTTTCCCAGGGATAACTGATTTGGCTGGCCTCCCCTGGCTAATTCTGGTCTTAGCGGTTTGCATTTTGGCATTACACCCATTGCTTAATTGGTATAGCCGTCGTGTTGAGCTGGCAGCGGACAAGAAAGCCCTGGAGTTGAGCGATAATCCAGGAGCTTTTATTGCTTTGATGGCTAAACTGACTGACCAGAATTTGCAAGAAGCTGAACCCGGTCGTTGGACAAAGCTTCTATTTTACGACCATCCTACCTATAATGAACGTGTTAAGCTGGCTCGTAGTTATATTGTCATTGCGAACCAAGCGAAGCAATCTAAGGAGGCAAATTCTTGAAACTTATCCTGGTGAGACATGGTGAAACTTATTGGAATGAGGAGAGGCGTGTTCAAGGAGGTGGCAGTGACATTGAATTAAGTGAGACCGGGATAAAAAAGGCTAACGCAGTAGCATTATTTTTAAGGGAGGAAAATATTGCTGCCATAATTTCTAGTCCTTTAAAGCGAGCTGTAGTTACAGCCGAGGCTATAGCTAAGCACCATCAATTACCTGTAGAAATTGATGATAGACTCAGGGAGCTTGGAGTTGGTGAAATGGAGGGCTTAGCTGTATCCAGCTTAGGCGGCACTTTTACTCAGGTTTTGATGCAGTGGTGGCGTGAAGGGGGAGCTGAGAGACTGCCTGGAGGAGAGAGTCTCGTTGAGCTCCAGGAAAGGTGCTGGGTGGCTATTGAACCTTTGCTAGTAAGCTATAAAGATGGAAAGGTAGTGGTGGTCAGCCATTATTTTGTTACCTTAGCCATCATCTTTAAGGCTTTGGATTTGCCCTTGAACTATCTTGCCAAATTCAAGATAGACCCGGGGGGACTAAGCATTCTGGAGTTTGAGGATTATGGAACTCGACTGGTGACATTTAATGATACCTCCTACCTGTCATTGCGAACAAAGTGAGGCAATCCCATGATTGGGTTAGAGTCAAGAGTTATAGCTTTTATCCGGCGGCATGCTCTGATTTTGCCTGGGGAGACGGTGGTTATTGGGGTATCAGGTGGTGCTGACTCGGTGTGCTTGCTTCATCTTCTAGCGGCATGGCAAGAAAAGTTAGACATTGAGCTTCACATAGCGCATTTAAATCATCAGTTGCGAGGCGTTGAGTCTGAAGAAGATGCTAGATATGTGGCTAATTTAGCTGCTCAGCTTGACATAGCAATCACTGTGGAAAGGCAAGATGTGGCTGCGTATAAGAGTCAAAGAAATTGCTCTATTGAGGAAGCTGCGCGGGAGCTACGTTATGCTTTTCTTGCCAGGGTGGCTGATGATGTTGGAGCCCATCGAGTGGCTGTAGGTCATACTCGGGATGACCAGGTGGAGACTATTTTGATGCATATATTGAGAGGGACGGGTACTTCGGGGCTACGTGGTCTTGAGCCCTGCTCACCTCACCCATTTTGTCATCCTGAGATGAAGGCGAAGAATACAGGATTGGTGGTGATAAGACCCCTGCTCGATATTACTAGAGAGGAAACGATGAATTACTGTCAAGAACACCAGCTCGAGCCACGGATTGATTCCTCTAACCTATCGCTATCCTTCCTTAGAAATCGCCTTCGTCTTGAGATGTTACCGTTACTTAGGGGATATAATCCCAATGTAGACCAGGCATTGCTTCGCCTGGCTGAAATTGCTAAGGATGATAATTCTTTTATGGAGCAGCAGGCTTTTCACTTGTGGGATGAAGTAGCCAGGCAGAATGGTGATGCTATTTATTTGGACAAAGGTAAGATTCGTGACTTACCTGTAGCCTTGCAGAGGCAGATATTAAGGTTAGCCGTAACTAAAATCCTGGGAGATACCAGGGATATCGAGGCGAGTCATATTGAAACAGCAAGGAGTTTGCTGAGTAAAAGGGTGGGTAAAAGGACCTCCTTGCCGCACGGCCTTGTGTGTTGGAGTGAATATGATGATGTTGTTATTCGCCAGATAAGGGGTGGTGAGTGGGTCTCCATTCCTGTGTTACAAGGCGAGTTTCCCCTGGAAGTGCCCGGGGAGACAATCTTGCCTGGATGGCGAGTGTTAGCCAATGTCTCCCCTGTCGTCGGGCAAATCCCGTCTAGTATTGCGAGCCGAAGCCCTGAGGATAGCGAGGTGCATTCTCCTTCTGTCATTGCGAGCCCTTCGTTTCCTGTCATTCTGACACTGAACGAAGTGAAGGGGAAGAATCTTATGGCGCTCAGGACAGGCTCCGCGGAGCAATCCAATGGAAGCTTCGTTGCCGATTTTGACCTGCACCAGGCAGGGAACGAATTGTTTGTCCGCCAGCGTCAGCCAGGGGATAGGTTCCAGCCCCTGGGTATGACTATGCCCAAGAAGCTCCAGGATTTCATGGTTGATGCTAAGGTGCCCCTTTCCTGGCGAGACCATATTCCTATAGTTTGCTCCGCTCAGCAGATAGTCTGGGTAGTAGGCTGGCGCATTGATGATAGAGTCAAGGTCACGGATGTTACTAAGGAGGTTCTTCGTTTGGAGTTTATCAGGCTAGCATGAAAGCAGTAGATAGGGAACTGATGCTGCGACATCTCACTGTTGACGAAGCTTTGTTCCGACTGGACCAGTACCTTAATGATGTCTTTATGGCTGGTGTGCCTTCTGTGCGGATTGTCCACGGCAAGGGCACGGGGATATTGCGCCAGGCAGTGCATGAAGTACTAGCTAAACATCCTCTGGTCAAATCCTTCCGGCTTGGTGACTATGGTGAAGGAGACTACGGTGTAACCGTAGTCGAGCTAAGTAGTCGTTGATCTCTCTGAAGGCGTAACTTACTTTAGTTTACTTATCTGGGGTGGGAATAGAGGAAGTCGTGAAAAGTTGCTCCTTTCTTGGTTACCAATTTTATTGATATCGGATTTGCTTAGCTTAGCCTGGCTCATAATGACACTATTTTACCACTAGCCTAAATTTGGTGAACTTTTGGGACAAAAATGGCGTTTTTATATAGTGAGGGATGAGAAGAGGGTTTGAATGGACTTGATCCAGCGGTGGCAAGGTGGCGACCCTGAAGCCTTTGAGATGCTTTTCATCCGCTATAAGGACATGGTATTCAGGACTAGTTTGCTAATGGTGAGCGATGAGCATCATGCTGAGGATATACTGCAGGAAACATTCGTTAAGGTGTACAAGTCAAAAGATAAGTTCAAAGGCGATGAGAATGGCTTTAAGAAGTGGCTGTATCGGGTAACCGTGAACATTTGCATTGATCACCATCGAGGGAAGTCCTCGAGTGTTTCCTCGCTGGAGCAAATGAGCGAGGAGGGATTTGAACTGGCGGAAGCAGATTCTCAAACGTCATTTGGCCTGGAGGGAAAAGATGTAATATGGCAAGCGATGAAATTCCTGGATGACAAGCATCGTTCGGTAGTGCTTCTGAAGTACTTCCATGAGTTGTCATATGGGGAGATTGCCCGAATCCTGGATATATCTGTAGGGACGGTTAAATCCAGGCTTAACACCGCAATCAAGACCTTGCGCAGGGTATTGGTAAGTGAAGAAGGAAAGAAGGTGACGTGATGGATTGTAGAGATGTAAGCGAACTGCTTACTCCATATTTGGATGGTGAGCTTAGCGAGGAGGAAAGGGAAGCTGTTGAACTTCACCTATCTGCCTGTCTGCCTTGTCGGAAGGAATTTGAGGCCTTAGCCGCCACTCAAAGTAAGATTCGCCAGAGTTTTGAAGCTGTAGCAAGCAAAGCTCCTTCGTCTCAGGCATGGGCAAGATTGCAGCAGCGGCTGGCTATGGAGGAGCAGCCCAGGATTACAGTTTTCAGCCTGGCAATATCTAAATTTAAAGGAGGAATGAATATGCTAAGAAGAGGATTAGTTTCACGACCACCGGTGTGGAAGCCGGCCTTGGTTGCTGTGTTGGTAGCGGTCTTGATTGTCGGACTTGCTTTGGTAATCCCGCCATACCTGGGTCAATCGCAAGAAGTATTGGCAGCAGAGATTGCCCAGAACGACCCACAGGTGCAGGAATTGCTGCCTGAAGGGACTGCCATAAGGGTGGTGAAGGCGGTAAGGCCGGTAGAGAGAGGTATTTTCCATGTTTTGTTTCTGATTCCCTGTGAGTCTATTTGGGGAGAGGAGGGTGAAAACCAGGCAGTCATAATAGATACGTCGGTAAATGTGCGTGAGAGAAAAGTGGTTGAAGTAAGAGCGCTCAAAGTCGAGGCAGCTAACATCACACCATTAAGTGATGCAGAGAGGGAGAAGGCCATTGAGATAGCTGAGTCTAACCCCGAGGTGCAGGAGATACTCAACAGCGGAGCTGAGATGTCTAGAGTTATACCTCTCCCCTTCTTCCAGCCCTCGGAGGAGACCTTGACTATTGAGGTTGTGGGGGTAGTCCTGAGGAGCACTGCAATCGACGGGGAAGCCGAAGCTGGGGGATGGCTGGTGGAGGTTGACCTCGTTGAAGAAGAGGTAATAAATATACTGGAGTATCCCTTGAGATAAATTCTAGTGAAATAGCTCGGCCAATTTGAGGCCAATGGCGCTCCTAAAGGAGCGCCATTGCTGTTTGTTTGCCCTGGTGGCATAATCTCTTTTTGTTCGTTTTTGGTTATACTGATGGGCATGGACGATATTCTGCTTATAGATAAGCCTAAAGGGCTCACCTCATCTCGAGTAGTACAACTGATAAAAAGGAAGCTCAAGGTAAAGGCTGGTCATACAGGGACCTTAGACCCGTTAGCCACGGGACTTTTAATTGTTCTGACTGGCAAGCGCACGAAGGAAGCCTCTTCATTTCTTAAGCTGGATAAAGCCTATGAAGTCAAAGCTATCCTGGGTATGGAGACCGATACCTTTGATTGTGAAGGGAAAGTTTTGCGGCAAAGCGATATGGGAATAGCCAGGGAAGAACTGGGAAAGATATTAACTGAGTTTCGCGGCGATATCTGGCAAGTTCCCCCTCCGTTTTCCGCCAAAAAATTGGGGGGGCATAAGGCTTACCAACTAGCCAGGAAAGGCATAGCTGTAGATTTACCCCCCAAAAAGGTGAGCAGCTATTCTTTAGAGCTTAAGGAGTTCCAATTGCCCTATTTTACCCTGGCTTGTGATGTATCCTCTGGATTTTACGTTAGAAGTCTGGTTCACGACATTGGAGAAAAGCTGGGGGTTGGTGCTACTGTGATAGAAGTCCGCCGCACCAGGGTTGGTTCTTACTATGTAGAGCAGGCTAAAAGCTTGGAAGAAATCCTGGAGCAGCCCGCTTGATATTAGAAGGTAGCCTAATCCTTTTTCACTCCATTTGCGTTGTAGTATTTAGCAGGGGTATAAATGAAGCCACTATTTAAAGCTATACTGCTAACTATTTGTTTTAGCTTAGTCAGCTTCTCTGTAGCGCCAATAGCTCTGGCTGATAGGGGGATGCTGCCTATAAGCGATGTCTCGGTCTACGGTCCGGGGCAAAAGGCTATCATTGCCTGGGATGGCGAAGCGGAGATATTGATTTTGTCCACTGATGTCAGTGCTAGCGGTGATAGTCAGGTGCTGGAGCTCCTACCCCTGCCTTCAGAACCTCAAGTGGAAAAGGGCGATTTCGCCTCCTTTGAGCAAATTGACAAGCTGCTCGAAAAGCATTTTCCCATCCACTGGTGGGATGGATTTAGGAAGGGTGAGCTTGGTCCTCCTGGGCAGGGACCGGAGATAATCTTTCATGAGAAGATTGGCGCTCATGATATTACTGTAGTCAAAGCTGCTGATTCCGCTGAGCTTGTCAGGTGGGCAGAGGAATTTCTTGGCCAAGCTGGTATTGAGCACGAGATTTCCTCGCCCAAGCTGGAGTCTGTAGTTCAAAGCTATATAGCTCAGGATATAAATTACTTCGTTTTTGACCTCATAGAGGTGACTTCGGAACCCAAAAGCATTGAGCCCATTGTGTATCGCTTTGATACTGACTTTCTGTACTATCCACTCAAGATTTCTACCTTAGCCTCAGGATGGACGGATATAAATTTGTTTCTGCTTACACCGAAGCCGATAAATTTGCATTGGCTGCCTGAAGGGAGCGAATTGCCACAAGGTATGGAAATAGGCCGGTTCTATGATAGTAGCAGGACTCAGCCTATTCGGTTTAAGGTAAACAAGGAAGAGTTAGCTTCCATAAATCCAGATATTGCTAAGCTCCTTGGAGATAGTGCCTGGCTTACCGCGGTGAGTTACCATGGCGATTTAGCCGGTTTAACCAGGGATTTGAAGATATACCGGAGTTCGCCACCCCCAAGGCTTGTCTTTGATTGCTATCAAGGTGAGTGTGCCTCGGATGAGGAATCGCAGGCTGTTGTGGGTATCTTTGGCAGTACGATAGTTGCCTACGGAGTAGCCATTACCCCGACACCTTGCTATGAGCTTGAGGCAGAACTGGACATCCTGGCTAGTCTTAATTATCCCAGAACTATATTTATTGATATTACAGCACGGGAGGAGCCTGGTGTTTGTATTGAGTGCTTGGGTGAAGTGCCTTTTCGTGCTAAAGTAGTGGGACTTGCTCCGGGAATTTATAGAGTTCTTGTCCGGTATCAAGGGGAAGTGATTGGGCAAAGAAAAGTTGTCTTGCTCCCTTTATCCCTGTCTAAACTATCGCGGCTGCCATTTAGGGCTAATACGGATATAGTTCTTTCCTTGATTCCTGGAGGTGGGCAAGATTATATTGATAGGAAGTCAACTTCTGCTGAGTAATCGAGCCAGAAGGGGGGAGATAGGTGTGAGTAAGAGGTTCAGGTTCTTAGGAGTTATAGCTGCTGTTCCCCTATTGTGCCTTGCCCTCGTAGGATGTGCACCTGCGCTAACTCTGGAGGTAAGTTCGCCCATTGATGGAGCTGAGCTTACTGAGAGCCCCGTTACAGTGGAAGGAATTGTTTCCTATTCTACGGCTGAAGTCGTGGTCAATGGTGTAGAGGTACCAGTGGCTGGGGATGGAAGTTTCTCTACTGAAGTGGAGCTTGTTGAGGGGGAGAACCAGATTGTAGTCATAGTTACATATCACAGCTTTTACCAGGTAACCGACGTTATCCATGTTACCTACACTCCATCTGTGTAGGTAAGAGGAATGACAAGAGTTAAAGCTTTCGCTTGTAAGCTAGCAACACATCACTAAAGCAGCAATTCTGTCTGTCATTGCGGGCGAAGCAAAGCAATCCCATCCTGAAGTGTCACCCTGAGTCGAAACTCCGAGTGAAGCGAGGAGGCAGCGAAGGGTCTCAGTTCCTGAGATTGCTTCGTCGCTTTGCTCCTCGTAATGACATAATGAAGAAGGTCAGAGACACCTCCTTTGGAGGTCACACACTTCTTGTATTCTTCAAATGTTTGGCGAGCATTGGTCAGGATTTCGTCTCGCCTTTTTTGCCTGTATGTGCTTCTGATTGTTATTGTGTGGTGAACTGAGGGAGGTAAAGCTGTCTGGCAATGCCCTCTTCTGCTTATTGCTCTCAGGGCTTTGGCTCAGCGCGAATTAGTATATAATTAATAGCAGCCAGAGATAAACCGGGGGTTTACAAGGAAGGCAATGGAAGAGACCAGTCTGATAGTTGGTCTAGCGATAGCTTTTGGGGCTGCCTTGGGCGGTGGTGTAATTGCCAGGTTGCTGAAGCAGCCTGCGATTCTTGGCTATCTGGTTGCAGGTATTATCGTTGGTCCATCCGCTCTGGGTCTGATTCAAAACACGGACAACATACAGATTCTGGCTACCATTGGTGTAGTACTGCTTCTTTTCACCTTGGGGATAGAGTTTTCCTTTCAAGAACTGAAACGGGTGAGGAATGTAGGTATTTTCGGCGGCATTGCCCAGATAGTACTCACTACCGGTTTGGGAATGCTTGTTGCCATGTTTCTGCTAGGGCAGAGCCTTCGTGAAGCGATTATTTTCGGTTTTCTGATTGCTCTGAGCAGCACTATGGTTGTGATTGGGATGCTGGTGGACAGGGGTGAGGCGAATTCGGTGCATGGGCGTGTGATGATAGGCATGCTGTTACTGCAAGATATTATTGCTGCCTTTGCCATGTTTGTCCTGCCGGCGCTGGGGGCAGGCAATGAGAGTTTATTATCCACACTAGGAGTAGCTTTCCTGAAAGCCGGGGTCTTTATTGCTCTGGTATTAGTTGTTGGCGTCTGGGTGATACCCCGCATATTGAGGCGCGTAGCCCTGCGACAGTCTAGAGAGCTTTTTATCCTTTCTATTGCTGCATTGTGCTTGGGGGGTGCTTTTGCTGCTTACTACTTTGGTTTATCTGCAGCTTTAGGGGCATTTGCCGTAGGTCTCATGGTCAGTGAGTCTGACTTCGCCCATCAGGCGCTTGGTGATATGGTGCCGTTGCGTGATTTGTTCGCAGCGCTGTTCTTTGTATCAGTTGGTATGCTTATAGATTGGCACTTCCTGGCAGCTAACATTAGCTCTTTGCTAATACTGGTTGTGGCCATTGTTTTAATGAAGTCTGCTATTTGCTCTGGCGTTACTCATGTGTTCGGCTATCGGGGTAAAACAGTGCCGCTGGTAGGTGCTGGCATGGTACAGGTTGGCGAATTTAGCTTTGTATTAGCACAGCTATCCCTGGGGGCGGGTGTGATTACTGGATATGCCTATTCAATGATACTTGGCAGCGCTGTGATTACTATA
>Ga0209121_10002690_pt1 | contig 17798 bp, 13 predicted proteins | sample Cruoilmetagenom3_FD_187292 | JGI IMG/M metagenome (GOLD analysis project Ga0209121, IMG submission 187292) | Oil polluted marine microbial communities from Coal Oil Point, Santa Barbara, California, USA - Sample 3 (SPAdes) (version 2) | ecosystem: Environmental > Aquatic > Marine > Oil seeps ... | reverse complement strand
TTTAGGCAATTTTGCTTTTTTGGCCCTAGCAAAAGTTTTGTCTACCTCACCATCGACCACCACTATTATTTCGTAGTTGTAGCGAGTTTTGCCCAAAACCCGGCTGATTCTTTTTAAATCCCTGACAATGCTTTTTTCCTGTTTATAAGCGGGAATAATGACTGAAAGGAATTTATTTTTGTTGGCCATTTTCCCAAAAATGATACCCCAAAAGAGCAATTAATAACAACCCCAAAACCGCAATCGAAACCAAAACTATTTGAAAAATGTCTTGGTGAAAAATAAGGATTAGTAAAATTTGAGCCAACGCCGCTAAAGCAGGGAAAAAAACTATCTTTACTTTTTTAATTGACAAATAGTAATTAACCAAAACATTAACTAAGGCATAAAAACTTAAAAAGATAGAAAAATAAACCAAATAAGGAGCGGCCGCTAAATAATCAGTCCCATAAAGAACTTTAATCATAAACTGAGGAAAAAGGAAATAAAAACCAGTGATTCCTAAAGAGGCTAGTAAAACCAACCCTAAGCTTAAATTCAATGTTTGCCGATAATCTTGACCATTTTCATGGCGAGCCGAAATTAAAGGGAACATCACCATCACAATCGGACTGGAAGCAAAGAAAACAATTTTTCCTAAAGTCGCCAAGCTCGCGTAATAACCGGCCATTTGGGGAGTAAGAAAGTGTCTGGCCAAAAGAATGTCAGTGGTGTAAAAAGAAGTAAAAGCCAAAGTGGATAAAAAAACTGGCCAAGCATAGGCAAAGACTTCTCGCTTACCAACTACTCCTTTTACTTTCCCTTGGCTATTACTCAATAAACGATCAACAAAAAAGCGGAGCAGGAAAAACCCTATCAAAGCACTTATTAGAAACGGCAAAGCCGCTCCCCAAATTCCCAAACCAGCCAAGACCAGTAAAACCGATAAAAGCAATTTCAAAAGAACCGTGATAATACTAGAAACGGCCACTAGGTTAAACCTTAACAAACCTTGCAGGGTCGCCACATTGACGGTTGAATAAATTCCGATCAGAGCATAAAAACCCATTAGCCAAACCAAGGAAATTGATTTTAAATGAAGAAAAGAAGCAATTTTACCAGAAACCAAAAGAAAAATTACCAGCGCCGGCCAGACAAAAACAGCTAGCCTTTTATTCAGCCAGGAATAAAAAGAAAGGACCGAATCTAATTTTTTATCCACCCCTAAACCAGAAGTGTATTTAACCACCGTCAGGCTAAGGGCAGCCGTTGGCACCCCAAACAGGTAGGCCAAAGAAATTAAAGAGGTTAAAACGCCATAGTCCACCGGGCCCAACATTCGACCCATTAAAAGGTGGTAAAGATAATTACTAATATTTCCCACCATCGCGCTGGCAAATAAAATCGCGCTTCCAGCAATCAATTGATTTCTAACTAATCTTAAAAAATGTTTCTTGAAAAATTTCACTGTAATTTCAATGAGGTAAAAATTCAAGCGATCCAGTAGCTTCTAAAAAAAAGAGCCGCGCAAATAATCAATAAGCCCAAGCTAATCAAAGGATAAGCCCTGGTTGCCCAAACCCATTTCTTTTTCTTTTTCAAATCCTCGAACAAGCAGGCAAGAACAACAAAACAGGGAAAACAAACCAAGACAAAGCGCGGCAAAGACAAAAAGGTTCCCGTTAAGGTGGGCAAGACAAAGGCGCCGGCGGCAAAAACCAACCAGGAGTTTCTAATTTTATACTCTTCTCTTTTATACCAGCCCCACAGCAATAAGCCAATAAAAAACAAAGCCACTAAAAACTCAAGCCAAACATTAAAATAAAGCCACTGGTTCGGGTAAACGGTAAAAATCATTTTTAAGTAACGCCAAAAAACCTGATAAGGTAAAATTAACTTGTCAACCGATCTCTGGGCCCCGAAACCAGGCTGAACCCTGACAAAATAAAGGGGGTCGCCCTGGGTTTTGTTTAAATAGTTCATGTAAACGATTAGCCCCCAAGAGGAAAGAGCAATATGAACCAGGTGTCGGGTATGAATTATTCTAGATTTAAGCAAGTGGAAAAAATGATTTTTTTTAGGGTGAGCAATTCTTTCCTTAAAGGCTAACAATCGCTCTTTCATTCCTCGCCGGCTGGCCTGCTGATAATATTCCGTTAATAAAGCAGGAAGTAAAAAAACACCCGCCAAGCGGGTGTAAGAAGCCAAGCCAGCAATCAGGCCAGCCCGACCAAATTTACCCTGGCGGGCAAAATAAAAAGAGGCAAGTACCAAAAACAAAAAAAGCGACTCCGTGTAAACACTAGTAAAGAAAAAAGCGGTGGGAAAGAAAAATAAAAAAAGGAGAGTTTTTTTAATCCCCTCCTGGTTAATCTTCTCTAGGGCCAAAATCTTAGCCAAAAGAAGCATTGATAAAATAAAAAAAATATTAGAAATAAAAAGGCCGCTAACAATATAACTTCTTAAAAATTTTTGGCCAAAACCAATTACCTTAGGATAAAAAGGGAAAAAAGCCTGCTGAAGATAACCATAGCCGCCACGAGCAATAGTCACATAGTGAACCCCGTCAAAATTAGCCCGAGACCAGATTAAAGAGGACTCCTCTTGTTTCTCTAGGTTTTTGCCCGAAAAAACAACGTCCTTAACAGGCAAGAATTGTCTACCCAAAAACCAAGCCAAAAGCAAAATAATTTGAAGAAAGAAAAAATATTTTAAAATATACTTGTTCACTGGCCAACAATTATATAAAAACTAACTATCTAGTTGCAAACTGGTAAACTTTTAGTGTTTGTCTAGCAGTCTTGGCCCAGGAAAATTGCTTGGCCTGCTTTAAACCTGCTCTTATTAAGCGCCTTCTTAATTCCCCATCTCCTATAACTTTTTTAATTCCCTCTGCCAAGCTAGCGGGCGTAGGTTCAACTAAAATTCCAGCTTTACCAACTATTTCCGGCAAAGAGCCCCAGGACGAAGAAACCACCGGGCAGCCGCAAGCCATGGCTTCCAAAACCGGCAAGCCAAACCCTTCTCCAAAAGAAGGCTGAGCATAAACAGCGGCTAAATTATATAAAGCCACTAGGTCAGCGCTTGGAACAAAACCCAAAGCTAGAATATAGAATTTAGAATTTAGAATATGGGGATATTCTTTCAGTCGTTTTTGCAACCAAATTAGATCTTTATTTTCTGGATGACTACGGTCAAAATCTTCTGCTACAGCTTGCTTGCCCACAATCACCAATGGTGTTTCCGCCTGCCGGCAAGCCTTAACCAGCCCAGGTAAATTTTTACTCCAATTAACATCGCCAACATAAAGCGCGAATTTATCAGGCAACTGATACTTTTCCTTAATAACTTTTAATTTTTCACTTTTCACTTTTAACTTTTTAAACTCTTCTCCAGCCGCTAAATAAATAACCTCGATTTTATTCTCCGGGTAATTAATACATTTAATAATATCTTTTTTAGAACTTTTTGAATCAGTAATAATCCTTTCCGTTCTTCTCAACAATCTTTTCTGAATTTGCCAACGCATCTTGCCTTTTAACCCGGGCGGATAATGCTTTTTAAATCTAATGGGAATTAAATCATGAACTGTCACTACCAAAGGCTTGTCCAATCTTAAGGGTAGGGTTACAAAAAAGGGAGAAAAATAGGGAAAATGAAGCAAATCATAATTTCCTTTTTCCACTTCTCCTTTGTTCTTTAATTCCCTAATCACTAGGTTCTTATCTCCTAATTCCCTAATTGCCTCCAGCAGCCTCTTTGTATAAAATCCAATCCCCCGGACTTTATGACCTGAATACAAGGGTGATGTATCGATGCCTATTATTTTTTTCATAAATTATTTAGATAATCTAAACAGCTTATATTGACCGATTTCTTTTCCCCAATCCACCTTTTTAGGATTAAATGATGTAACCTCCCAGTTGCCAATTTTTAAAGGATCATCAGTCTTAATTTCAGAAACTACATAAAGAATATCAGCATCAGAGTAGCTGTGGATATCAACCGCTCTTCTTTTGGTTGTTGTTTCTACTAAATATTTATACTCGTAAGCAACACTCCAAAACTCTTGACTCTTTTTAAGAAAAATTGAATACTTTTGCTGATTGTCAATTTTCAAAAGATCTTCAGAGATTTGACCGCTAACCCACTCTACCAATTTGGGACGCCTAAAACTTGCAGCGTATGCGTCCTGAGACAATAACCGATAAGGTAAAATTAGCAATGCTACCAAAATTAACCACCATATCCTCCCGCTTATTTGTATTAAGAATAGTGACAAAATAACATAATATGCTGGCAGTATAGGATAGAAAAAATGCTCGGCAACATATCCTTTATAGAATAGAAAGCTTCCCCCAAACAACATAATCAATCCAAAAAGAGCAATGGCAATTTTTCTAGTTGAAAAATAAACGCCCTGCCTTCTAATAAATAACAAAATTCCTCCAATAACGGCAATTAAATGAAATACCCACACCTCAAACATTTTGATGCCAATAAAATTTCTAAAGAAATATAAGCCCACCCTTAAATTATTAACAACGCTCCAATCGCCCTGGCCAACAACGTTGCGAAGCTCATTAACGTCACCCCGGGAAAGATACCACCAAAAACCTTTGAAATTAATAAAGCTATTCCTTAGATCAAACAAAACAATTGGCAACCACCATAAACCCAACAATAGTAAATGAGGTACGATTTTTTTCAATATATTGAAAGGTTCTAGATTTTTGTTTATAAAACAAATAATTGCCACCTGCCCAACTACTAAAACAAGCAAAGAAAAATGAAATGAAAAAGCAAAACCCAAAACTGCTGAAGCAATTACTAAATCATTTTCTTTTTTATTCTTAAAAAATCTAATTAGAAAATAGAAATATAGGCCTGAAAGGGCGGGAATCATAACGTGGTTTCCGGTTGTTCTGGCTGCATTTATTGAGTATGGGGATAATGCAAAAAAGGTAGCAGCAAATAATCCTCCTACGCTTTTCCCACTCGCCATTTTACCTATAAAGAAATAAAGGGGAATAGCGGCCGTTCCTAGCAAAACCATAAATAATAATGGGCCATTTATGCTCCAACCCCCAAGCATTAAAGGGATAGAAACAAGATAATACCAAGTAGGCGGCAAAAAGAATCTTACAGTGGAAATTGCCGGACCTATTAAAGTTAAATCTCCCTGCCATATCCGGCTAGCAAAAAGATAATTTCTGCCCTCATCGCCATTATAAATTGTCGTTTCAAATACGTCATTTATTCGAAGCCAGAAGCCTACCACAGCAAGAAGGACTAAAATTAGAATTGGAACAATATTGCTTTTTTTCATCACATCTTATTGGCTATTATTTTAAAAAAATACTTTTCTTTAAAAAGAAAAAAGTCCCAAAACTCTTTGGACTTTTTTTTGAAAATCTGTTGGGCTTTTTCAAAAGTAAATATTCGGGGGAACAACAGGGCAATACACATTAATTCAAATAAAACAAAAACCACTCTTTGAAAATAGGTCATATTTTTACGAGAAGCCCCCCTCTTCCAACGGTCAATGTCAAGCACATCCAGCATGTCAGCTTCAATTAATAGTTTGCTGAGAAGCGAAAATGATTTTGGGAAAAAAGCGTATCTAAGCACCTGGTCATGGTCGGAAACTGCCCTCAAAAGCTTTTTCAAAGGCTCTTTGGGCAAAGTATTTACCAATTCTTTTTCGGCAATTAAACGGCTTCCCTTGCCATCAATATAATTTAAGCAAAACTTATCTTTTGAAGCCTTGTAAACATCATGCCAGTAAGCGGCGGCGCTTACCAGTCCTGCAGTTACCCCCTCTATTTTTTCACTCCGGAAAATCTCCAATGCCATTCGAGCCACATTTTCTGCATGCTTTAAATCATGCAAGGCGTCATTGGACTTTCCCATTAATACTTTGCCTCTAGCAATAGCGGCGTCCAAACTACTTTTTAGCGTCTTCACTCCTAGTCCTTCTGAAGATTAATTTTTCGTTTTTGCTGGTAAAATTCCCGGAATTTAACATAAGCAGTGATATGGTGAAGCCCGGAATAAGTAGAAAATATAAGACCGGGAAAACCATCCAAAAATCCTTTATGTCTTAAAAAAAGCAGCCAAAAAGTTTTTTCCGCCTGAAAATAAGCCTTTAAAAACGAAATTAACCCCGGTTTTTTACCTTGATCCAGCATTTCTTGGGCCGACAGAGAAGTATATCGATTAGATTTTCGCAAATACTCAGAAAAACTGGGATAGGGATAATGTAGTAAACAGCCCTTAAACCAGCCTGTTTTGCCGTCAACCTTCATCTGTTCATGAACGGATTTACAAGGCAATTTCGCTTTTCCTTTTTTAAAGAAACGAATGACAGGATCGGGGAATTGGCCAGTTTTTTTGAGCCACTTGCCCAAAAAGAAATTTTTTCGAGGAATCCAAAAAGCGGCAAACTCACCACCATTTAAGGAAACCTGTTGAATTTCTTTTTTTAATTCCGGCGAAACCACTTCGTCAGCGTCTAGCTGCAAAATCCAATCCCCATGACATTCATCAATCGCTTTTTGTTTATTGATATGAAAAATAGGTTTATTAGTAGTCCTAAAAACCCGAGCCCCATATTTTTTAGCAATCTTCCGAGTCTTGTCAGTTGAAGAACCATCCACCACCACAATCTCGTCAACCCAGCCCTTAACTGAATCCAAACACTTTTCTAAATTACCCTCTTCATTATAAGTGGCCAAAGCTACAGACAACTTGTTATTTTTCATTTATCATTTAACATTTTTTCATTTTTTATTCGCTAATAAAGAATTTTACCATTAAAACCTTCACAATCGCCAAAAGTGTATTTGCCAAACTGTTTAACCGTAGAAAAGCCAAACTCATCCGGAGGAGTTAATTCAATCTCCTTTTGAATTTTTTCAGGGGGATACTGCAAGTAGAAGAGGGTCAGAATATAGGGCTGGTCAAACTGGCCCATGATACAAATTTTGTCATGCTGATCCCCTTCTTCCTTTAGCCATTTAGCCACCGGCTTAAAATTCGGCCAAGCGCTAGGGTAGCGCTTTAAATAGTGGACAAAATACTGATTTTGCCAGTAGCAAAAACACCATAAATAACAAATCAGAATTACGAATACTGAACTATGAATTTTGGAATTCAAAATGCCCTGTATGCCAAAAGCAACAAAAAAGGTCAGGGGTATCACCAAACTTAAAGAGCGCAAAGCGCTAGGAGCTTGAAAAGTCATCGCCGAAGCCAAGGGGGCTACCAATAACCACAAGCCGATTAGGTATTTTTCTTTTTTCTTGCTTCTAAGCCAGCAATAAATCCCAACAACAAGCAGGCCCACTTCAACAAAATGCATTACTCCCATATCAGGTAATTTACTTCGGGGAACCAAATCTCCGCTAATAAAAAGAAACTCGCCGTTAAAATGAGAAAAGTATTTTTGGAAAAAAGAAATAGAATAAAGTAAATAGCGGTTGTGAAGTAGGGTTGGCAGCCAAGCATCGGGATTAGCATACTGACCCCTTAACTCATTAGCTCGCCACAAGGGGCCAGAGTCAGCCATTAAACCCACTCCGGAAAAGCGAGCGCTGGCCCCTCCTCTTAAAAAGGAAAAAGCCAAAGGAATTAAAAATAAAACAACCAAAAAAAGAGGTTTAATCAGTCTCTTTTTTTCTTTCAGCAAAAACTCTCGGTTAAAAAACCCTAATCCTAAAACCAAAACTGGAGTAATTAAACGGGCAGAGTGATAAGTATACATCGCTAGGGCGAAATTAAAAGTGAAAAGTGAAAAGTGAAAAGTTGATTTTGAAGATTTAAATTTAAAAAAACAGTAAGTGCCTAGAGTTATAAAAAAAAGCGCGCTATTGCTTTCCCACCCACCTCGGGAAAAATGAAGGTGCCAAGGAGAGATCGACAATACTGCCGCCCAAATTAAACCCAAGCGCTCATCTTGCCAGACAAGCTTAGCTAACGAAAAAACTAAATAAACTGTCGCTATTCCCATTAAAGCCGAAGGCAATCTCACCGCCCACTCGCTTAGCCCCCAAAATTTAACCAGAGGCAAAACCATGTAAAAATAAGCTCCAGGCTTATAATCGCCAAACGACTTAAAATGAAGAGGCCAGCTTTCTCCATGCTCATCCCTTCCGGTTTGTACTAACGACCAGCTGTTATATCCAATTGCTGCCTCATCCGCATTTAGAGGCGGATAGGCACCTAAATGGTAAAGCCGTAAAGCAGCCGCTAAAAGCAAAATTGCCCCTAAAATTATTTTCCTACTCTTGCTTAAACTCATTGGTGTAAAACATTGGCTGCTTATTAATTTCCGCCAAAGGAACTAACTGGGAATAAACTTCTTGCCCCCTGATTAAACTTGATCGCAAAACTTCTTCGGAAGAAGCGACCATTAAAATATCCTCTTTTTGAATATCAGTTTCCCAGCTAATTGGCCTAAAAAGGAAATTATCAATTTTTTCTACTTTCCCAACATCGCCAAATTGGTTTTCATTTAAATTGGCTTGCCGTTGGTACTTCTCAGGCGAATATTGAGTATAAAAAAGATAATAAATATAAGGCTGGCCATAAAAATCACTGATTACCACCTTTTCAAACCCATCTTGTTTCTCCTTGACCAAGCCAATTGTTTCTTTATAACCATAAAGCCAATCTTTAGGCCGTCTTTTGACCATGTGTTCAAAATATAAATTCTGGTGATAAGCAAGATCGAGAATCAAGAAAAAGACAATTCCCAGAAAAAAGAATTTATTTTGTTTTTTTAGCAACCAATTTAAGCCATAGCCAATAAAAAAAGCCAAGGGTATCACCATAAACAACGACCTGACTCCGGAAATAATGTCCCGACTAAGGGCCGCTGGCAGGGGAGCAATCAGCAGCCAATAAACAAATAAATTTTCTTTCCGGCTTCGTTTTTCCCTCAAGAATAAACCCAATCCAAATAAAAATAAAAGAAAATTAAGGTGGCCGATCATTCCAAAATAAGGAGCCGAATGACGAGGGCTAGCCCAGTCTCCCTCAAAAGCTAAAAAGCGAGGGGAAAAATGGTTAAAGTAGCGAGTTAAAAAGCACCGAGTATAGTGAAGCCACTCACCGTGAAAAACAAAAAAGTGAAAATTTTTCTCGAACTGATTGTCTTCAGCTAAAAGAGATTTGATTTCCTCTGCCGGTCGTTGATGAGAAAACAAGCTCATTGCTTTCGGTCTGTTTCGAGCCGGGCCGGTAAAGCTTTGGTAAAACCAGACTCCCATCAATAGCAGCATTACACAACTCATGACGATCGGCAAGCGTAATGTAGTAATAACCTTGGTTTGTTTTTTAAGAACCGGCCAAAGAAAAAACACCAAACCACCTAAAATTAAAGGAACCATCATTTTCGCTCCTTGGTAAGTCCAAAGGGCTAGTAAAAAAATGAACAATGAACAATGAACAATGAACAACTTTGAAGAATTCTTAACAAACAACCAAGAGCCCAAAACTAAAAAGAAAACCATTGCATTAGCTTCCCAGCCTCCCCTTGAAAAATGAATATGCCAAGGCAAAAAAGCTAAGGCCAAGGCCGAAAAGAAAGATAGTTTTTCCTTTTTTAATACTTCTTTAACAAACCAAAACAAAACTAAGGGAGTCAGAGAGCCCAAAATTACTCCCGGCAGGCGGACAGCAAGTTCAGTTAAACCTAAGAGCTTAATAAAAGGAATAACTAGATAAATATACAAGCCTGGCTTGTAGTCTCCAAAGGATTTAAAAATCAAGGGCAAAAAGTTTCCATACTCATCTTTGCCGGTTTTTAAGATTGAAAAAGCATTGTATCCCAAAGAAGCCTCGTCCCAAAGAAGCGGAGGGTAGCTGCCAACTCTCCACACTCTTAGTAAAAACCCGACCGCTATCAAAACAGCTAAGGCCAACCTGCTTTTCTTAGTCATAGCTAATTATCTCAAAGGCCGGTTCTCCATTCAAAAAATTAACCTCTTTAACCAGCTCCCCCCCCTCAACCCAATTACCAGGCGAAGTTACCAGCAGTAGTTTTAACTTTTCATTTTTAACTTTTAACTTACTTTCCACTTCCCAATCATTCCAGAACTGAAACTTATCAAAACCATCAATCCAATACCAGTTAGCATGATAATCCCAAACCTTGCTTTGATCATACTGATAATCGGCTGGCTCCCAGGGCCAGTAAAAAAGAATAAACTCGTGCGGCTCTCCGTATTTTTTAGTAAAAACAATTCGGTCATAATCACCGTAATGTTCTTTAACATATTCTACTGCCCGTTGTTGACCAAACTGCCAAGCCCAAGAGTAATTGGGCCGATAAATTTGCCAATAATTTCGCCACCAAAAAGCGAGATTAACTAAAAGCATAAAGCTGAAAGTTGTAAATAAAAGCTTGCCCCCGAATCTGGACCTGCTTTTCAAAAAAGAAGTTATTTCTATTGCCCCCAAAGAAATAAAAACCATGGGAAGCGGCAAAATCAAAATACTTCTCAGCACATGAGGAGAATCCCGGGTAATAGCCGAAGGCGCTAGGCTTAGCAAAAACCAAGCAATTAAAGCACCTCGCAAGTGTGCATTCGCACACCTCCGAGGTGAAAAAACAGTAAAAAACAACCCCAGCAATAAAAAGGGTGCGGCGACTATATATATTAACCCAAGCCCTGGCAAGGAAAATTGATAATGATCACCGCCAGAAAAAAACCAAAAAGAAGGAGAAAAGTGTTTTAAATAATTACGAAACGAATAGCCTAAAAAATAACTCGGCCGATTATAAAACAATCGAGAAACAAAGGCTGGTAATTGCGAACTTACTCTTTTCTCAATAATTCTATTTATCGCCCCTTGATCAACTGGCGATACCCAAAAAAACCTTGCTCCACCTGACTTATTTAAAAACTGAAAAACTACCGGAATAAAGAAAAGAGCAAGCAAAAAAGCAGGGAAAACTACCCGCTTTAATCTTTTTTTCTTGAGAGCAGAAATTAGAGTAGCCAAAAACAAAAGAGGCACTAAAACTCGGGTGGAATTATACGCGTACAAGGATAAACCCCAAAACAAAACGGCTAAAATTAAGTTTTTTCTGTTTCCTTTTTTCTCCTGCCAAACTAGCCAAAAATAACCACCTAGACTCAACAAAAAAGCCCCTAAGTTAGCCTCAACCGCCACTCGGGATAAAAATAAACTCCAAGGAGAGATGGCCACTAACAAGGCCGTTAACCACCCCCCACTCTCTTTTTTGGTTAATTTCTTCCCTAAAAAATAACCAACAATGGCTAAACCCACTCCAGATAAAATGGAAACAAAGCGGACAGAGAACGGATTTAAGCCAAACAAGGCCACCGGCAAAACCGTCAAATAAATATATAAGGGTAATTTAAAATCACCAAAGCAGCGGAAAATCAAAGGAAGCTTAACCCCCCACTCGTCTCTCCCAGTTTTTAAAATCGAATAAGCATTAAACCCATGAGAAACCTCATCCCAATTCAAGCTGGGTGGATTATCAGCAATTTTGTAAACTCGCAAGATAAGACTCAAAAAAATAATAATCGCTAATAACCAGTATTTTTTTAAAAAAGTTTTCACTCTTGTTTTGAATCAGTTGAATAACCAAAGATTGCCGCCTGTTTATTAGGATAAAACACAATTTCATCCGGTTTAAACTGACTAGGAAATTCCTCTGGAACACCCAACAAAACAGTATTTTTTTCCAAAGAATCCGAAGCCCAATTAATTTCTTTGAATAAAAACTTATCTAAACAATATTCTCCCAGCTGGTCCACAAACCCCAGGCCTTCGCTCTCGTATCTTAGCCAATTCGGGGTTTCTTTCTGGACAAGCTCAGGCTCTAACCCCAAACAAAACATTACATAGGCTTGAGGTTCTGATAATTTGCGAGAAACAATTATTTGCTCTGCTCTTTTGGCTTCAGCCCATTCCAGGGCCTTACAGCGCCCAAAAAGCATTTGCTTGCCAATTTTCCGGGGCGACTGAACAAAATAATCTTCCAAGAAAAAAAGGAAGAAAATAAAGATAATAAAAACTCCTAAAATTTTTAATTTTTCACTTTTAATTTTTAACTTCCATAACCCCCAGGCCAGTAGAATCTGTATCCAAGGCATCATCACCGCTACCCGGTTAGCCGCTCTTGCCCCTTTAGCTAAAGCCGCCGCCAAAGGAGAAAATAAAACAAGAAAAATAACTAAAAGCGCTTTCTTATTTGGCTTCCTGGCTAACTGATAAAACACCCAGGCTAAGACTAACAATTGCCACCACCAAAGAACTCCCCGACCGGGAATCATGCCATAGGTGCCCTCGCCTGGACCATTAATAAACAAAAAATCAAAAGATAAATAGCTTAAATAATTTTTGCTAAATTGTGATAAGGAATAGCTCAGCTTATTGTGAAAAATCCGACTGATTAAATCTGGTAAACCAACCCCCGCTCCCCACCAGCGCTCATCCGCCACTGCCTGCCAATTATCAGTGGGATTAAAAACAGCAATATCTGCTCCTCGGGTCTGGCCTCCCTGGAAAAAAGAAGCAAAAGCAACAATGAAAAATAGTGAATATAGAATTATGAACAACGAATGATGAATGATAAATTTCTTGATTTTAATTTTCGAAAATCTTAAATAATAAATGGCAAATGATAAAATTATTAAGGGTGTCATTAATTTCGCGCTATGGTAAGAAAACATATTTAAACCAAGAAACAAAGCCGCTAAAACTTGCTTCGTCACACACTTCGAGGAATCCCTGCGGGCTACCTCGGAGGAGTAACTTCGCAACAAAAAATAAGCCCCGGAAGAAATGAAAAAAACAGTTAAATTCGCCTCAAAGGCGCCTCGAGAAAGCGGGATATGCCAAGGAGAAATAGAAAGTAAAAAAGCAGCTAATAAGGCCAAGCCTTCTTTTTTAAATAATTCCCAGACTAAATAAAAAACTCCAATAATGGCTAAAGAGCCAAGCAAGGCATTGGGCAAGCGAACGGCTATCTTTGTTAAACCCAGAACAGCTACCGAGGGAATCATCAAATAGGTTTGCAGAGAAGGCTTAAAATCTCCAAAAGAACGAAGATTTAGAGGCAATTTAACCCCCCATTCATCTTTACCTGTTTTTAAAATCGAGTAGGCGCTGTAGCCCTGGGCCGCTTCATCAGGAGTTAATCCCGCCGGAAATTTATCCAGCCAAGCCAAGCGTAAAACCGCTCCCAGCAAGAAGATAAAAAAAAGAAGCCACTTTGTTTTTTTGTTTTTCACTTTTCTTTACTTACCCAATACATTAAGGGTTCACCCCAAGGATTATCTACTTTTTGCCAAACTTTCAACCCTTCAGGCGAATCGCTATACCAATCCCAATCCCCAGGAGCTTCGTCTTGCTGGATTGCCAAATAAACATCGCTAGCAGTCAAGTTGTTTTTTAGCCAGGCCAATTTATCTTCCTGGCCAATACTGCCAAAATATACTTTTTCTCCCAAGCGAAAACCGGAAAAACTGGGCAAAACTCCTTCACTTATCTCATCAGTTTCAAATTCTGATTGAAAAATAGCGGGATCTTTTTTTGTCCAAAATAAATAACGCAGTAACCCCGGCTCATAATTATTGTTAATAATAATCCGCTCAAAATTGTTTTCATTTTGAAAAAGCCAACTCATTGCTTCTTGATAACCATAATGCCAATAACGATAATGTTCTTGGCCGTAATGAACAAGATAGTTATGAGAGTAGAAAATAAGAGAGATGAATAATGAACCAAGAATAATGAATATGCCGAAATAAGAAAAAAATTTTCTAATGCCTAGGCTGATTAAAATTACTAACGGCGGCAGCATTAAAAATAACCGAGTCGCCTGATTGCCACCGCCAACTGTTAAACAAGAAGCCAGAGGAGAAATTAACAACCAACCAAAAACCAATCTCTTTAAGCCTTTGTCCTTTGCTTTAGCCAACCGGTATATGCCCATCAACCAAAACCCCAACAACCACCAATAAAGCTGGCCAAAACCAGGAAGGCTATGGCGGGGATTTAAATCTCCGTTTAAAAATAAAAAGTCCGGAGAAAAGGCAGTAAAGTAATTGCCAATAAATTCTCTTCCCCAGCCAGTTAGTTTATTGTGAAAAACTCTTTCTATTTTTGGATCTAGCCCAGTTGTTCTTTTGAAAACTATTTGGTCAATGGTCTTCGGGTTAGAAAAAATACTAATTAAATTGAATCGGGCCGAGCCATAGCCCTGGATAATTTTTAAACCTAAGGGCAAGACTAAAAAAATAAAAAGCAGACCTGAAAAAACCATAGATTTATCTATCTTTTTAATCTTTTTTTTATTAGTCCAAGTTAAAACTATCAACCACAAAGGAACAAAAACATTAGCCGTATTATACGCATAGAAACTCAAGCCAAAAGCAATTGAACTCAGCCACCACTTTTTTTTGAGAAAACCAATCGTTCCCAGTAAAACCAAGGATAAAAGTAAAGTAACTTCAAAAGCAGTCCGAGAATAATGTAAATGCCAAGGAGTAAGCGTCAAAAGTAAAGCCGAAATCAAACTTAATTTTTCATCTTTACTTATAAGTTTAACTAAATAATAAAGCAGGCCAATGCTTAAAACACCAAACAAAACCGGCGTCATTCTCACTCCCCAAGCATTTAAGCCCAAAAGACCAACAAAAGGAGCGGTAAAATACATTAAAAGTGGAGCCCGCCATTCAGAAAAAGAATGAATATAAAGGGGCAACTTTTGGCCCATATAACCCCGCCCGGTAGTTAAAAGAGAATAAGCATGATAGCCAACATCAAGTTCGTCACCAAAAAGCTCAAGCAGGTCCAAGCGATACAGGCGTAAACCCAGGGCCAGGAGTAAAATCAACAAAAAAAACAAACTATTTTTATTTACCTTTTTTAGCAATCTGTCCATTATTTTTATTATACGCAACCAATAACTTAAGAAAAACTCCTAACAAAACCAAAGAGAAAAATCGAGGCAGCAAAAAATCTTGAGCCTCCAAAAAGGCTTGCAGTAAATTAATCTTTGGATACCACCAAAGAGTGTAGAGATTTAAAAAATGGATAGAGGCCAACAGCCAATAGGTTTTCGGACTAATTTTTTTACTGGCTGCCAAAATTGCTAAAGGGGCAAAAATCGGATAAAGATAGCGCTCGTGCATATTGGTCAAAAACAAAAAAGAAGCAAAAGAAAAAAAGAGAAAAAGCCAGAAATAGTCAAAAACAACTACTTTCTTTTTTCTAATAATTTTTTTGATAAAAAAGCAAATCACCAGGCTTAAACTAAGCAAAGTTAATAAATAGCCCCAAATTTTGGCTCTTAAACCAAAAAGTAGAAGATCCGGACTTAAAGCTAAGTCTAAACCATAAAGTAAATTCCAAAGATTAAAAGCGTTGCCGGAAAGCATATTGCCCTGCCGGGGTAAAACCCGATTGGTGTAAAGATACCAAAGCCAAGTAAAAACATTGCCATGATGAACAAAAGGCAAAGACAAGGCAATAAAAATGCCAGTAACCAAAGCAAAATTTTTAAAAATCTTTTGCCATTCTTTGCGATGAAGCCAAACTATTAAACCAATTATCGGCAGCCAAATAATTAAGGAAAGTTTAAAGTATAAACAGGCAACAACTCCCAACCAACCGAGAAAGTATTTTTTTTGATAAAGCTGCCAAAAACCAAATAAAAACAAAAGGTTGAGCAAAGAATCAGTCTGACCCCAAACCGCAGAATTGTAAATTAAAACCGGATTAAAAAGAAAAAGACTGGCTGCCAATATCCCTGCCTTCTTTCTTTTGGTTAAGGCCGTGGTTATCTGATAAAGCAGCCCGCCCAAACCAAGATCAGTCAAGATAAAAGGAATTTTTAAAAGAATAATGTGCAGTTTTGCCTCTAGAAAAGGAAAAATAAAAGAAGGAAACAGGGCAATTTTTTGGTTTAAAAACCAAAGGAAGCCAAAAATCCCTTGATAGACTTTAGCAATCAAGCCAAAAAGGTACATGGTGCCCAGGGGCTGGTTGGGCCAAGAAACTCCCCAAAAAATCTGTTCATAAAAATCTTTTGACCCGTATTTCCAAAGCCTTATTCCCCAATCAACATGATTAAGAATATCCGGATGATAACCGCTAATAAAAATCAGCAATAACCTAATTCCTAAACTAATTAGCAGCAGTTTTTTAATTTTTGCCATTTTTGTCCTGACCAAAGAATTAAATTAATTAAATAATGTTTAATCAAGCCGTGGTAGGCCTTGCTGCTTTTAATCAGCCACTTATTGGCCGCTTTTCCTTTTTTTTGGGCGGAAGAGCCGTGAAAGTGGATAATTTCTGCCTCAGGCAAATAGTAAACTTTTAGTCCCGCTTTTTTAACCCGCCGGCAATAATCTAAGTCCTCAAAGTAAAAGAAATAGCGCTCATCTAGTAAACCAACCCTGGCAATTACTTTTCGGGGGATTAAAAAAGCCGCTCCCGCCACCGCCTCTACTTCTGTTTCTTTTTTACCTTTTGGGGCAAATTTTTCAAAAGCTCCAATTTTACCCAGCCAAAATTGCTCAAAAGCTCCTTTGATAGAAGGAAAATGAAAACAAGAAAACTGGATGCTACCATCTTGATTTAATAAACGCGGCCCTACTACTCCCCAATCTTTTTTTCTTTTAGCAAAAGTGATTAATTTTTTTAAGGAATTTGATTTTATCTTAGTATCACTGTTAAGAAGGAGGATAAATTCGCCTTTGGCTATTTTAATTCCCTGATTGTTGGCCTTGGCAAAACCCAAGTTTTTATTATTAGCAATTAATTTAACCATTAGCCATTGATCACTGATCATTTCCCGGCTCCCATCAGTCGAGCCATTATCAACAACAATAATTTCCGCCGGGTAGTCAATGCTGGCTAGACATTGTTTAAGAAGCTCTCTTGTATTCCAGTTAACAATAATAATTGATAAATCAACTTTCATTTCTTAAAAAGAGCAATCACTTCTCTGGCCGTTAATTTATTTTCTTTTGCCCTTGGCCTGTCAAAAAGACAATATTGTTTTTTGGCCGCCCAGATTACTTTTAAATAATTAAGGCCTAGCAACGACCTGAGGACCATTCCCAGACAATTGCTTAACTTCCACCAACAACCGTCCATATTTTTCCAAATAAAAAGAAGTTGATTTCTTTCTTTGATCAAATTAACAAAAGAATGATTAACTTTTGAAGTGGTTGATTCATGCTGATGCAAAGCTCTAGCTTTTGGCTCCCAAATAATTTTCCAACCGTTTTTCCAAGCCCGAAACCCAATATCAAAATCTTCCCAGTAAAACGGCCCGTAAAGCGGATCAAAACCCCCTAATCTCCGCCACATTGATTTTCTAAAAATAGCACTGCCGCCCGAAGCCCAGGCGGAAATATGGGCGGCCTTGCTTTTACCGCCATCGCCAATGTGAATAAACCCACCCCGCCACCAAATTTTAGCCCAACCATAATCTTGCTCGCTTAGTGAAACAGCAAAGACTTTTTCATCTTCAAAATGTTTTAAAGCGGGCTTTAAAAATCCTTTTTGGGGAATTACGTCAGTATTAATAAGGACAACAAAATCTCCCTTGGCTTCTTTCACCCCCCGGTTAGCAGTATAAACAAAGCCCTTGTTTTTATTATTAGCAATTAATTTAACCATTGGCCATTGGTCATTGATCATTTTTTTACTTCCATCCGTCGAGCCATCATCAATAATAATTACCTCGCAGTCCCTAGGCAAAGCTTTAAAAACCAGGGGCAAATTCTTTTCCAGCAGTTTTTTCCCGTTCCAATTAGGAACAA
>Ga0209121_10002689_pt1 | contig 17799 bp, 20 predicted proteins | sample Cruoilmetagenom3_FD_187292 | JGI IMG/M metagenome (GOLD analysis project Ga0209121, IMG submission 187292) | Oil polluted marine microbial communities from Coal Oil Point, Santa Barbara, California, USA - Sample 3 (SPAdes) (version 2) | ecosystem: Environmental > Aquatic > Marine > Oil seeps ... | reverse complement strand
TGCGCCAAATACTTCAGCACTATGTAGTGCTGAAGTTTCTTACCGAAATGAAATAAGGTGGCAGTTACGCACGACTTTCGAAGATGTACTTTGTTTGGGTCAGTTCGTAAAATCCATATTTGCCGCCCCCCCCTGCCAAGACCGCTCCTCTTGTAGCCGCCGAAGGGACAAGCTGGCGAGAGATAATCATTGGAATTGATAGAGACCGAGCCAGCTCTCAATTTTCTGGCAATCTCTCGAGCCAGTTTTAAGTTTTGGGTGTAGATCTCAGCAGATAACCCATACTCGGTTCGGTTAGCCATCTTTATTGCTTGGTCAGTGTTGTTGAAAGCAATAACCGGAAGAACCGGACCGAAAACCTCCTCGGTCAAAACCCGCATTTTAAAGTTGACATTGGTAAGAATAGTCGGAAGATAGTAATTGCCGTCTTTAAACAATGGGTCTTTCGGTTGGCTACCCCCAATTTCAACTTTGGCTCCTTTATCAACAGCGTCTTTGACTTGGGTTTTGAGGAGGCCGAGCTGCCTCTTGGAAACCAGCGGGCCGAAGTCTACTCTGTCAAAAGGATCGCCAACTTTAGTTTTACTGACCCTCTCGACTAACATATCTACAAACTTTCGGTAAATTTTCTTGTGAACGAATAGTCTTTTGATAGCGTTGCAAACTTGCCCACAATTGTAAAAGCGGCCGGAGTAAACATTTTCCAGGGCGTTATCGAGGTCCGCATCGTCGAGCACGATTGCCGGACTGCTACCGCCAAGTTCCAAAATGTAAGGGATGAATTTCTGGGCGCATTTTTCGTAAATTTCTTGACCGGCCTTGGTGCTACCGGTAAACCAGACCAGATCAACACTGCTGTCAACTAACATCCTTCCGACCCGGCCGTCGCCGTGAACGATGTTGACCACGCCGTCGGGCAAACCAACTTTCTTGAAAATATCCATTATCTCTTGACCACAAAGTGGGGTGTGTTCGGAGTGTTTGAAAACGACCGTGTTGCCGGCGATGACATTGGGCATAATTCCCCAGACAGCGTTTCCAAAAGGGAAGTTCCAAGGGACGATGACGGCCGCGACCCCAATAGGTTCGTGGGCCACTTTTCGTACAAATTTTGAAGTTTTTTCGATAATTTCGTCCTGAAGAATTTTGGGACCTTCTTCGACGTAATACTTGAGGTAGTCCTGATCGAAATCCAAATCCGCTAACGACTCGCTGTACGGCTTACCCATCTCTAAGGTTGCCAACCTAGCCACCTTTTCTTTGCGCTTGAGAATTTCTTTAGCGAACTTAGAAACATAAGAAGCCCTCTCTTTGACGGAAGTTTTCCGCCAAGTTTCGAGGGCCTTCTCTGCTTTAGCGACCGCTTTTTTTACGTCTTGCTTAGAGGACGTTTTAATCTCACCAACCACACTTTGGTCGGTAGGATTGATAGACTTTAGTTTCATGTTGTTTCCCCTTTTCCCAAAGGCGACAAAGTTTTTCCTCCGCCTTCCGCACATTTTACCATTTTTTGAGCTCGTCTTTTCCTACGTCGAATACTTCAGCGCTATGTAGTGCTGAATAATTTGATGATTTTAAGATTTGGGTTTTCGTGTTTTTTGTGTCCTCGCCCTTAATTGCGCTTTTTTCTTGGCACTTACTTTCTCTCTGTAATCCTCATCAATCAGTTCCTGCATCTTTTTGTGTATCACCGATTTTTGGTCAAGGTTTTTGAGGACCTTTCTCAAACGCTCCTTTTCCTTTTTGTTTGCGGACTTGATAACTTCTTCGAGGAGCATGTCCGGCCAGAGAAAAGACGGGTATTGTCTTTTGGCTTTGTCCCAACGGGTGTGTTCGGACCAGTGTTTCGTCTTTGTCTTTTGGGGGAGTTTTTTGACTACTACCCTGAAGCCCTTGCCGCTCCTTCGTAGCCAATAACCAACTTTGGCGATGGTGGCGAAGCTGTTGTGGAGTTCGGTTTTAATTTCTTCGTAGGATTTTCCCTGCAAAAGAAGTTTGGCGATGCGCAACCTTTTTGATAACATTTTCACTTCGTTTTGGGTTAAGAGATCTTGGACGAACAGCGCTGATTCGGTGGGAGATTTGATCACGGAAAATGCGTTAATCAAATCATAAAGCAAATCCTCCTGCTTATCTTTGGAAAGTTTCTCCAATCTTTTCGGTTTTTCGTCGTAGTATTTGTAGACCATAATTAGCCGAAAACAATCCCAACGGACTGAATTGTAGTTGGATTGTGAATAATTGTAGACTACTTTTCGGAAGTTGTCAAATACTTCAGCACTACATAGCGCTAAAGTATTTTCTTATTAATAAGGTACTGCGAAGATGGCGGTTTTACACTCACACACTTACAGCTACAACCTTCTGTTGTCTTTGCGATTCGAATCACAAACATGTTGTTGCGGAATACAGGGCATTAACATTAAAAAACACGTAAGGATTTGCGGATTTTAGAGCGGGCGGTTTGAGTTTTGACGAAGTTCAACCAGTCGGCCGACGGTTTGTTTTTTGTCTTTGAAGTCAAAATTTCAACCACCTGATTGGTTTCCAACTCACAACCCAACGGCACCAATTTCCCATCAACCTTGGCCCCCACGCAGGAGTCTCCCAGTTCAGTGTGGACGGCGTAGGCAAAGTCAATCGGAGTAGCTCCTTTCGGCAAATCTAAAACATCGCCCTTCGGAGTCAAAACAAAGACCCGATCGCCAAAAACATCGATCTTTAAGGCCTTCTCAAACTCCTCCCCCGTCCCTAAATCTTTTTGCCACTTAACCAAATTTTTCAACCACGAAAGCCGCTCCGTCGGCGGCACCTCCCTCTTCCCCACCTCTTTGTAGTAAATATGGGAGGCGGGTCCGAATTTGTTATACTCGTACATCTTGTAAGTCTTAATCTGAACCTCAGTAACTTTTCCCTCGGGACCAAAAACTGTCGTGTGGAGCGAGCGATAGCCGTTGGGTTTGGGATTGGCGATGTAGTCGTCGAACTCATGTTCGAGAGGACGGAAAAGCTGGTGGACAATCCCTAGAGCTTTATAGCAATCGTCGGTAGTTTTAACTAGAATCGTCAAAGCTTGCTTGTCAACTATCCTCTTTAAATTTGAGGTTTTACCCTCCCTCTGATATTTGATCAATTTTTTGTAGATGCTGTAGAAATGTTTGGCTCTTCCAAAAACTTCGGCATCAATGTCCGCCTTTCCCAGTTCCTCGGACAACTTCTTGACAACTTTTCGGATATACCTTTCGCGTCTTTCGCGAGTCTCAACGAGATAATTTTGAATTCTTGTGTGCTCCTCGTGGTTTTGAAACTTGAAGGCCCAATCTTCAATCTGCCACTTGAAGTGATAGACCCCCAATCTTTCGGCCAGCGGAGCGTAAACATCCAAGGCTTTTTGGGCTGTCTCCTCCCGCAAAGATTTGGGCAGGCCTTCGATCGTTTGCAAGCTGTGCAGTTTTTCGGCCAGACGAATGAGAACAACCCGAACATCTTTCGCCGTCGCCAAGAGCAGTTTGCGAAGATTGTCAACTTGACGATACTGACCGCTTTTGGTTTTGACCTTTTTAATAACCGTTACCCCGTCAACCAAATCCGCCACCGTCTTTCCGAACTCATCTTCGAGATCCTTCTTAATTATATCCGTATGTTCGAGGACATCGTGGAGCAGGGCGGCGGCGATCGTCTTCTCGCCTATTTTCAGTTCGGTTAAAAGCGTCGCCACCGCCAAACAATGGTCAATCAACGGCTCGCCGTTGAGCCGCTTCTCGTTCAAATGCGCCGCCTCGGCAAAGTCATAAGCCTTTTTAACCAGCTCGATATCTGCTTTTGGTTGGTAAGTTTTTATTTTTCGACAAAGAGTTTTGATGTTCATAACACACAAGTGTGTCACCACACGTGTTTGGAGTGACAAATTTATTTGTTACTCTTTCGTAAATCTTTGAGTTTGAGTTGGAGGGTTTGGCGACCGTTCCAATGGTTTTCTTCGAAGTTGTAGACAATGTCTACCAAATCCCCCCGACCCAGCTCGGCCGCCCATTCACCAAAACCGAAACCGATGACGGGAAAATGGTTGCAAGGTTGCCCGGTCGTATCGTCAACATCGCGAATTCGAAATTTTAGGTGCTGACCGTTGCCCCCGACCGATCTAATATCTAAAATCCGCACGCTTTTGGTCAAGAAAGTCGGCCGAGGGTTACCGACCCCAAAGGGTTCAAACTTCTTCAGATCCTTTAGAAGACTCCAGTTGAGATCTGCCAGAGGGGCCTCAAGATCAATCTTGAGAGTTGGCCTCAGAACTTCCTCGGTTAGTCGCTCGTTAGCAACGGCGGCCAGCTTTTCTTTAAATTGGGGGATCTTTTCTGTCTCGATGGTTAAGCCCGCGGCCATTGGATGTCCCCCGGTATTGAGTAAAAATTCACTACAATGGCGAAGGGCCTCCACAATGTTAAAACCCTCGATCGAACGAGCCGAGCCCTTGGAGATTTTTTCACCTTTAGAAATAATCACCGCCGGGCGGTAAAACTCCTTTTTGATTCTTCCAGCCACCAAGCCAATAATCCCCTCGTGCCAAGTCGTCCTATCCAAAATTATAATATTGCCGACTTGCCCCCCGAAGCCTTGGCGAAGGGGGGCTATTTCCTTCCTCGCTTCCTCGACGGCCTTCAGAGTTAACTGTTGACGCTCTTGATTAAGACGATTAAGTTTTGCCGCTATCTCCTGCCCTTCGGTGGGATCGTCAGTCAGCAAAAGTTTGAGAGAATCACTAGCCTTTCCCAACCGGCCCGAGGCATTTAATCGCGGCCCCAACATCCAGCCCACTTCGTAAGTGTTGATTTCTTTACCCTCCAAACCAGCAACCTTGATCAATTCCCTCAATCCAACCCGTCGGGTTGGATTTAATTCCTCAAGCCCCTGCTTGACCAAGGCCCGGTTGACCCTGGTCAGCGGCTGAACATCGGCAATCGTCGCCAAAGCAACGAGACCTAAATTGGCTGTGAACTGTGAATTGTGAACTGTGAACTCATTTGCGAGCCGTGAGGCGAGCAAATACGCAACGCCGGCCCCAGCCAGTTCGTCGGTCCAGACAATCGCGTCGGCTTCGGGCAAATTTTCTCCTTGGGCGTGATGTTCCCGCTGAGCGGGACTAGTGTCACGCTGAGCGTGATGGTCAGTAATGATAACCTGGAAACCTAACGATTTAGCGTATTTGACCTCGTCGATGGCGCCGATTCCGCAGTCGGTGGTGATTAAAAGGGGAGAAATTGTTACTTGCCGGATTTTGTCAATCGACGCGGTTGAAAGACCGTAACCTTCGTCGAAACGGTCGGGGATAAAGGGTGTAACCTTGGCCCCAAAACTTTCGAGAGTCTGACAAAGAATCGCCGCCCCGCAAATGCCGTCGACATCGTAATCGCCGTGAATGACAATCGGACGACCGCTATCAATCGCCTTTTTGATCAAACTGACGGCTTTCTCGACTTCGTCGGGATCAATTCTTTTAAGATAGTTGGGATACTGGGCAACGACCACTTCCGGCGCGGGGGAATTAAAAAAATCGGCGACCGCGTTCTTGCCCCTCAACCCCCGGTTGTACAGAAGTTGGGAAACAATATCCTCCGAAATCTTTTCCTTGACCACCCATTTCTTTTTCTTCATCTCCCCACCAGTATATCATCTCCGCCTGGATGTAGTGACAAGTTTACTTGTTACGTTTGTTACACTGTCCCTAGCAAAACTGATGTTATTTCACCACGGCCGTACGGAAGTTACATCACTTTTCAAATGGTGAAATTTTGACAATTTGTTCACCTCCCCCCAGCTCTGATATAATCCTAGCAAATGATTATTTCGATTATTGGACCGTCAGGGTGCGGGAAGGGAACACAGGCGAAAATGCTGGGGGGGAAGCTGGGCGTGCCGGCGATCTCGACCGGCAAACTTTTGCGTTCCGAATATGAGGCCGGGACTCCGAAAGGTATTGAGGCTGAGAAATACTGGGGCGAAGGCGAGTGGGTCCCCGCCGATTTGATGATTGATATTCTGACCAAACGACTCAACCAAGATGACTGCCAAAAGGGGTTCATTCTCGACGGCACTCCCCGTAAGATGGGGGATATTCCCCTACTGGAAAATTATCTTTCCGCCAAGGGTCAAAAACTGGAGGCCGTCCTCCATCTGGACACCAAAGACGAAACTTGCCTTTCCCGACTAACCCACCGCATTTTTGAAGCCCAAGAAAAGGGAGAAAAGGTTCGTGAGGACGAGGACCCCGAGGAAATCAAGGAGCGTCTGCGGCAATATCACCAAACGATCGAGCCGGTTTTAAAATATCTTGAGGAAAAGGGAATTTTGCGACGGATCAATAACGAACAGCCCATCGAAAAAGTTTTTGAAGAAATTTGGCGGGAAGTAAAGGCAGTAATTTAGTAAAGCCAGTAAAGACAAGAATGATGGAAAGAACAACCTCCATACCGATTAAGACTCCCCAAGAAATTGAGATTATGAAAGAGGGGGGAAAAATCGCCGCTACGGTGCGGGAGAAAGTTTTGGCCGCCGCCGAGCCGGGAATTTCCCTTTTGGAGCTTGACGCTTTGGCCGAAAAACTAATCTTAGAAGCGGGGGGGGAACTATCATTCAAGGGCTTTGAGGGCTTCCCCTTCACCACCTGTATTAATGTCAACGAAGGGGTGGTCCACGGTCTACCAACCCGGAGAAAGTTGCGGGAAGGCGACCTCCTCACCGTTGATTTAGGCGTTCTCTATAGGGGACTTCACACGGATAACGCAAGGACGATCGAAGTCAACAAGAAAACAAGAAAACAAGAAAACAAGAAACATTTTTTGTCTGTTGGTCAGGAGGCGTTGGAAAAGGCAATTGAGCAGTGTCGGGTTGGGAATCGGGTTGGGGATATTTCCCAAGCTATCCAGACAACGGTTGAGGGGGCGGGGTACAACGTCGTCCGGGAGTTAGGAGGACACGGGGTCGGAAAAAAGTTACACGAATCCCCCTTCATCCCCGGATTCGTTGAAACAAAAGGAATGAAGGGAACCGTTCCCTTCAACCCTATACTTAAAGGGGGGATGGTGTTAGCGGTTGAGGTGATTTATACACAGGGAAATGGTAGGATAGAGGTAATTGACGACGGTTGGACGATAGTCACCAGCGATGGGGGGCTGGCGGGGTTGTTCGAAAATACCGTCGCTATCCAGAAGACGGGGCCCCTGGTCTTGACAAAGGCGAGTTGACAGAACTCTAATATTTGGTAAAATACTCAAGGTTTGTAGTAGCAAACTTGTTTGTTACCCGGATAACACACAAGTGTGTCACTACAGCGATTAGTGGTCAAAAAAGAAAGAATTGAAGTTTTAGGCACGGTCAAGAAGGCTCTACCCAACACCAGTTTTCACGTAGAGCTTGACGACGAACGGGAAGTCCTCGCCCACCTTTCGGGCAAGATGAGAAGATACCATATCAAAACCCTCATCGGCGACCGAGTTAAAGTTGAACTCTCCCCCTACGACGAGACGAGGGGGAGGATAGTGTATAGGTACAAGTAGCGCAAATCGTAAATCGACAATCGTAAATCGAAGAACACAAAGAAACTCCGGTTTGCGGTTTACGAATTACGATTCGCGGTTTTTGTTATGAAAGTTAGAAGTAGTGTCAAAAAAATGTGCAAGGACTGTAAGATCGTCCGGCGGAAAGGCCGGATTTATGTCGTCTGTAAGAATCCGAAGCATAAGCAGAGACAGGGGTAGGCAATAGGCATTAGTAAATAGGCATTAGTTTTAACCCTATTGCCTATTGCCTATTCACTATTGCCTAACATTATGGCTAGAATAGCGGGAGTAAACATACCAGATAAAAAACGCGTTGAAGTAGGCTTGACCTATATTTACGGCGTTGGTCGGTCAAATGCCAATCAAATCCTTTCTAAGGCCGGGGTTGATCTAAACACCCGAGTCGAGGATTTGGCCGAGGAAGAGGTGGCCAAAATCCGCGGAATTATCGAAAAAAACTACCGCGTGGAGGGGGAATTAAAAAGAATCGTCAGCGAAAACATCAAGAGGCTAAAACAGATCGGCTGTTACCGAGGGACGCGTCACCAAAGGGGGTTGCCGGTGAGGGGACAAAGAACCCGAACCAACGCCCGAACCCGGAAGGGAAAGAAAAAGACGATTGGATTACTACTAAGAAAATCTAAGGAAAAGAAGGGTGGGCATCATGGCTAAAAGAAAAAGAAAAACTAAAAAACAGATTCCCTCCCGGGGGCAGGCCCATATCTCCGTCAGTTTCAACAACACCCTGATCACCATCACCGATGAGCTGGGTAATGTCCTCTGTTCGGGGAGCACCGGATCGGTAGGCTTTAAGGGAACCAAAAAGTCGACCAGTTTTGCGGCCTCCCGAGCCGCCCACGCGGTCGGCGAAAAGGCCTTAAAACTAGGAGTCAGAGAGGTTGCCGTTTTGGTTAAAGGACCCGGCCACGGGCGGGACGCGGCCATTAAGTCCCTAAAAGGCGCGGGGTTGGAGGTGCGCTCGATTACCGACGTTACTCCCATCCCGCATAATGGTTGTAGGCCAAGGAAAAGGAGGAGAGTGTAATCTTTCGCTATGCGAAAGAAAATTCTAAACTCTAAATTCGAAGCTCCAAATAAATTCTAATATCTAAACCTTAAGCGTTTTGAATTTAGAATTTCGAATTTATGATTTGTTTGGAACTTAGGATTTCGGATTTAGGATTTATCGTTATGGCTCATTACACAGGACCAAAATGCCGACTCTGCCGAAGAGAAGGCACCAAACTTTATCTCAAAGGCGAGCGCTGTGAGGGCGCCAAGTGCCCCATCACCCGCCAACGCAAACTGCCTGGTCAGCACGGGGCCAAGCGCCAGCGTCGCCCGTCAGAGTATTCTCTTCAACTTCGGGAGAAACAGAAAGTTAAGAGAATCTATGGTATCCTTGAGCGGCGGTTCAAAAATTATATCGAGGAGGCCAAAGCCGCCAAGGGCCAGGCCGGCATCTTCCTCCTGCAAAAACTGGAGCGGCGGTTGGACAACATTATCTACCGCTTGGGGCTGGGTAAATCTCGGGCGCATTGCCGGCAACTGCTTCGCCAAGGAAAATTCACCGTCAACAGTCAGAAGGTGGACATTCCTTCCTTTGAGACCTCGGAAGGTGACAAAATAGGCTTCGAGGGCCACCCGGTGGAGATCAGGAAAAATCTAATCCTTCCCGACTGGCTTTCCTGGAACAAAAAGAGTAAAATAGGGACGATCAAGAGACTGCCCGAGCGCAAGGAAATCGAACAGGATATCGATGAGACGATCATTATGGAGTATTATTCACGTTGAGTATCATGACTCTTAATTTGGACGAAACACAAACCGCCGTAAAAGTAGAAAAAAACACCCCGGGCTCGGGGGTCTTTACCATCACTCCCCTACCCCAGGGCTTCGGCCACACTCTGGGAAACACCCTCCGCCGAGTGCTCCTTTCTTCATTGAAGGGGTCGGCTATCAGTCAGGTTAAATTTTCCAGAGTCTCCCACCAATTCACCACCATTCCGGGGGTTAAAGAAGATGTGGTTGACTTGACCCTGAACCTCAAACAAGTACGACTAAAAATTGAAGGAGACCAGCCGGTGGCCCTGACCCTTTCTCAAAAAGGCCCCGGCGAGGTGACGGCCGGAGACCTCAAAGTTCCCGCCGGCGTGGAAGTTGCCAATCCCAACCTTCACCTCGCCACCTTAGCCGATAAAAAGGCGGAGATCGCGGCGGAAATGGTCGCCGAGCCCGGCCGCGGGTACCTTCCTTGCGAGGGAAGGGGGACTAAACTTGGCCTTATCCCCCTAGATTGCGTTTTTAGCCCCGTTCTCAACGTTTCCTACAAGGTTGAACCGACCCGCGTCGGTCAGGTCAGCGACTACGACCAGCTGACTATTGAAATTTCTACGGACAAAACTATCGAACCTTTAGAGGCCTTGACCGAGGCCTGCCAGATTTTGAACCGCTTCTTTGTCCGAATTGGTCTTGGGGAAGAGGCTCGAGAAGCGCCTAAGAAAAGAGCCAAGACCACCAAAAAGGTTGGGGTTGAGGATTTAGAGCTTCCTTTGAGAATCCTTAACAGTTTGCGAAAGGCCAAGGTCTCTTCGGCCAATAAGTTAGGCGAAATGGGGGACGAGGAAATTACGGAGATTAAAAATATCGGAAAAGAATCGCTGAAGGAGATTAGAAAAGCGCTGAAAAAAGAGGCCTGCCTGCCGGCAGGCAGGGTCTGAGCGATGAGAAAGCGGGTCAAAGGCAAAAAACTAAACCGCAACGCCCCTCAGAGAAAAGCCCTCTACCGCGGACTTTTGGCCTCTCTGGTTGAACACGGAAAAATCAAGACCACTTTGGCCAAGGCCAAGGCCGTTCGCCCTAAGATTGAAAAATTAGTCACCATTGCCCGCAAGGGGGATCTTAACACCCGCCGCCGTCTGCTAAAGTCTATTCCCCAAAAGAAAATTGTCGAAAAGATGATCAAAGAGATTGGACCGCGGTTTGAAAATCGTCCCGGGGGGTATTTGCGGATCGTTAAATTGGGACCACGCCCCTCGGATCAAACGGAGATGGCCCGGCTAGAATTTGTTGGAGGGGAAAATAATGGCAAAAATTGAACGCCAGTGGCATTTGGTCGATATTAAAGATCAGATTCTTGGTCGCAGTGCAACTAAGATCGCTCGGTTTTTGATCGGTAAAGATAAGGTTGGGTATCTCCCCCATCAGGATGTGGGAGATCATGTGGTTGTCATCAACGCCGCCGAAGTGGCCGTAACCGGTAAAAAAGAGGGGCAAAAAACCTATTACCGCCATTCCGGTTATCCCGGGGCGTTGAAAGAGGAAACTCTAGGAAAATTGCGGGAAAGGCGACCGGAAGAAATTGTTCGCCGAGCGGTTAAGGGAATGTTACCCAAGAATAAATTACAAAAACCGCGCATGGCCCGCTTGCGTATCTTTGCCGGGGCGGAGCATTCTTTTGGAGACAAGTTCAGATGACCAAAAAAGCAAATTTCTACTCGGGAACCGGAAGAAGAAAAAGGGCCGTCGCCCGGGTCTGGCTTTACGAAAAAAAGAAAAAGCCGGAGATTGATGGTCTGCTGGTTAATGACAAGCCTATTGAAGAATACTTCCTCGGTGAAAAAGCGGCGACGAAATATAAGCGCCCGTTTCAGCTTACGATTACGGTCGGTAAGTTTGTGGGGACGATCAAGGTTCAGGGCGGAGGGAAATGGGGACAACTGGACGCCGTCGTTCTCGGTCTGGCCCGGGCCTTAGAAAACTTCAACCCCGAATTTCGCGAGGCCTTGAAAAAGGAGGGCCTCTTAACCCGCGACTCCCGCGAAAAAGAACGTAAAAAATACTGGCTCCGGAAAGCAAGGAAGCGCCCTCAATATTCTAAGAGATAACCTCTCTGCGTGGCCCCGCACCACGTGGGGTGCGGGACTCAGGCTTCGCTAAGCTCCTTCGTCGCTAAGCGAAGCTACATGGTCGGGGCGGAGGGACTCGAACCCACGGCCTTGCGCACCCCATGCGCACGCGCTACCAACTGCGCCACGCCCCGACTCTTGACATCCTAACACACTTGCACTTCGTTTTCAAACCTGCTAGACTCTAAGACAAGATGGCCAAGAAAGAGTCAAACAAAAAGGACGGAAAAATCGAGGCCCTCAAAACGGCGATGGACACCATCGAACAGCAATTTGGCCAGGGCTCGATTATGAAAATGGGTTCTGAGGGTTTTTCCAAAGACATTGAAATTATTCCTACGGGGTGCTTAGCTCTGGACATCGCTTTAGGAATTGGCGGCATTCCCCGTGGACGGGTCATTGAAGTTTTTGGTCCCGAATCCTCCGGAAAAACCACCCTTGCCCTGCACATGGTCGCCGAGGCCCAGAAAAAGGGGGGCAGCGCGGCCTTTATTGATGCCGAACACGCCCTCGATCCCCTCTACGCTTCCAAAATTGGAGTGGACATTGAAGAGCTCCTTATTTCCCAACCCGATACCGGCGAGCAGGCCTTGGAGATTACCGAAACCTTGGTCCGCTCGGGGGCAGTGGATATTGTAGTCATCGACTCGGTTGCCGCCTTGGTTCCCCGGGCCGAAATTGAAGGTGAGATGGGAGATTCGCATATGGGCTTGCAAGCGCGATTGATGAGTCAGGCCCTACGTAAATTGTCCGGAGCAATCAGTAAATCCAATACAACGGTCGTTTTTATCAACCAAATTCGAATGAAGATTGGGGTGATGTTTGGCAATCCGGAAACCACCCCCGGCGGCCGGGCCCTGAAGTTTTATTCCTCGGTTCGGCTGGACATTCGCCGGATTGGCTCAATCAAGGATGGTCAAGATATTCTGGGAAACCGCACCCGGGTCAAGGTGGTCAAAAACAAAGTAGCTCCCCCTTTTCGCGTCGCTGAATTCGACATTATGTTTAACGAGGGAATTTCTAAAGAAGGAAATCTTTTGGACATTGGAGCGGAGATGGACATCGTGAAAAAATCAGGGTCTTGGTACAACTTTGGTAAAGATAGACTAGGTCAGGGACGCGAGGCGGCCAAAGTTTTCTTGAAAGACAACCCCAAAATCGCCAAAGAAATCGAGAAGAGGATTCGTACGGCCGCCAAAAAATCCGACGACCAGTTGTTGGCGGTCGGCGTGGAAGAAAAAGAAGAAAAAACCCCAGAATCCCCTTCTTAAAATAAGTCAATTTACTTAAATTTCCCGCGATCGTTAATATTTCGGTGAAGTGTTCTACCTAAATTTCTAACGATCGTCACGATTTTGATGAGGTTTTTTGAAAAGGAAAAAACCACCTAGCGGACAATCTGCTAGATAGTTTTCTGGTTCGGGAGAGCTGACCACGCTTGAAGAGGCACCACCTCTTCAAACCAATCGAAAAATGTGTAGCCTGTGTATGCAGCATGGGTGATGGGCCCCTCGAGGGCGTGCCGTCCGCTCCTCAAAACAGCACGAATACCATCGCGCACTATTTCAGCGACCTCGTAAACGAGATCAGTTTCAGGGTCCCTGAAGCGGGAACCTTCATCACTTTCACCACCCAGGGCGGCCACCACCTCCCCTGCAACCCACTCCTCTACGGTCTTCTTAACTTCGACTGCTTCCGTCATTTGTTGTCTTCTCCTTTCCGCCGCAGATGCGGCGATTAGTTACTGCGCTCCCTTTCTCCCGATTGCTTAACCGCGCTCTACAACATTACAGGCCCCCTATCAAGCGGTGTGCTATAATAAAAGTAGGATGCCGGAAATTACCTCTATCGAGTCTCAGAAGAAGAAAAAAGATCGGTTTAACATTTTTGTTGACGGAAAATTTAGATTTGGTTTGGATGCGGAGACGCTCGTCAAAAGCGGCTTAAAGATTGGGCAGGAGATTTCCGAAAAAGAAATTGAGAAGCTGGTTTTTGAAAACGAAACTAACAAGTTGACGGAAAAGGCCCTGCACTTTCTCTCCTTTCGTCCGCGAAGCGAATCCGAGGTTCGAAAGCGTTTGAAATCCAAAACCCTTCATTCATCATTCTTCATTCATTATTCTTCTGACGAGGTCATTGACACAGTTGTCCAACGGGTCAAGCGTCTCGGCTATATCAACGACGAGGAATTCACCCGTTGGTGGGTGGAGCAAAGGCAAACCCACCGTCCTCGCGGCGCGAGATTAATAAAGAGCGAGCTTTATCAAAAAGGCATCACCCAAGAAATTATTGAAAAAGTTCTTCCCGAAGACGAGGAGGGGGAGATTGAGCAGGCGCTAAAAGCGGCGAAGAAAAAATTACGATCGTATGATTTAAAATCGAGGGAGTCTAGGCAAAAGATGAGTCAGTACCTCGCCCGCCGCGGCTTTGATTGGGAAACCATTAAAGAAGCTTTGAGTCGCCTCATGAATTCGTCAGACCCACAATGATGGGAGACGGAGCTCAAGTCTGTTGTTGTATAATGGGATGACCATGGGGATTACTATCTTTGGTGACAGTATTGCTGTTGGACATTGGGACGAGGCGGGTGGTTGGGTGGTAAGATTGGCAAAATATCTAAGCTCCAGGTGCATCAAGAGCAATTACAAGGAGTGGTATTCTGTTCATAATTTCAGTGTTTCGGGAGCGGGTACCGACTCGCTACTCGACCGTTTTCCTGAAGAAGCAAAGGCTTTAGGTTGGGGTAGAGATTCTATTTTCATCTTCTCCATCGGTCTCAACGACTCGGTCGTGAGTGTAAAAACAGGCGAAACAGTTACACCAATAGAAGAATTCAGGCTCAACTTGGACAAGCTTAGCAAGATTTCGTTAAAATATACTTCCAACATAGCCTTTATGAGCCTAACTCCCGTCGAGGACAGTAAGGTTAACCCTATGCCCTGGAACACCGAGATCGGCTACCAAACTTCGGAAGTACTCAAGTTTAATCAAGTTGTGAAAGAGTTCTCAACCAAAAATAATTTTGATTTCATTAACACCTATAACTTGATGGTTAGAGAGGGGCTCGGAAAAGTGTTGGAAGACGGTGTCCACCCATCTTCCCGAGGCCACGCGCTAATTTTTGAAACCGTTAAAAATTACCTACTGAAGAAAATCCTTTGATTTCCTCCCCCCGCCGAAGCGGAGGTTCTGTCAACGAAGCTGGTGTATTCTACTACAGAACCGCCGGTAGCGGCTGTAGTCCGGCGTGCCGTTCGAGACGTTCAACTCGTTCCACTAATCGCTCAAATTGGGCTTGCCAAAAAGCTCCTTTCTCCTTACGAATCATTTTAAGTCCTCCGATTATTTCATCAACTTTATTCGACATTTTGTTGGTCTGCTCATCCAAGCTTCTCTCTGATTCGTTGTTGGTCATTGCTAGTACATAATCCCACAGAAATTCGCTCCGTGTCAACAGGTATAATCGAATCGCAATGGAAATCTCTTTGAATCTCGCCGATGCTGGCCATCGCCTCGTTGACACATCCTCCTAGAAGGGGTAGAATAACCCCGTTATGCGCTTTCCCCTATTGCGAAAAAAAGAGCAAGTCGAAGAAATAGAAAGTATCTCCGAAGCCCGAGCTAAAGCCCGGGAGCTCATCGTTGAGGCCAAAGAGAAGGCCTTTGAATTGGAAAAAAACCTCTCTCGCAAGGAGGCGGTTCTGGAAAATAAAGAGCAGGAGTTAGAAAAGAAAGACGGACAACTTTCTCAAAAACTTGAAGAAATCGAAAAGCTTAAAAAGGAGCACCTGCAGGGCTTAGAAAAAATTGCCTCCCTGACCAAGGAAGAGGCTTCCCAAAAAATTTTGACCACCGTCGAAAAGGACCTTAAGGATGAGGTCGCCCGCCGGATCAAACAAACGCAAGAAGAAGTCAAAGAAAAATCCGACGAAAAAACCCGCGATATTCTTATCTCCGCCATTCAACAAGCGGCGACCGATTATGTGGCTGACTACACCGTCTCCAAAGTTACGCTTCCCGAAGAGGAGGTCAAGGGTCAAATCATTGGCAAAGAGGGACGAAATATTAAGGCCTTCGAAAGGGCTACCGGGGTTGATGTCGAGGTTGACGAAACTCCCAAAGAAGTGCGGCTCTCCTGCTTTGATGCCGTTCGCCGCGAGATCGCCCGCCAATCTTTGGAAAAACTGATTGCCGACGGACGAATCCAACCGAATCGGATCGAAGAAACGGTCGCCAAAGTCAAAAAGCAAATGGAAGCCAAGATGAAGGAAGAGGGAGAAAAGCTGGCTTACGACGCCGGCGTTCCCGGACTACCCGAAGGCATTATCAAGCTTTTGGGGCGCTACCCTTACCGCACCTCTTACGGCCAAAATTTGGTCAACCACTCGCTGGAGGTTTTGAACCTGGCTAAATACATCGCCGAGGAGTTGGGGGCCGATACCGAATTGGTCAAAAAAGCGGCCCTGCTTCACGATTTGGGCAAGGTGATAACCGCCGAGCAAGAGGGACCTCACGCTCAGTTGGGTCGGGAAATTCTGGAGAAGTATGATTTCGACGAAAAGCTGATTAATGCTGTCGCCGCTCACCACGAAGAAGAGGAATTTAAATCCGTCGAAGCGGTCATTATCCACGTCGCCGACGCCATCTCCGGAGCCCGTCCCGGAGCGCGTTTTGAGAACTTTGATGCCTATGCAAAAAGAATGAGGGAGTTGGAGGATACGGCTCTGGAATTTCCCGGCGTTGACGAGGCCCAGGTTATTTCCGCTGGTCGCGAGGTTCGGGTCCTACTTAAATCTTCGGAAACCGACGACGCAACGGTGACCAATTTGGCCCACCAAATTGCCGAGAAAATTGAGGACAAATTGACTTATCCGGGGCAAGTCAAGGTGACAGTGATTAGAGAAGTACGCGAAGAGGGTATTGCGAAATAAAATTCTAAACTCTAAATCCGAGGCTCCAAACAAATTCTAAGCACCAAATCTCAAATTCGAAACGTTTAGAATTTAGAATTTTGGATTTAGGATTTCTAACTCGAGGTTTTATGAACATCTTATTTATCGGAGACATAGTTGGAAAACTGGGAAGGTTGACGGTGGGGCGGGTCTTGCCAAGGCTACGCAAAGATGCTAATATAGCAGTAGTTCTAGCCAACGCCGAAAACATTGCCCACGGAAAAGGCGTCACTACAAAGACTTTAGCAGAAGTTCGCGGTTATGGGGTTGACGCCTTCACCAGCGGCAACCATGTTTTTTGGCGCAAAGGAACTTCGGAAATTTTGGACAGCGATGAAACTTCAATTATTCGACCGGCAAACTATCCAAACGATGTGCCCGGAAAAGGATATAAAGTTATTGACTTGGGCAAAGACGGTAGGGTCCTCCTGATTAATCTTTTAGGGAGGACTTTTTTTAATGAACCCGTTTTTTGTCCCTTTCGCACCGTTGACAAAATTTTAGAAGATTTCACTGACCAAGAGTTTGCAGCGACGGTGGTTGACTTTCACGCCGAGGCGACTTCGGAGTCGGTGGCGATGGGCTGGTATCTGGACGGACGAGTAACGGCGGTCGTCGGAACTCACCGTCATGTCCCCACCGCCGACGCTTGGGTCCTACCGCAGGGAACGGCCTTTGTGACTGATTTGGGAATGGTCGGGGCGCGGCACTCGGTTTTGGGAGTTGAGAAGGAAATTATTATTAGTAAGTTAAAAAGTCCCCGACCGCAGAAGTTTGAGTGGGTCGAAGAGGGTCCGGCGGTTTTTAATTCGGTGCTGATTGGGGTTGAAGGTGGGAAAGCGAAGAGTGTTGAACGGGTTGATAAAGTTTTAGAAGAGTAGCGGCCCCGAACCACCCCGACTTCCGTCGGGGGTACGGGGCATAAGAATTTGTAAAACTCACTTTGTTCGTTAACAGATTCTAATGAGGGGAGGTGAATCAAGTGAACAAGACAAAATTAATTGAGGCGATTGCCTCTCGTGCCAGCTTCTCCAAGGCCGATGCCGATCGGGCGGTCAATGCTTTCATTGATGCGGTCCAGGACACCTTGGCTCGCGGGGAGAAGGTTACGGTTACCGGATTTGGAACTTTTGAAGTTCGTCACCGGGCGGCACGAATGGGTCGCAACCCCCAAACCGGCGCTCCTTTGCACATTCCGGCCACAGATACTCCCGCTTTTAGGGCGGGCAAGGGCTTCAAGGACGCCGTTCGCTGAACTAGTCCTCTGGACTAGTTAAAGCAAAAACTTCCCTTTGTAGGGGAAGTTTTTGTTTCTTGACACGATGTTTTAAATATGCTAGACTGACGTTATCACGATGGGGGGAAGGTTGTGGGTTCTGTCCC
>Ga0209121_10002687_pt1 | contig 17807 bp, 18 predicted proteins | sample Cruoilmetagenom3_FD_187292 | JGI IMG/M metagenome (GOLD analysis project Ga0209121, IMG submission 187292) | Oil polluted marine microbial communities from Coal Oil Point, Santa Barbara, California, USA - Sample 3 (SPAdes) (version 2) | ecosystem: Environmental > Aquatic > Marine > Oil seeps ... | reverse complement strand
TCACCGCGCCCGACGGTCGCCCTCTGCGGTTTGGCATCTGCCCGGCACCTGGGCACATCTAGATATGCAATTGTTAAGGTTCAAGACGGAGTTCCTGATAATGTGATAGGGGCTTCCAAAGCAGCCCGGCTGGGCGCGCGACCATCCATCAAGACGCCCAGGCTCTGTGTGTCTGCCCATGCGTCCCCTTGCGCAGGGGAGCGAAACCAGGCATCGGCATGGTGGGCGCGGGGATGCTGCACGCCCCGGACTCAGTGGGTTTCAGTGCGATCAGTGATTCAGTGGTTCAGGAGGTGAGAAAATGAAGATAACACATTATAAGGAAATTCCACCCGATCCGGTGGGTGAGCAAGGTGCTTCGGGTCTCACTGTCAGGTGGGTCATTTCCGAAAAAGACGGAGCACCCAATTTCTCCATGAGAGTATTCGAAGTCGAGCCTGGTGGTTACTCACCTTACCACAAACATTCGTGGGAACACGAGGTGTTCATCCTGGAGGGAAGAGGTTCCTTGGTTCAAGGAGATGAGGAATTCCCCTTTTCCAAGGGGTATGTACTGTTCATTCCACCTGGCGAAGAGCATCAGTTGAAGAACACCTCCAACAAGAAGTTGGAGTTTATTTGTCTCATCCCCAACCTAGAATGAGGAGGATTATGCGGTAGAGACAAGGAGCAACAGCAGTGAGCCGGGCATCGGGATGGTGGGGGCGGGGGTGCTGCGCGCGCCGGAGAAGTGTTTCGCTGAGACGTTTGAACATAAATGAGCATAAACAAAAAGGGAGGCAGCAACATGAAATACGACCACAGAATTTCCGATCGGGTGAGGCAAATCAAAAAGTCGGCTATCCACGAAATGACAAGGTTATCCAGAGAGATCGAGGACGTGGCCTTTTTATCCTGGGCCAAACCAACGTCCGACACCCCGGAACACATCAAGGAAGCGGCCATTGCCGCCATCCGAGGCGGGTTTGCTGGCGGCTACTCGCAATCCTCAGGGCTGCTGGAACTGCGGGAGGAAATCGCCAAAAAACTGGTCCGGGACAACCACATCCCGGCCAATCCCGCCCAGATCGTGGTGACGGTCGGCGCGATTGAGGGGCTGGCTGCTACTGTCATGGCCCTGATCGACCCAGGCGATGAGGTGATCCTGCCATCGCCAACCTATTCCACCCACATTCGCCAGGTGCTAATCGCCTCAGGGATACCTGTGCTCGTCCCCACAATTGAGAGTGATAGATTTATCCTGGACATCAAGGGCATCAAAGAAGCCATCACGCCCCGGACCAAAGCGATACTGTACTGCTCGCCCTCCAATCCGACCGGCACGGTCTTTTCCGAAAAGCAACTGCGCCAATTGGCGGAAATCGCCCTGGAACACGATCTGATGGTGATCACGGATGAGGCCTATGAATATTTCGTCTATGATGGCCACAAGCATTTCAGCATCGCTTCCATTCCAGAGATGATGGACTACACCGTGAGTTGTTTTACCTTTACCAAGACCTACGCCATGACCGGCTGGCGGATCGGCTATCTGCACGCCGACGAAGCACTGATTCCGCAGATCACCAAAGCGCACATTCCCTTTGCCATCTGTGCGCCGGTGGTCTCGCAGCACGCCGCCCTGGCGGCCTTGCAAGGTCCGCAGGATTGTGTGGAGATGTTCAAGGCGCACTACCTGGCTACGCGCGATTTGATGTGCCGGCGACTGGATCGGCTCAGTTCAATCTTTGCCTACTACAAACCGGGAGGCTCCTATCTGATGTTCCCCAGGATCCTGTCGGAAAAAGGCCGGATGGACTCGACTACCTTTTGCCAGCAACTCCTAAGGGAAGCCAGGGTCTCGACGACACCGGGCATAGCGTTCGGCCCAACCGGAGAAGGACACCTCCGGCTGTCGTTCTGTGTGCCCGAGGAGATGATCAACAAGGCGTTCGATCGTATGGAAACTTATTTTGGATAGAGGAGGCTACCATCATGAAACTGATAGACCTGACCATCCCATTGGGCATCGCCACGCCACCGTGGCCTACCTACGAGCCGCTGCAGATCAAGTACTTCAAGCGGCTGGCCCCCAACGGGGCCAATGGACAGGTGCTCACCCACTCCAACCACCTGGGTACCCACATGGACGGCGAGATCCACTTCTACACCCCAGGCAAGGACATCGCCGCGCTGGAACTGAATGGGTTCCTGGTGGGACCGGGGGCGGTGGTGGATCTCTCCGACGCGACGGGCGACTACCAGATCTACACCTCGAAGATGGTCGAGGAGCGGGTGGAGGTCAGGGAGGGGGATATCCTGATCATCCACACCGGCTACCACCACTTCGGCTGGGATATGCCCACCGCCGACGAGGTGCGCTACATGGTCAAGCACCCCGGCCCCGACCGGGAGTTCGCCGAGTGGGCCAAGCGGAAGAAGATCCGCTGGATCGGCGTGGACTGCGGCAGCGCTGATCACCCGATGAACACCATCATCCGCGATTGGATGCCGCGCCAGGCGGCCGAGGCCGACAAAGTCTTCCGTGAGATGTACGGCCAGCCGCTGGCGGAGCGGTTCACCCCCGACAAGTACCAGTTGATGCACATCGAGATGTTCCCCCACGGCATCATCCACGCCGAGTGCCTGGGTGGGGAGATTGACCTGCTGGCCAACCGGCGGACGACCGTTGGCTTCTTCCCCTGGCGCTTCGTGGACGGGGAGTCCTGCATCGGCCGCTGCGTGGCCTTCGTGGACGACGGGGAGTACGAGGAACTGATGGCCCGCAAGGCGGAACTCCCCAAGACACGCTTCGGCGACTGCTACGACCCGGAGCACGTGGAGCGGATCAAGCGACTGACCAGGCGGGTCTAGGATTCGCGAGTGCGTAGTTCGTAAATTCGTAGATTCGTGATTCGTATCTCGCGTTTCCCGAATCTACGAGTCACGAACTTGGAGAGCTATGCAACAATTCACTATCGCCTGCGCCCAGTTCGCCGTCACTATGGCAGGCGGGCAGATTGTGCTATAATTGAACGTGGAGGTGAATGATGAACCTGCGAGAGATTCTAGCTGACATTCACGCGCTTGAAGAGGATTTGTTGGCTTTTGAGCACAAATATGGCATCCGTTCGGAAACCTTCTATGCCGCGTACGTCAGCGGCGAAGAGCCAGAGGATGATAGTTGGGTATTGGATTTCGGCGAATGGGCCAGCGTCTACCGAACCTGGCTTGCGCGTCAGGCTGATTACCGCAATGAAGTTCAACGGCTTCAACGGCAAGCGCCAAGCCTGGCGGGGCTGATTCGAGTAGCCGCGTGAACAATCCGCTGCGCACCCCGGAGGATTATGAACTGTTCTTGTACACCCTCATGGAGCAGTTCCCGTCAATACGCCGCTCCACGGTGGTCTTTGTTTGGCCATCCAGAGGATAGAAAGCGAGACCGAGTCGAAACAGGACTGACCTCACCAGACACACTGCTTTCGAGGTGTCCTATGCAACAATTCATCATCGCCTGTGCCCAGTTCGCCGTCACACCGATGGCGGTGGGCGAGAACGTGGAGAAGGCCATCGCCTGGACTGAGCGGGCGGTGCGGGAGACTGGCGCTCAGTTGATCGTGCTGCCGGAGACGGTCACCACTGGTTTCACCCCTGGCTGCCCGGCGGAGGAACTGTGGGATCGCGTGGACACGCTCCCCGGCCGGATGGCGGAGCCGGTGGCCACCGCCGCCCGCGATCTGGGGGTCTACGTCGTCTTCCCCACCTACGAGCGGGGGCCGGAGCGGGGCGTGGTCTACAACAGCGCGGCCCTCTTCGGCCCCGATGGCGATCTGCTGTCCGTCTACCGCAAGACCCACCTCTTCCCCACCGAGCGACGCTCTGGCGGTGGTTGGTCCACACCCGGCCACGCGCCGGTCGTCGTGGAGACACCCCTGGCCAACGTCGGCCTGACCTTGTGCTACGACGGCGACTTTCCCGAGCTCTACCGCTGCGAGGCGATCCAGGGGGCGGAGGTCATCGTCCGCCCGGCGGCCCTGCTGCGCAGTTTCGAGATCTGGGAGCTGACCAACCGCGCCCGCGCCTACGACAACCACGTCTACGTCGCCGCCTGCAATGCTATCGGCCCCGATGTGGGGGGCAACTACTACTTCGGCCACAGTATGATCGTCAGCCCCATCGCCCGGGTGCTGGCGCTGGCCCGGGGCACTGAGGAGATCGTCGCCGCCGAACTTGACCCCGACCCCATCAAGTACGTCACCTACGGCGCGCGTACGCCGATGATCTTCGACCACCTGGAGGACCGCAATTTGGCGGCCTATCGAGACATACTCACGCCAGCGCGGAGTCGGTTTGAGCCGGCACGGCGGATACCGCAAACGTGAAGCGTGAAACGTGATGCATGAAACGTGATGCGTGAAACGTGATGCGTGAAACGTGAAGCGTGAAACGTGATGCGTGAAATGTGATGCGTGAAACGTGATGCGTGAAATGTGATGCGTGAAATGTGAAGGAGAAGGAATGATGCAGCCACTGGAGGGCATCCGCGTCGTTGATCTCACGCGGGCGATGGCCGGCCCCTACTGCACGATGATGCTGGGCGACCTGGGGGCGGACGTGATCAAGGTGGAGCGGCCCGGCCGAGGTGACGACAGCCGGAGCTGGGGGCCACCCTTCGTGGGGCAGCCCTACGGCCCCTATGCGGGCGAATCGGCCTACTTCATCGGGGCCAACCGCAACAAGCGCAGCATCACGGTCAACGTCAAGAGCCCGGAGGGGCAGGAGATCGTCCGGCGGTTGGCCGGTGTCTCCGACGTGCTGGTGGAGAACTTTCGCACCGGCGTACTGGATGGGATGGGGTTGGGGTACGACGACCTGCACGCCCTCGACCCGCGCCTGGTCTACTGCTCCATCAGCGGCTACGGCCGCACCGGTCCCTACGCCGAACGGCCCGGCTACGACTTCATCATCCAGGCCGAGGGCGGGATGATGGGCATCACCGGGCCGGAGGAGGGGCCGCCATCTCGTGTGGGCGTGCCCATCGTGGACATCACGGCCGGGATGTTCGCGGCGGCAGGCGTGCTGGCGGCACTGCGCGCCCGCGATCATACGGGCGAGGGCCAACTGGTGGACATCTCATTGCTTGATACGCAGGTGGCGCTGCTGGCGAACGTGGCCTCCAACTATCTGGTTGGAGGAGCAGAACCACGCCGCCTGGGCAACGCTCATCCCAACATCGCTCCCTACGAGGCCTTCCGCGCCCGTGACCGTTGGTTCGCGCTGGCGGCGGCCAACGAGCGGCAGTGGGCAACGCTGTGTGACGTGATCGGCCGGCCGGACCTGAGGGACGATCCGCGTTTCGCCACCAACGGGGCGCGCGTTTCCAACCGGCCCGCATTGGTGGAGGTGCTCAGCGCGATCTTCGCCGCCCGCGACGCCGGCGAGTGGCTGGCCGACCTGCGCGAGGCCGGGCTTCCCTGCGGGCCGATCAACGTCGTGCCGGACGTCTTCGACCATCCCCAGGCGCAGGCGCGGGACCTGGCGCTGGAGACGGAGCATCCCACGGCTGGCCCAATACGGATGACCGGCTTTCCGTACAAACTGTCGCAGACCCCGGCGGAGGTGCGCCGCCCGCCACCGCTGCTGGGTCAGCATACGGAGGAGGTGTTGGTAGACCTGTTAGACTATTCCGCTGATCAAGTAGCGGCCTTCCGGGAACGTGATATCATCTAAATCGAGAGACCTGACAGGTTTCCGGGAGATCTTTTGCGTCAAAGGATCCGTCCGTTTACAAATGTACTTGTCTCGGAAAATGCCTGCAAAAACCTGTCAGGTCTTGGATTGTACCGACAGGGTGAGTAGCTTGGCAATGTCAGATCAGCCTTAAATCGCAGTGCCGCAAAAGTCGCCCTGACGGTTGACCGTCATTCTGAGCGTAGCGAAGAATCTCCTTATTACGGTGATGGAGACTCTCCGCTTCGCTCAGGGTGACAGGGCGGGTTTTGCGCTATTGCCTTAAATCGCTCCAAGCCCCCGTCCCGGGGGCGTCCCATGGGCAAGTTCCCTTGCAGACCCGCCCCCGGGACGGGGGCTGAGAGCGTTGGAGTAGAACACCTGTGCAATGTGACATTCAAGGTAGTCACAATCGAGTGCCAAATAGGACATAGGGGGAGAATGAGTAGTGGACAAGAAAACAGTCTTGCTCCTACACGGCTTTGCTTCTTCAGGACAATCTACCAAGGCCCAGTATCTCAAAGAGAAGTTCAAAGCGTTACCCCAGGTGGAATTTCGCGCCCTTGATTTTAATCCGACACCCAGGGATTTTGAATACATGACGGTAACTGGCATGATCAACCGCCTGAGGCAATATGTGGTGGATCATCATCTAGGAAATGTCAGCATCATTGGCAGTTCGTTGGGCGCATTGGTCGGCCTACATTATGCACACCGATTCGGCGGGGTTGAGAAAATGCTTCTCTTGGCCCCCGGCTTGTCTTGGCTGTCAGGGGGACTTTCGGAAACGGAACTTGAACAATGGGACAGGGCTGGCGCTGCGCCAGTTTTCCACTATGCGTTTGAGCAGGCGCTTCCGGTAAGGTACGACCTGCATGTGGATGGGCTGCGCTATCTTGAACCCATTGCCCCGACAGTTCCCATCACTATCATCCATGGCCGAAACGATGATGTTGTGCCGATAGACAACAGCCGAAGGTATGCGGCCAACTTCCCAGACAAGGTTCGCCTGATCGAGGTAGACGCAGACCACACTCTCAACGACCTGTTACCGTTCATCTGGGAACACACACAGTCTTTTCTGTTAGGTACTGAGCGAGGAGGTGAGTAAACGTGCTGGCAAGACCAGGTCTTCCAAGTTTCGACTATGTGCGGGCAAGCACGCCCGACGAGGTAATCCGGTTGCTGGAAGAGCACGGGGAGGCGGTGCAACTGCTGATGGGCGGTACAGACCTCTTCGTGCGTATGCGCGATGGATTCATCCGGCCCCAGATCGTGGTGGACGTCAAGCACCTGCCCGGTATGCGCGACATTCTGTACGACGGGCAGGCAGGGTTAATGGTCGGCGCGGCGGCCACGATGAACGAAATCGCCCGCCACCCCGACGTGCAGGCCCACTACCCGCTGCTGGCTCTTGCGGCCAACTCCGTCGCCTCGTACCAACTGCGCAACCGCGCCACCGTGGGCGGCAATCTGTGCAACGGTTCGCCTGCCGCCGACACCGCTCCCGCTGCGCTGGTGCTGGAGGGGCAGATTGTCCTCTATGGGCCGGACCCTTCGACAGACCCTTCGGGTTTTCCGAAACCCGAAGGGTCTAAGGCAGGCTCAGGGCAGTGCGGCGAGCGGGAGGTGCTGGCCGGAGAGTACTTCCTCGGTCCCGGCCAAACAGCGATGCAAGCAGGCGAGTTCATGACAGCCATCCGCTTCCCAGTCCCGCCAGCAGGCAACGCAGGCCGGTATCTCAAACTGGGCCGCAACAAGGTCGGCGACCTGTCCATCGTCGGTGTGGCGGTCTTCGGCTTCCCCGATGGGGCAGCTCCCTCCGGCTACCGTTTCCGCATCGGGCTAGCCTCGGTCGCACCGACGCCGCTGCGCGCACTGAGGGCGGAGGAGGTGCTGGCGGCGAATCCGCCGGGAGAAGAGACCTTTGCCTTCGCCGCCGACAAGGCGATGGAAGCTGCAAGCCCCATTGACGATGTGCGCGCCAGTGCCACCTACCGGAAGGCGATGGTACGCGCTCTTACGCTGCGGGGGCTGAGGGAGGTGTGGGAACGACTGCATGATCAGACCTGACAGGTTTTTACCCAAGACTTGCTGTTCAACACAGTTGTCGAGTGACAAATGGGGTCTCAAGTCACGAGATTCGTGGAAACCTGTCAGGTCTTGACGCCAAAACGGGAATTGCTGTCCTGGGAGAGAGGAGTTGTCATGAAACTCGAAGTTATTACTAGAGAACCCGCATCCGACGCACGCCCGACGCCAGTGTTATTCGTGCATGGCATGTGGCACGCTGCGTGGTGTTGGTCTGAGCATTTTCTACCCTATTTTGCACAGCAAGGTTACGTGTCACATGCTTTTAGCTTGCGCGGTCACGGCGGCAGTGAAGGGCATGAACGGCTCCGCTGGACTAGCTTGGCTGATTATGTAGACGACGTGGCCCAGGTGACGGGTCAGCTACAGAGACCACCGGTGCTGGTGGGACACTCGATGGGTGGTATGATAATCCAGAGATACCTGGAATCGTATCAAGCACCGGCCGCGGTATTGCTGGCGTCCGCTCCACCCAAGGGGCTGCTTCTCGCCACCTTGCGTGTTGCTCTTCGTCATCCACTCGCCTTCCTAAAAGCCAACCTGACATTAAGCCTGTTTCCTGTCATTGGCACACCGAGCCTAACTCAAGAGGCATTCTTCTCGGTGGATATGCCTGAGGAGAAAGCGACAGCGTACTTTGCTCGCATGCAAGATGAGTCATATCGTGCTTATGTGGATATGATGATTCTGGACTTGCCCCGACCTGAACGAGTCAAAACTCCCCTGCTCGTGTTGGGGGCTGCCAACGACACCATGATCTCTTCTGGTGAGGTCGAGGCAACGGCACGGGCCTATGGCACGCAGGCAGAGTTCTTACCCGACATGGCACATGATATGATGTTAGAGGCTGGCTGGCAGGCTGTGGCAGATCGGATACTGGGCTGGCTCAACGAACAGGACCTGTGACGACTGCAATAAGCAATCAGATGCAACTTCAGCTAACGCGGGTTCTGTGGCTTGCTTTATTGGTCCAAATGCCTCATGCTCTGCCAAGCCCGCGGACGTAACGCTTGTAAGGAGGCAGAAATGGCAGTACATTCAATTTCTGTGACGGTGAACGGTGGGAGAGAGTACCTGAATGTCCCCTCGAACATGACGCTGCTCGAGATGCTGCGGGAGAAGCTGGCGCTCACCGGAGCCAAGAATGGTTGCTCAGCAGGAGAGTGCGGAGCCTGTACCGTGCTGGTGGACGGGGAGCCGGTGAACTCGTGCATGATGCTGGCCGTTGAGGCCGACGGTCGCGAGGTGACCACGGTGGAGGGACTGGCGCGGTCGGAGACCGGCCAGGGCATTTTGGAGGCTGACCAGAGCATTGAGGAGCGAGTGAGCGCTTTGCAGGAGGCCTTTGTCGAGCACAACGCCGTCCAGTGCGGCTTCTGTACGCCGGGAATGTTGATCTCGGCCTACGCCCTGCTGGAGCGCAATCCCCATCCGACCGAGCAGGAGATCCGCGAGGCCCTGGTTGGGAACCTGTGCCGCTGCACGGGCTACCTGCGCATCATTGAGGCTGTCCAGGCGGTCGCGAGAGACGCCCCCGAGACGGGGGCTTGGAGCCTTGAGAGGAAAGACGCCCCCGAGACGGGGGCCGGGAGCCTTAAGGGGGATGCAAAATGACCCAGTTAACTTCTGACCCTGTTGGTAAGAGCGTCCCCCGTGTGGATGCGTACGACAAAGTCACCGGGGCAGCCATCTTTGTTGATGACCTACAGTTCGGCCCTGGCCTGTACTACGGGCGCTTGGTCCGCAGTCCCTACGCCCACGCGCTGATCAAGAAAGTGGATGTCAGCAAGGCGCTGGAGACGCCCGGTGTCAGGGCGGTGGTCACGGGCAAGGATGTCCCTACACGCATCGGCCTGTACCTCATAGACCGTCCTGTCTTTGCCAGAGACCGCGTTCGGTACGTCGGGGATCCCGTCGCTGGAGTCATCGCCACCAGTGAAGAGATCGCAGAACAGGCCGCCCAACTCATCGTCGTTGAGTACGAGGAACTTCCGGCGGTCTTCGACCCGGTGGAAGCAGCCCAGCCTGATGCTCCTCTGCTCCATCCTGACCTGGGCGAGTACAAGGTGGCCAACTTCATCTTCCCCGAACCGGGCACCAATATCTCGGAGCACTTCAAACTCCGCAAAGGGGACGTCGAGTCCGCCTGGCCCGAGTGCGCGGCTATTGTGGAGGATACCTTCCGCTTGCCCCAGATTCAGCACGTGCCGCTTGAGCCCCACGTAGCAGTGGCCCTCTGGGAGCAGACGGGACAGGTGACGCTGTGGACCAGTTCGCAGTCCCCCTTCGCCCAGCGCGACCTGATCGCCCAGAGTTTGAACATTCCGCACGGCAACCTGCGCGTGGTATCCCCCTACGTCGGCGGCGGGTTCGGGGGCAAGGCCGGCGTCTCGATGGAGGTATACGCTGTCGCTATGGCGCGGGCTGTCAAGGGACATGCGGTCAAGTTGCGCATGACCCGCGAGGAGGAATTCATCGGCACGACGGTGCGCCAGAGCCTGGTGGCCCGCACAAAGATCGGCTGCGACGCCGCGGGCAACCTGCTGGCGATGGAGACCCAGTACTACTTTGGCGGTGGCGCCTATAACGATTACGGCGTCAACATCGCCCGCGCCGCTGGTTACTCCTGCACCGGCCCCTACAACATCCCGAACGTCAAGGGCGATTCGTACTGTGTCTACACTAATCTTCCCATCGGCAGCGCCATGCGCGGCTTCGGCATGCCCGAGATCCACTGGGGCATTGAGCAGATTATGGACCAACTGGCCGAAAAGCTTGCCCTGAGCAAAGCCGAAGGGATCGGGATGGACGGGGCTGAGTTCCGCCGCCGCAACTGTGTCAAGACGGGTCAGACCATCCTGACCGGGATGAAGATGACCCCCATTGACCTGGTGGCCTGCATTGACAGGGTCACTGAGGCCATCGGTTGGGGCCAGGATCGCCCGCGCCCGTCCGCGCCGCACAAGAGGCGCGGCCAGGGTATTGCCATCATGTGGAAAGCCCCGGCCATGCCACCCAACCCCGGCAGTTCGGCCATCGTGCGCTTCAACGAGGATGCGACGGTCAACGTCGAGATTGGGGCCCAAGAGTTGGGGCAGGGGGCTTTCACCGTCGCGGCCCAGGTCGCGGCCCAGGCATTGGGCGTGCCCTACGAGTGGGTGCGTGTTTCGGCCCCGGTGGATACCAGGTACAGCCCCTACGAGTGGCAGACAGTCGCCAGCCGCATCACCTGGTCTATGGGCAACGCGGTCAAGGCTGCTGCCGAGGACGCCAGGCGACAGATTCTGGAGATCGTCGCAGAGCACTGGAGCGAGCACCCTGATGACCTGGACATCAAGGATGGCAAGGTCATCTCGTACAAGTCCGAGCGCGAACAGCCGCTCGAGAATATGGTCATCTACGGCCTGCCCAACGAGGACTTCGAGGGGTGGAAGGGCGGCCCCATCGTCGGGCATGGCAGGTTTATGCCGACCTACGTCACCAATTTGGATCCCGAGACTGGTCAGGGCACTCGCGCCGTGGTGCACTACACCGTCGGCGCGCAGGCGGTGGACCTGGAGGTGGATACCGAGACCGGTCAGGTCGAGGTGCTCAAGATAGCCAGCGCCTACGACGTGGGCAAGGCGATCAACCCCGACCTGGTTCTGACACAGATCGAGGGCGGCGCGGTTCACGGGATGAGTTCAGCCTTCGAGGCGCTCAGATTCGATGAGCAGGGGCGACCGCTCAATCCCAGTCTGGTTGACTATCGCATTGTGACTGCTGTGGATGCGCCGCAGGAGATCCACGGCGACATCGTTGAGACGCCTTTGGAGGATGGGCCGTGGGGCGCACGGGGCGTGGGCGAACACGTGATGGTGCAGACTGCACCGGCGATTGCCAACGCTATCAACGACGCGCTTGGCATCCGCTTCAACGACCTGCCGCTTTCGGCTGAGAAGATCTTCCAGGCGCTTCAGGAGTCGAGTAACCGGTATGATCAGACCTGACAGGTTTTTGCCCAAGACTTGCTGTTCAACACAGTTGCCGAGTGACAAATGGGGCCTCAAGTGACGAAATTCGTGGAAACCTGTCAGGTCTTGAAACGTGAGCAGAGCGACGGTCCGGCGGGTGCTGCGCGATCTGCGTGATATGGGGGGCCATCCAGAGAAAGCCTGCCAGCATGTCCGCACCGGAGGTGGCACCGTGGGCCAGCACCTCCCGGGTGGATCGTGCGAGAACGTCTTCCGTTCCTTCCCCCAGCGCGGCAAGCGCTCTGTGCCAGGAGGCGTTGCACTCCCCCTCGGCTGCGGCCCGGAGGAAGGCGGCGGAGAGGGTCGTGGTGCGGGGGGCGGCTGCTGCGACCAGGGTATGGCAGAACACAGGGGGGTTGGAGTGGGCCAGCCATGCCCAGAGCATCGCGCCGGTGAGGAAGTCATCGCCGGCCGGGGTGAGGCCACTCCCCAGTCCCGCCAGTTGGGCCGCGCCCTCCCGTAGCCGGCCGGGGTCCCCCTCCCACCCAGTCCGCAGGGCCTCGGCGGCCTCTCGCGCCACGCGGGCAAGCGCCCCGGCTGCGAAGCCAGCCTCTACTGAGTGGTTCGGCCCGCCTGCCCACCCCCACGCAAGTGGTAGGAGACTGCTGGCTGGGGCGTGGCGCATGGAGAGGGTCCAGAGGAGGGGGAGGCGAGACTTGATACCATCCAGGTGAGCCCGCAGCCTGTCCCAATCGGGGCGCGGCTCCCAGACCACTGCCCTCTCCAGAACGACCTCCAAGCCGCCAACCTGCAGCCGTCCCCCTTCCAGCCGGGCCGGCATTCCGGGCTCGACGGCTGCGAAGTCACCGGGCCTTCCATACATCACGACGTTGAGTGGCCCGTCGCCGATCTGCGGGAGCACTAAGGCTACCATGTGGCCGTCGGGGGTTACCAGGTTGCAGGCGTGCTCGAAAACGGCCAGTACCCGCGCGGCGAACGGCCTCTTCCAAAATCGCTCCCACACCGACCGGCTGATGGAATGAGCGACGACGTGAATACTCATCTGTGCCTCTCCGTGTCGTCAGTATGATACAGTAGGGGGCCGCTTTTGGGCCACCAACGCATCCTTCTCATCCGCTGAGAGAAAGGCCGTGGCCAGGGCGTTGCGTTGAGCCTGGTGCGTTTGCGCTGCTGTCAGACCGGCCGCTGGCGCAGCCACCTCATATTCGTGACGCAGATCAATGCTGCTGATGCCGGGATCATCCGTGTTGATAGACGCCCACAGCCCTCGTTCCAGAAAGATTCGCAGCGGATGGCTGGCGTAGTCGGGCACCGTGCTGGTCTGCACGTTGCTGGTCAGGCTCGCTTCAATGCCGATGTGGTGCTCCGCCAGGTAATCTAACAACGCTGGGTCCTCAATGGCCCGAACTGCGTGGCCGATGCGTGTGGCCTTCAGAGCGCGAATGGCCTGCCAGACGCTTTCTGGCCCCGCGACCTCCCCCGCGTGGATCGTCACGCGCCAACCCGCGTCCCTTGCCCGTCGAAGATGGGCCACGAACAAGTTCCCTGGCCAGGTCGCTTCATCGCCCGCCAGGTCTACAGCCGCTAGCCGGTCACGGTGTTGCAACAAGGCGTCTAGCTCCTTCCAGGCAACGCCCGGCCCATACGTGCGGCTGAGAATCCCGATCAGGTTCACTTTGACCCCAAAGTCACGCGCGCCTGCCGCCACGCCGTCGGCCACGGCTTCCACTACGCCATTGGGATCCAGGCCGTGTGGCTCGGCCATAAACCACGGGCTGAAGCGCAGTTCGACGTAATCAATGCCCTCGCGCTGTGCATCCTGGACGTTTTCGTACGCCACCCGGCGGCAGGCGTCGGTGTCCACCAGGACCCCGGTCATCCACTTGAATTTGGCGATGAACGCCATGACGCCGGGTTGTGGTTCCGTCACCTGGACGTGAGGGCGCAGCCCTTCGAGATCCCAGGCGGGCAGCGGAAGGTTGTGCTGCCGTCCCAGTTCCAGGATCGTCTGCAGCCGCACGTTGCCATCCAGGTGGCGATGCAGGTCAATCAATGGGAAGGTGGAATCAATCATGGTCATTTGGTAACTATCCAGGCCCTTCACCAAAACAGGCACAAATCGCACACGTAGCACACGGATGAACACAGATGAAACGGATTCTCACGGATTTTTTATCTTGATTTTTTATCTTTATCTGTGTACATCCGTGTGATCCGTGTTGATCCGTGTCCCATTTACGGACCGGGTGATCACAGTCCAGTATACCCCAGGTGGGGAGAGGGGGCAAGTGTCTGTGCAGGCGGTCTGAACGTTTGCAGCCCAAAATCAGCCGGGACGTGATAGAAGGACAGATCTATAACATTCCCGGCCGGGAGTGAGAAGGGGCGTCAGGCGCGGAACAGGTGCCTGACCTGCCAATTGTCGTCAGTCAGCGGGTCCGGCACCTGTATTCGCCGCAGGCCACTACCTGGCTGGCTCGAAATCAGCCGGCCGGGGGAGCCGGGTACCGGCTGCGCAACACTTTCTTGTCAATCTTGCCCACGCTGGTTTTCGGCAATTCCTTCATGAAAGCGTAGTGATCGGGCACCGTGCATTTTGTGATCATCCCATCGGCCACGAATTTCTGCAGGTGTTCCTGCATTGTATCGGCCATTGTCCGCCCCTCAGATCCCTCCTTAGGGACGACAACGGCTAGTAGTGGCCGCTCGCCCCACTTTTCGTCAGGGGCGCCGGTCACCGCTGCCTCCAACACGTCTTCGTGCAGACTGAGCAGATTCTCCAGAGTGGTGAAAGGTCGAACGAATTGCATTGTTCATTGTCCATTGTCCATTGAATCACCTTTCCAACTCATGTGAACTGTTGTATAATCCGTGCCAGCCTGAGACAACTACAACAAGGAGCGGTGAAATCTGATGAGCGAGCGACTACGCATTCTGATCGCCAAGCCGGGCCTCGACGGCCACGACCGTGGGGCCAAGGTCATCGCCCGCGCGCTGCGGGACGCCGGGATGGAGGTCATCTATACGGGCCTGCGCCAGACCCCGGAGATGATCGTCGAAGCGGCACTGCAAGAGGACGCAGACGCGGTGGGCCTGAGCATCCTTTCGGGCGCGCACATGACGTTGGTGCCCCGGGTGATCGAGGGGCTGGGTGAGGCCGGACTGGACCACGTCAAGGTCTTCGTCGGCGGCATCATCCCCGACGAGGACGTGCCGGCGCTGAAGGGGCTGGGCGTGGCGGGCATCTTCGGGCCGGGCGCCAATACCCAGGAGATAGCTGACTTCATCCGCCGCCAATTGACCGAGGGTTGACGTGGAACTGGTGACCGAGGCTCTTAGCGGCAATCGTTACGCACTGGCGCGGCTCATCTCCTGCATCGAGGACGACGGCACGGACGCTCGCGCCTCTCTCGCTGTGCTCTACCCCCACACCGGCCAGGCCCACGTCGTCGGCGTCACTGGCGCGCCCGGGACGGGCAAGTCCACGCTGGTCAACGAACTGACCAAGGTGCTGCGCGCCCAGGGCACGACGGTGGGCGTCGTGGCGGTGGACCCTAGCAGCCCGTTCACCGGCGGGGCGCTGCTGGGCGACCGGGTGCGCATGCGCGATCTGGCGGGTGACCCCGGCGTCTTCATCCGCAGCATGGCGACGCGGGGCAGCCTGGGCGGGCTGGCGCGGGCCACAGCCAACGTGGTCAAAGTGCTCGACGCGGCTGGTTTCGCCGTCGTGCTGGTCGAGACGGTCGGGGCCGGCCAGGCGGAGGTGGACATCGCGCGCACGGCGCACACGACCGTCGTCGTCGAAGCGCCGGGGATGGGGGACGAGGTGCAGGCGCTGAAGGCCGGCCTGCTGGAGATCGCCGACGTGTTGGTGGTCAACAAGGCGGACCGGCCGGGGGCGGCGCAGACGGCGCGGGCGCTGGAGATGGTGATTCACCGAAACGCCGCCCATCCCAGTTCTCATGGAGGGACGGACGACAACCTCTGGCGGCCGCCGATCCTGAAGACGATTGCGCTGGACGGCACTGGCGCGCCGGAGGTGCTGGAGGCTGTTGCTGCTCACCGCGAGTACCTGCAGGCCAGCGGCACCTGGGCCGAGCGGGAGCGCGTCCGCATTGAGACGGAATTGCGCAACGTCCTCCAGCAGGAGTTACTCGACCGGCTGCTGGCGCGAGTGGGGGAGGGACGGATACAGGCGTGGGTGGGGCGCATCGCGGCGCGGGAGGTGGATGTGTATACGGCGGTGCAGGCGCTGCTGGACACGTGATGGAGACAGAGCTCATCCCCAGCACCCGTTACCAGGGCAGCAAAGCCCGGCTGGTGAGGTGGATCTGGGAGCACATCCAGGAACTCTCGTTCGATACAATGTTGGATGCCTTTGGCGGCACGGGTGTCGTTGGCTACTGGCTCAAGCAAAAGGGCAAGCAGGTCACATACAACGACGTTCTGCGGTTCAACTACCTGGTGGGCCTGGCGTTGATCGAGAACAACGCTACGTACCTGATCGCCAAGGATATAGAGGACTTGCTATCCCGTCAGCCTGGGCATGAGTACCGCACCTTCATCGTGGATACCTTTAAGGACATTTACTACACCGATGGAGAGAACCAGTGGCTGGACCTCGTTGCACAGAACATTGCTGCGTTGCCCGACCCGTACAAGCGGGCATTGGCCTACTATGCGTTGTTCCAAGCCTGCCTGGTCAAGCGACCGTTCAATCTGTTCCATCGCAAGAACTTATACCTCCGTTTCGCTGACGTCGAACGCTCGTTCGGCAACAAGACGACCTGGGATACACCGTTCGAGGTGCATTTTCGGGCTTTTGTGGACGAAGCCAATGCGCTGGTGGTTGACAATGGTCGGGCCAACCGGGCGCTTAACGAGGACGCCTGGGACGTTGAAGGTGATTACGACCTGGTCTACATTGACCCTCCGTACATCTCCCAGCGGGGCGTTGGGGTGGACTACCACCACTTTTATCACTTCCTGGAAGGGCTGGCGCGGTATGAGGAGTGGCCCACGTTGGTAGATTACCGCAGCAAGCATCGGAGACTGAAGCCGGTGTACAACCCCTGGGTGGACCCGGCGGCGATTCATGGTGCGTTTGCCCGTTTGCTGGATCGGTTCCGCGATGCCATACTTGTAATCTCGTATCGCGCCGATGGCATTCCCTCTATCACCGATCTGGAGCGTATGGTGCGGGAGGTGAAGCGATGTGTCCGGGTACGCATCCTGGATGGCTATCAATACGTGCTGAGCACGCGCCAGACAGCAGAAGTGCTGATCATTGGGGAGTAGCGCAGTGACCCGCCTCTTCCTCATCCGACACGGCCGTTCCACCTGGAACGCCGATCACCGCATCCAGGGCCAGGCCGACCCACCGTTGGACGGGGTGGGGCGGGAGCAGGCCCGCCGACTGGCGGAGCGGCTGCGTGAGGACGCGCCTGTTGTATTGTACGCCAGTCCCTTGCGCCGGGCACGAGAGACGGCGGAGATCATCGGGGAGGCGCTGGGCGTGCCGGTGGTGCCCGATGAGCGGCTCAAGGAGTACGATGTCGGTGCTATCACGGGGCTGACGTGGGCGCAGATAGAGGAGCGGTACCCGGAGGTGGCGCGGCGCTGGGGGGAGGCCTCCGAGAGCCTTGAGATCCCTGGCGAGGAGGGAGATGCGCCGTTTCGGGCGCGAGTGGCGGCGGTCTTCGACGAGATCGGGTCGCGGCACGTGGAGGAGGCGGTGGGCGTGGTGGCGCACGGGGGTACCCTGGGCATCTACCTCAATCACCTGATCGGGCTGTCGACCTGGCTTTCGCCCTTCCGCTTCGGCAACGGGTCGCTGAGCGTCGTCGAACTGAACCCGGTGCGACCGCGCATCGTGCTTCTGAACGACACCTGTCACCTGGTAGGGCGGTTTTGCTAACCGCCGTAGGTCGGATAGCAAATCCGACCTACTGGGAGGAGAAATATGATCGTGGGAGAAAGAGTCCGGCTGCGGCCAATCGAGCGAGAGGACCTGCCGCGCTTCGTCGAGTGGTT